>Ga0208459_1003210_pt1 | contig 13068 bp, 10 predicted proteins | sample AD_UKC087_MetaG_FD_184433 | JGI IMG/M metagenome (GOLD analysis project Ga0208459, IMG submission 184433) | Active sludge microbial communities of municipal wastewater-treating anaerobic digesters from USA - AD_UKC087_MetaG (SPAdes) (version 2) | ecosystem: Engineered > Bioreactor > Anaerobic >... | reverse complement strand
TATGATTTAAAGCCAAGCTACCTAAAACTGGCTTTCCATTATTAGTAATGTAAAAACCGGTATAATTACCCTCAATGTGGTTTCGCTCAAAATAAGGGATGGCAGTTATTCCCGAAACCATTACTCCCGCTCCGGAATTCATATCCCCAGGAATATAATTGCAGTTGATTTGATTATCTGCTACATAACCTGATGCCTGCAACAGATAAATACCAGTGTAGTTATATTCAATGATGTTATTCAAAATTTGCGGATTGATGGAACCCGAGGAAGCAATATCCCAGGCAGAAATTCCCTGCTTGTAATTGTGATGAATATGATTATTTAAGATATTGGGATTGCATTGATTTACACCGGATTGATTGCCCATTTGAATAGCTGCCCGAAATTGAGTTCCCGTTCCATTATAGCAAATATCGTTGTCCCTGATGTAGGCATTGCTGTTGGAAGTTACAAGAATGGCGTTTTGAATGCAGTTTTCAATTAAACAATACTCCACTACATTAGGCAAAGGAACTGCAGAACCTATACCAAAAAAATCTATCCCCTTTTCACAAAGATTTATGTGACAGTGAGAGATGGCAATAGGTGAATTTATAGTTCTAACTCCGTTAGTAGCATACTCTATATACACATAATTCAAATGACTGGTATGCTGTAAATTCTCAAACCGCAAACCGGGCCAAAGAGCAGTAGGATTTGCCTGCATATTTAAAATTCGGATACTATCTGTTTCCGTTCCATAAGCATTCAAAATCCCCTGAACAGTAATTTGATAGGAGCCCAAAAGATGAACTTCCACTCCAGCTTGAATAATTAAAGAATCGTTTGCAGGAACAGTTATTGCTCCAATTACTTCGTAAGGATTGTTTACAGGAGACCAAATTCCACTTTGATTTCCACTCACCTGAATGGCAAAGCTTAAGGAAAGAAGGGTTGTAATAATAAGAATAAAAGCTATGCGTTTCATAATAATCACCTCCCTGCAGGTTTGGGACTGCCGAATTCCCTTTCGGAAAACCGCACCCTAAAAATAAAGAATAATTACTATAAGAATAAAAATCACTGTGGCAAAGCGAATATCAACACTACGCTTTGCCACTTTCAGAAACTATAACTATCCGTTGAAGTTAGTTATTCGGAAATTGCTTGAACCGGACAGGTTGCAATGCAAGCGCCGCAATCAATGCAAAGAGAACCGTCACACTCTGCTTTATCATTAACCATTTTTAAAGCAGCAACCGGGCAAACATCAACGCAGGCACCGCATCCGATGCAGGTCTCTTTATCAATTTTGACAGCCATTTTGGGTCTCCTGAATGTTTTTTTCTACTATTTTATTTGCTCTGTATCCGTCAAGCAAAATATATGGGGAAGCATTTTGCCATTGGCGAAATATAGGATGCGTTTGCAACTTGACAACGAAATCTGCAAATTGTGCAGCGAAAACTGCAAACTGTCGCATCGTAGGACATCCTTACTCATCCTTTCCAAGACCCTTTTGGGTAGTTTTTGACAGGATTTCTGCAAATAAGATCACCGAAAACTTCAAATTCTGACAGGATTTCTGCAAATTGATGGGTCGATATTAGGCTAGCCCCAATTTACTAACCAACTCCTGGCTAATCTCAACTGGGGAACTGTGTTTTAGCCTTGTTAGGATGTTGTGAGTAGCTGCATCTTTTAGCCAGTATTGAAGATACTCATGAAGCTGAATATTGAGAGGTAGAAGCATTTGGAATAATGACTGGGATATAGCCTTATCAAATAGTTTGGGGAATATACGCTCATATTCCTTGGGATCATCCGATAATTGGTTCCAGTGAATCGGTGAGTTTACCGAAATAGAGATGTCATCGGCTTCAAAATTGTAATGGTCTTGGATAAGAGCTATAGCCCGGTTGACTAATAGGCCACCGAATGTATAGTAGCGGGTGCTGTTGAGGGATCGATAACATGGTATCGATGATTCTTTGAAAGATTCTCTTGCTGTGGTTCTTAAGGTGTTGAAGTAGTTCCCGACCTTTGCTTCAAAAAGACGATTGTATTCAATTTCAGAATTGAGGATTTTCCATGCTTCATCAAGTATGTAAGGATCTGTTGTCCTGCTGTTTCCAGGATAAGTGAAATCCACAGGATTTTTCCTGTTTTCAGTCGGTTCCAAGTAAATCACACCTGGAGATAGTTTTTTAACCCTCCAGTACTTACCATGAAATCGGACAATACTGCCCTTGTTTAACTTGAGCAAATTGATCTCTGGCACTTCACCTAAGTTTTTTGACTCATGGCTTAGCTGCACTGATTTGGAGCCCAGACTGAAATTGCCGTATATCATTCTAAGGTCAATGAGTTGAAATAGTCTTTCGTATGCAGCGTACTTATATTTGTATCCGTGCTTTTTGATATATTCATTCTGTTCCAACTCATTCAGTATAGCATCAACCTCCAATCTACCTACGTGGGGTAAATGCTCGGTAATGTCATAGAGTAGAGATGATTTTACAAATGATCCTTCATCAGAAGCTAATATGCTCAGACACTGTTGTGCTACTGCACCATAAAGTTCATAGGGTTCTTTTCTGGGCATTATGCCCTTAGTAGAACTTTCTATTAACACGCAGAACTTGATCAATTCCAGGAAGACTGCGTTAGAATTGTCAGGTACAAGGCAGATTACATTGACTTTGTTTGACCGTCGATTACCCCTACCAATTCTTTGCATAAAAGACTCTACGCCATCGGGGCACCCCCAAATAATGACTGCGTCGATGTCGCCTATATCAATGCCTAACTCCAGTGTGCTCGTTGCGACGCAAATTGCTGAATTTAACGCTGCAAATCTCTCCTCAGTTTCAACTCTGACTTGCTGTGAGAGGGAAGAATAGTGCACCAGGAGATATGGTGACAACGTGTCTGAACTGCTAAGGATTGAAGCCAAGCGCTCACATTCCTTCCGAGAATCTGCAAATAGCAGAAGTTTAAGATCTCTATCTATCATAAGCCTTTCTATCAGATACCTGAGTTCTGAAAGATGCCTGATGTGCCTAATCTGGCAATCAATGCTTCGCTCAGATGAATAGCATAAGAAATCTGCTTCTTCTTCAGGACCCATCAAGAAGTCTCGGACGTATGATACTTCTCCTACAGTAGCTGAGAGTGCTGCCCATTGTAGTTTGTGTCCAACAACGGTTTGCAACCGTTTAATCAGTATAGATAATTGTAATCCTCTTTGAGTGTTATACAAAATATGGACTTCATCAAGGATTATGGCTTTAACTCTAATGAGGCATGGATCTTTTCTGCACAATATCACATCGAGTGATTCGGGAGTTGTAATCAAGACGTTGGGGTGCTTCTGAGTTTTCAGGTCATCACGATCACCGTGCCGGACACCAATTTGAAGTCCAAGAGACCTTAAAGGAGGTTGAAGCCGCTTCAGAAGGTCGTTTACAAGTGCTTTTGTAGGAGAAATGTAGATCAGAAAAAGTTCATCATTAACTAGGGCATCTTGATAGTATCTGCTAATGATTGGAGCAACAACTGCTTCGGTTTTTCCAGAACCTGTTCCAGATGTTAGCACAACATTGCGCCCATTGATAAGAGGTTCAATAACTTCCTGTTGGGATTGGCGAACGGTATTGAATCTACCGTAGAAGGCCGTAGCCACTCTCTCATCTAATAAATCTACCGGAGTCATATCGATTCCTGTAACAAAGCATCTAAGGCCTCGACTACAGTGATTATCACCTTTCTCACTCTGTCTTGGATTTTAACTGCTGCCGCCTTTCGAACGATTGATTTTAGTTGTGAGTCCAGCATGATTGTATCGGGTTCCCAATCGTATGCTATCCCATGCACTTCGAATATCAGCAAAGCAAGCTCTTCCATTTCAGATGTTTCTAAGGGACTCATTGAATACATTGGCAGCTTATCAAATCTCGTATAATCAAAATCCCATCTTTGCTTAAGAAGTAAAACAGATTTGCATTTATCCACAAACTCCGGAGTTACAGCGTAGAAGGTCTTACCCGGAAACATCTTGCCTGCGTAGAAGTGGAACAGGTTCCAAAAAGCAGTTTCCTGGTAATTAATCCTTCTAAGATTCGTGATCACGTCCTCAAACTCGTCAAACATGATGATAAATCCACTTAATCCCGCTTCTTTGCAGAGAGTGTTAATGTCTCTAAGCAAAGCCCAGCTTTGTTCATAACCATTTTTGTTCATTACGAACACATCGTCATCGTAGAATTTCCAATCTGGTCTTGGATCTCTAAACTGGCTCCGCAAATCGGTAATCAGTGCTTTCAGGAGTAGTATTCGTTGGCTGTTATATGCAGAAGGATTATAGAACCAATCAGAGATCATGTCTTGCACGGATTGTATTCCAGTAGACCATGCTCTAATAGCCACATACATAGCCTTTGAATCTAATACCTCGGAATAATCCCATCTTCCATGGTTGCTCAAGGTTTGAAAAAAAGGATTATCAGCGATTCCTTTGTTAATCTTGTCCGCCAAATAATCCATTAGCGGAGACAATCCTTTTTCCCCAGCCTTGCCGGGCACTTCTATATTGCGGCATACAGCCCCGACAATTTGATCCATTCGGTTGAATCTCACTCCTGAGTTTGCGTCTAATGTAACTGAGCTTACAGCGTAGTTCTGTTCCAGGGCTTCTTCACGAATGAACTTAAGAAGGTGAGTTTTCCCTGATCCATAGTTGGCTTTGAGCAAAAGAACAGTACCATTATGGGTATTCAATCTCTGTCTAAGATCGGTGATCTCGCCTTCGCGACCTACAGTAAAATGTCTAACGAATCCCTCTGGAGGAATGCCCTTGCGAAGCGATTCGATTATTAGCTGCGCCTGACTGCTATTCATATTGCCTACTCGTTTCTTAGCTTCTCCATTATATCATCGTAAAGGTTCTCCGAGGATCTTACTTCCCCTTCGAGATGATCGTCAAAATCGGCTATCATAGATGATACTAATAGCCTCCAAAACCGTATCCCAGCCAGGTGTGAATGTTGTTGATATAGCTCACGAACGCGTTTTTCTACCTCTGTGTCCTGGGGTAAAAGAGCTTCGGTACCTGGGAATGCGGAACTATATATGTATTTGATCTTCACTGCGGCTTTCTGATAATCTTCAAGAACTGTTTGCACGGCATCCAAGTTCCAAATAGTATCCAGCGCTCTTGGATACTTATTATCATCTGGCTTACCAATTCTTCCTGATAACGCTCCATAAATAACTATACCAAACTTTGGATCTGAGTAAAAATCTGGAGTTGTAGCATATATCATGAAAAGCCCGGGTAAAGTTTCAATGTTATTGATCAAGGACAACAAGTTATTATGTGCTTCCCTAAGAGTGGATTGACGCATGACAGAATAAGCCTGCTCAGCCTCATCAAAGAGTATTAATAAACCATTGTAACCGGAAAGTCTAACAAATCCAGCTAGAGATTGGAGCATGATCTTAGCATTGTCTTTAGTTACCAGTTTGCTGACTCCGTATTTTTTCCTATAAATCCCAATGCTACCCTCACCACCAAACCACTGTAGAATCTCTCCTCTAGCTTGTTCAGTGATCGATTTATCTGGAGCTTCTGGTAAAAAAGTCTCCCAATATTGCTTCACCATCTTCTTGAAATCGATGTCAATACCATGATCAGACATGAGTTTCTCGACAGCTTTTTGGTAGCCGTCGTAATTAACTTCTGCACCAGAGCTATGAACCCCGGTTGATAGCCATGATAAGGATTCACTGATCACAGTGCCAAATGGTGCAATTTCCTGAGTAGTGTTTCCAGCATAATATGATGGGGTTGCAACCATTCTGACAATAGCCGCGAAAACACTCTGAAATTTATTCAGTGCTGCGCTACTTTTTTCCAGTTCCACATTTGAAACCAAGCAGTTGTTTTGTAGAGCAACTTCCCTCAAGAGCCTAAAGAAATGAGTCTTTCCTGATCCCCATTGCCCACTTACAAACCTGATTATCCCATGATTTTGCATACCGGGGAAGTGAAATTTCTTGATCCCTTCGATTATCTTTTCATTTCCCACAGAATAAAGTTCTACTCCCCTCTGAGGAGGAATACCTGTACGTAGTGACTCAACGATCTGTGACGCTAACGCATTGTCGATATTCATGTTGTCTCCTTAAATATTATAAATCCAATGTATCCCCTGGAAGCCGCTCCAGCTAGGAGAATCCCTTGCCTTGTATCTTTAGTTTGCTGTAAATCTATGACTTTACCGTCCACTTCATGAGGACCTTTTTCTGCCAGTACAGATAGATCTGCTACAAACTCATCCATGCGAAACTCTCTGTCCTTCTTCTTCAAGTTTTTAGTTATTTCTCTGATTGGTACGCTAGCCCCATCGCTCAGATGTTCTCTCTCGATAATCTTCTTGTATTGTGCCCTGATTTTCTTGAAGAAGTTGGGACCGTGAAATCCTCTGCCAAACACCCTAGAGTATTCAATCCTAATCTTTTCAACGACAGCATCTACATCAGCGGGCAATTCAGCTAGCTTACCTTCTAAATCGCTTAATTTAGCAACACGTGTGGACTCGTTAATCTCAACTTTGAAGAATCCATTTCTAATGCCATACTTGGGATGAGGACTGCTTGTATCAAGCGTAATACGAGCAGCTTTACATGCTTCATCGAACACAGTTGGATAGCGTCTCATCAATCGATCGGATTCTTCTTTTGCTTGCTTGTAAGCTTCTTCAAGTCTCTGTATCTGGGTTACTCCATCATTACGCAGCTTTTGTAGCATCTTAGCTTCTTTGTCAGCCAAGTTCACAAAGTGCATTGGCCAACCCTTTTCAATGTAGGATAGCAGAGTTGATATTAGAACGCTCATTTTCTGGGCTTCTTCAGCTTCAGCTCTTAGCCTATTACTGTCTTCTTGCAGTTGGCCATTTAACTGCTTAACGGAATCTAAGATTTCCATGCTAAAATTCATAATTGTCTCCGTTATGAAAGGTGTCTTTCTTATAATATTTCACGTTTATCTCACTAGACCAGTCTGTCAATAGTGTCTCTTTCATATCATGGTACAACGAGATGTCGCTCTTTGTAATCATTGTAGTGTCCTAAACCGATTTCATCCATTCTGTAATTGTCTCTGAAATTGTCTCCTGCCATTCCCTAATCTGTGGTTCTACCTCCAGATTAATAACACTGCAGCTCACTTTGTCATCGCATCCTCGAATGGGAGCATAATCACCGCTAAAAAAAACCTTTTTGCTGCCGGGATAAACCAAGGCTGTGTTATTAGTATCAAAGAACCGGGAATAGGCAAAAAGCTGCTGTAGATCGGAGGAAGATGGCTTATTATCCGCCGGACGTTTCCACTTGGTATCCAAGATAAACTTGCTTCCTTTTCCTGTCTCAATCAGAATATCGGGACGCAGGGATGTCCGGCAAGCTCTTGAACTCCAGAAGGCTGTTGAACGCTGTGCGCTTACGACCCAGGCTCTCCCTTCCCGGATAAACTGCTTTCTCAGGCTGTGGTAGATGAAGCTCTCCCAGAGCATATTCATGTCAAACATTAGGGCGAGAACGTTGTTTCTGCCTGATTTGAGATCTGGATGATAGTTACAGAGCAGCAGTCTGGCGATCTCCATAGCCGTGCGATAGCCCTCAGTTTTGCGGCTGTAAACTAGAGAGTCAAAACTGTGCTCCGAGATTTTTTGTGCCGATACTTCCGGGAAGCTCAACTTTAGGGCACCGATGCGGTTTTGGATGTGGCTGTTTTGGGATAGCAGGCGGATCAGATCGATAGTTTGACTCAGGATTTGGTGCCAGAGGTGATCTTGATCGTAAATGCTACTATAAGTGAAGAATCTCTCTTGATGCACCAGATTCTTGGTGAGATGACGAGGAAAATCCAGAGAGCCTTTGAGTGAATTCTGATTCTGGCTTTGACGGCGGTATTGTTTGATCAAGCCAGTGCGAACTAGGTAGTCCACTTCTGCGATAAAGAGCTCAAAGTAAAGCTCCAGAATGGAATTGGAGCGGAGAGTGAGCGAACTGAAACTGGGAGCAGATACTCGGAAGAGCCCTACCTCGCGTAGCATTCCAATTAGAATGTCCCGCCATTTGCTCTTATCTGAATCATAACGATCCAGCTTGGGCAGAATCTCGATCTGGATACCATTTACTTGGATCACACCGACATACTCACGGAATTGAACTCCGCATGGAATCAGGTTGAAGTATTTCAACTCGCTACTGAAGTAAAGATGTTCCAGAGCTTGATGAATCGGCTTTGTGAAGAAGGGATTATCCCCGATCCTCATCTTGTCGTATTCGAAGACGCTAATCTTGGGTGGGTTCATCTATCTCTTTCAGCAATGTCTTGAGTGCTTGAAGGAAGGATTCATCGTTCATATCTTTGGAACGAACCAGACTGAAGCGAACGTGTTCGTTTATCACCTCATTCTCAGCCGAGGACGAGGCGAAGATACTCGGGGTAACGGGTATTGGTTTTACAAATCCAGTGCCCAGCACAAGCTCGATCCTGCCGAAATTGCCATAGAAGTACTCCTGCAAGAGGGGAATAATCTCATTAAAGAAGACGTCCCTCAGGCTGCACTCGCCTTTTAAAACCCGCAGAAAATAACTGTGACCAATGGCGTGATCTTTATCCAGCAAGGCCTCGATTCGGTCATTGATAGTCCTGAGCAGTTTTCCCAAGTCTATTCCCTCTACGGTGCTCCCTTCCAGCAAACTGTACTCTGGAGCCATTTCAAAGAAACTAAATCTGCGTCGGAGAGCGGTGTCCAATGCTTCCACACTGCGATCTGCAGTATTCATGGTGCCGATGATATAGAGGTTGGGCGGAACGCAAAACTTTTCCTTGCTATAAGGTAAAGTCACTTCCAGGTCTTCCTTCATCCCGGCACGTTTATCCCTCTCAATCAGAGTGATGAGTTCGCCGAATATTTGGGATACGTTGCCGCGATTGATTTCATCGATGATTAAGACGTAGTTTGTCGTTGGATTAGCATTAGTTTTTAAGCCATAACTAGCTTTTAGTAGAGCGATCACTCCTTGATAGTAACCTCTGAAATATACCGGAATATCTTTACCCAAGATGTGCTTTATCATGATCTCCTTGGTCAGACAAGCATTTTGCTTAAATTCAACCCCAAGGTGCAGGTTAAGATTATTGTTGCCGTTCAATGAGATGCCATACTCCTTTCCAGATGGAGTCTTTATCTTCATGTAATCATCTTCTGAACTTGCCAATTCTGTGATCAGTTTTGCATAAGATTGCTCAAAGTTATTGTCATCAGATAAGGCTGCCCTATCGCACAGGCTTTTTAAGATTCCCGGCACAACTTCATAAGTTAAGCTGTTTTGTTGATCCTCATTCGTTATTGGCTTGATCCCCTCGATGAAATCCTCATAACACATGCTTTGATGAAAGGTAGAAAAGACTATCCTACCGTCTTTCACAAGTGCCTTGTATCTTTCCCTAATCTGGTCCCTTTGTGTTTCCTTATCATTTATCTCATTCATGAACCCTGGATCAGTTATCTCGACTGCCAGATTGATGGAATTATAGGTCTTTCCGGTGCCAGGAGGGCCAAAAAGTATTGTATTTAAACTGTGCGTAGTGGATGGTACAGTTTGTTTGGTAGGTTCTGGAACAGAGATAACGCCAAATCCAGGCACAACTAAAGGTAACTCAACATCCATATCGCGGAGTAATTCCTCATAATAGAAGGTACAGTCTGAACGATCAGAATTGTACTTGGTAATGTCGGTCAGAGTCTTTACTTGTAACTGAGTGCTGGATTTGTTTTTCCACACACCCCTTCCTAACCACTTTACTTTACGGCATTTCTGGTAATGATCTTTCGTTTGATCGAAGTAATAATCAGAAGTTATCACTCCATAGCCAAGAAGCGTCTGTCTCCCTTTTTTGACGATAACGATATCTCCTGGCTTCATAACTGCTTTAAATTCCCAGTTAGCTGTGGAGTTATTGGTTTTGGGAGAATCAGTACCAGCTTCTTCTCGAAGCTTCTTCTCTATCTCGGATTTAGACTCATACTGCGCCAAATCGCCTAACACTACGAAACCAATGCCCATATATCCTTCTTTGTAAAACTCGTCCCACATTTTGGAGTTTTCTCCGGCTGAGAAAGACCAAAACTTTCTTGAATTATCAGGTTGAACAATTTTACTTGATGAGTCCTTGTTCTCCTTTGTGTTCCATTTCCAAGCCTCAAATGATAGTTCCGGAAAAATCATTTCTGTCTTTTCCCGGACTATTTTTAGAATATCCATATAACCCTGGTATGTTTTAAAATTCACGTCGATGCCCATAATATCCTTTAGATAAGGTCTAGTCTGCCCATCAACACATAAATAGTAAGTAGGATCGACCATAAATAGTGCCTCTGTCAACTTTGGTATGCCCAAACCATCAATTGACAGTACATCAAGGAAATCTTCATCAGCCAAATTATGCTTAATGGCCTTAAAGAAGAAGTCCCATAGGCGATTTATCTCGTCATTATGTCTCGTAGCTTTGTATGGGAAAACCCGTACACTCAACGCATTAGTAGAAGGGATACCATCAGCGTCAACGGGTATTGTTAGGTTCAATCTCTTGGCGATATTCTGTAGAATTTGTAATCTTCTCTTTGCACCGTATTTGTAAATGTAAAAGAAAAATGAAAACGGATCAATCTCATCAAGTTTGATTGTCTGTCCATTTGCCTCCTGATCGTTAAATCCTTCAACTCCGGCTTTCTCCAATTCTGCAATTAAATCCAATTGGTGATCTCTCATACCCCTAAGCCATTGAACGATTTCTTTATGCGTTTGTACCCAGGTAAATTTACTTGGTTCTATCATCCTATCTCCTATCTTTTTGCCTTATCCAGACGACTATTACATGTTTTGTATTAGACTTTCATGAGCCGTTCTACTCACCATCTGATCAATTGATCTATGACACATGGTGAATCAGCTGTATGGAGTGCACTTGCTTTTGAGAAACTCAACCATAGGTCTGAAAACCTCAGAAATAGATTTATCAATTATTGGAACGACTTCTCTGGCAAATTTGGTTTTTGTCAACGGAAGTATAGGATGCGTTTGCAACTTGACAACGAAATCTGCAAATAGTGCAGCGAAAACTGCAAACTGTCGCATTGTAGGACATCCTTACTCATCCTTTACAAGACCCTTTTGGGTAGTTTTTGACAGGATTTCTGCAAATAAGATCACCGAAAACTGCAAATTCTGACAAGGTTTCTGTAAATGGATTTGCCGATCAGTAATGTTACAACATATGTCTGATTCTTGGTACGGTGGAATTGATGTTATATCATCTCAAAATGCTTGAAACAAGCTTTGATAGTAGCCACTTTATCAGGTGGACAGGGATAGACCCGTCCCTGCTCTGGGTCGTGTACTATCCTGGTGTTAATACCGCACATGGCTTTAACATGTGCAATCCAGCAAGGTTTTGGTGTGAAACCGTAGTTTTCCTTGATCCATTGTGTCATTTGTTTGTAGGTTGCCATAACCTGTACTACTCCTTATTCCATTTATCTAGAGGTTCTAAGCTAGTTGATACCCTAACACTGCTTCCCATCTTCTGGTAGGGTTTAGCATCACTATCCATTCAATTTCTAGGTATAGCCATTCTGCTGAGTATAATATATTTCCTTCAAGTCTAGCATAATACTTCCATCCATTCAGACACGGCGCAGTTGAGTCACAAATGTTGGTATCCATTCCAACACATTGTTTCTCAGGTTCTTAGAGGGCATCTAATATCCCTCGTTACTCACAATCTATGTAATGACAAGAGAACAATTGTATTGTTTTCATCTTGTCAATCCCAGTCAAGTTCTTTTTCATAAAAAGCTACCTTGCTACGACAGCTAATATCAAATAAACGGCCGGGACTTTTTTGAACAGTAGAAAATTTCTTTCATCACACATTACACTCTTTAACATATAGCCTCCTCAACTACTGAAACTTTTATTCCAAAATAATAATATCTTGTCAAGCACAAAATTGTTTTGGTATTCACCTATTTTTCGTCGGGGCTTTTATTTCATTATGGACTGTATTCGCCCACCGGAAGAACGGCATCCTGCCGTTCCACTTGCAATCCAGGTTTTTCGTTACCTCTTGCTTTTCAGTAACGAAATAAAGCGTGAGAGGTGAGTTGACGAGGACTTCAACCTTCCGGTTTTTTCGCCGGTTTGAAAACCATCGTTAGTATGTATCGTTCCTATGGAACTTTTTTGGGGGTTGTCAGTTATCACTATTCGCCGGTTTGAAAACCGTCGTTAGTATGTATCGTTCCTACGGAACTTTTTCTCAAGCTATGGGTTGCCGAACTCCGATTAGGCAAATGCCATCAGACATTCTTTTACTAACGACAGGGCTGTCCCGAAAATAAAAGTTAGTCATTAGACAGTTTATAAAAGCAATTATAAAAAACAATCTCCCCTTGAGGAGAAATTTATGTATATCCAAATAAACTAATATATGAACTTTTAGGAGGTTATAAAACAGCCCCCGACCATCATTCATCTTTGACCTTTGCTCTAAAGTTTTTGAAACCAGGATCGGGGAATTGATTATCGATAAAGTCTTTCGCAAGATGGCTTGTGAGAATCAGTTCCTTTGGATCAGAAAAACCCTGGGGGAAGTATTCATCATCGGCATTTACCTTTACAGGCAAAGGGTTGCAAATCTCCTCCAGAAACCTGCGTGCTCTTACTGGTTCCAATTCAGTTAAAAGTAATCATCTATACCTGCTACCCTTCATTCTCTTAGAATTCTTAGACATTTTAATCTCCTTGAGTAACTATATGGTTATGGTAGCATTTCAATAGTAACAATTCCGGATTCTTCAATACGCCAGGTATCATACTGGCATCTAGGCTGCCCATCAATATCCCGGACAATAGGTACTGGCATCCCATTGGGGATCAGAGCATAACAGTGTCTTGATATCCTCTCATCTTTGAAGGTATTGATCAATGTGTCACCAATCTTAGCAGCTA
>Ga0208459_1003207_pt1 | contig 13083 bp, 8 predicted proteins | sample AD_UKC087_MetaG_FD_184433 | JGI IMG/M metagenome (GOLD analysis project Ga0208459, IMG submission 184433) | Active sludge microbial communities of municipal wastewater-treating anaerobic digesters from USA - AD_UKC087_MetaG (SPAdes) (version 2) | ecosystem: Engineered > Bioreactor > Anaerobic >... | reverse complement strand
CTGCGCGCGGACCACGACAACTTTTCCGGAACAGACACTCTGCCAGCGGCCTATGACCTGATTGCCGCTATGCAGACGGCAGCCTGGGAAAAATCCCAGCCATCCCCAAACACAAGTCTCAGCGGCGGACTGCCAGCCTATGTGCCGCTCTTTATTGGCATCGAACAAAATGGTGACAGCGACAGCCAAATCCTGAGTGGTCTCAGCGACCAACCCAACCAGATGACGCTTGGCGCCACCTGGTCCCCTTCCCTGGCCCAGCAAGCCGGGCAGGTGCTCGGGAGGGAACTTTCGGCGCTCGGCTTTAATTTATTCCTGGGGCCAACCCTGGACGTCGCGGAGACCGCCAGTATGGAAACCGCGGCCTACTCAGGCGCGGACGTTTATGGCGGCGACCCCTATTGGGTCGGTGAAATTGGGCGGGCCTATATCACCGGAATTCACACTGGCAGTCAGAACCGCATGAGCGTCGTCGCGCGGCATTTTCCCGGGCTTGGCAGCGCTGACCGCCCATCAGACGAGGAAGTCGCCACAGTCCGCAAGTCCCTGGAACAACTGAAGCAGATTGAACTGGCGCCCTTCTTTTCTGTCACCGGCGCGGAAGACCCTAACGCGCGGGCGGATGGAATCATGGTCTCCCATATCCGTTTTCAGGGCTTTCAGGGCAATATCCGCGCCACAACCCGCCCCATCAGTTTTGACGCGACCGCGCTTGCCCAGCTCCTGGCAGTCGAACCGTTGGCAAGCTGGCGCAGCATGGGCGGCCTGACGGTAAGCCACAGCCTCGGCAGCAAAGCGGTGCGCTCTTTCTTCGACCCGACCAACAACACGTTCGACGCCAACACAATCGCCCGGACTGCCTTCATCGCTGGCAATGACCTGCTCTATATGAACGATTTCACCAGCGCCAGCGACATAAACCCCTACGACACCATTCTGCAGACGCTAAATTACTTTTCCAGCAAATATGAGGAAGACCCGGCTTTCGCCCAGCGCGTGGATGAAGCGGTGCTGCGCATCCTCAACGTCAAGCTGCGCCTTTATGGTGAATTTACCCCCGAAGTCGTCATCCCAGACCGCGCTGGCCTGGAGCAGATTGGCAAAGGGTCTCAACTCGCCTTTAATATTGCCCGCGAAGCCGCAACGCTCATCTCCCCCAGCCAGGACTACCTGGACAGCCTGCTGCCCAGCCCGCCCGGCACGTATGAGTATATGGTCATTTTCAGCGACCAACGCGCCGAAAGACAGTGCAGCGCCTGCCAGCCTACCTACAACATTGCGACCACCACATTCCAGAATACGCTGATGCGTTTGTATGGACAGAGCGGAAGCAATCAGCTCCTCCAGAATCGCCTGAGCTCTTACAGCTTCAGTCACCTCACCGAGATTCTGGACCGGAAAACAGAACTCTCGGACCCGTATTTGTCAGATAATCTGAAGCGCGCCAGCTGGGTTATTTTCAACATTCAGGACCTGGACCCAGCGCTCCCCGAGTCTTACGCGCTGCGGCGCGTGCTGGCAGAACGCCTCGAACTGATCCGCGATAAAAAGGTTATCGTATTCGCGTATGACGCGCCCTATTACCTGGACGCTACCGAAATATCCAAACTTACCGCTTATTTCACGCTCTACAATAACAACCAATCCAGCTTGGACGTCGCCGCGCGAGTGCTGATGCAGGAAATCCAGGCTTCCGGTTCGCTACCAGTTTCCCTGCCTGCTGTCGGGTACAACCTGATTTTTGAGACTTCTCCTAATCCCGACCAGGTAATTCCCATCACGTTAATCCCAACGCGGGAAATGCCCACGCCCGAATCAGGGTCCCCAACCGGAGAGGCAACACCAATGCCACTCTTTGCGGTTGGCGAGACCGTTCAGATACAAGCTGGGGTGATCCGCGACAATAACCAGCACTTGGTGCCCGATGGAACCGTGGTGCAGTTCACCATCCGATTGGCGGGTGATCAAGCTATCATCGGGCAGCCTCAGGCTGTCACCAAGGACGGTTTTGCCTCGGTGGAATACCGCATTGAACGCGACGGTATTTTTGAAGTAACCGCCAGCAGCGAACCGGCAACCACTTCGGGGACGCTCATCCTGAATACCCAGGGCGGCTTAGCGCAGCTGATTATGCCAACCAGTACGCCCACGCTTGCTCCAAGCCCCACGCCCATTCCAAGCGCCACCGCGGAAGCGCTGCCCACGCCGGCGCCTGCAATCTCAGCAACTGGCAGTTTTCCTGGGATGGATGACTGGCTCCTGACAATCATGGTCATGTCGTTGGGCTTCGCGGCAGCCTTCGCGGCCGGGCGTTTCTGGTGGGGTTCGCGCCTCTGGGGCGCGCGCGCAGGTGTTTGCGCCCTGATTGGCGGGTTCGCGGCCTATCTGCTGCTCACATTGGGCTTGCCTTCGCTGGAGGGGTTGGTGAGAGAAGGCGGTACCTGGTTCATCGTAGAGGTCGCGTTGAGCGGCATGTTTGTTGGATGGCTGTGCGCTTTGATTTGGTGGTTCGCGAAAAAGACTGCCGCTCGGCCTGAATAATCCCCAATAGATAAGAAGTAGGCATTACGTTCGTCGGGGCAGGTAAGCGCCGCTATGGTTCTTCAATGCTAGGGGGGGGGGACCCAGCGAGTGCGGCAATCTGCCTGTCAGCTAATGCTCAGTTCCTGCGCTGCGACCTGTACCCTTTTGGGGCTCAGGATGACAAAAATTTCGCCGACTTACAAGTTGCGCAGTAGGGTAAGCAGCAAGCTGAGGAACCCCAAACCCGCCGAAATCGCGACCAAACGCCAATCAGCGTCACCCAATCGCTCAGCGCGTTTGGATCCGTTGGCTCCAAAACCCGCGCGCAAATGATTGGTGGTTTCGCCAGTAAGTGCCTTGAGAAAAGCGCGCACATCCGCCGGGCGGTCATCCGGATGCAGCTGCAGCGCCCACAGAACAGCTTCTTCCACTCTAGCGGAAATAGCAGGGTTTAGCGAGCGGGGCGATGGCAGACTTTTCGGGTCCAAAAAGCGGTCGCGCACATTCACAGGGGCTTGGTTGGTAAGCAGGTGGTACAGCGTTCCGCCGAAAGCGTAAATGTCCGCCCGCCGGTCAGTGTGCAGGCTGTCGCCCCCGTACTGTTCCAGCGGCGTATAAATTGCCGTGCCCTGCCCCTGCAAAATAGTGATGGTCACTTCGCCCGGGGCTAAAAACTTCACCAACCCAAAATCGACCAGTTTCACCAAGCCGGTGGGGGTAAGTTTCAGGTTGGAAGGCTTGATATCCCGGTGTACGATTGGCGGCTGCTGATTGTGCAGGTAATCCAGCGCGTCGGCTATTTGGCGCGCCCAATCCAAAACTTCTTCCTCGTCCAGGAACCGTTTTTCAGCCAGGGCTTTGGAAACAAGCGCGCGCAAATCATCCCCCGGGACGTAATCCATCACCAGGTAGTCATCAGCGTTGATTGAAAAATAGTCAGAAACCTTGGGCAGATTTGGGTGGTCCAGCCGCGCTAATACTGTTGCTTCCTTTAGGAACTGCTCGCGCGACTCTTCCAGCAAATTTGGCGGAAGAGAAACATCATAGGTAACCTGCTTAACAGCGCAGTAGCGGCCGCTGAGGCGCATATCTTCCGCCAGATAGATGCAGCCGTATCCGCCCTGACCGATGATGCGGTCAATGCGGTAGCGGTCATGCAAAATATCACCTTTGGCGGCATGAACGGGCATAGGCGCTTCCCTTTCCAAGATTATCCGCGCGCTTCCTGTTTCGGCGTATAGGAGCTTTTAGCGCGGGAACCACGAAAAATCGCGTGGGTTATAATACTGAATTATAGCGCATAAGTTTGAGGGGTTCGGGATGGAATTTGCTGTTCTTCTTGCTCAATCAGGTCCGCTTTCCGGGCAGCAGTGGTCAGTCAGCGGCACGCTGACTATCGGCCGGGACGAAAGCTGCGAAGTAGTTGTCCCCGACCGTCAGGTCTCCCGGCAGCACGCGCGCCTTTCGCTGCGCGAAAACACGGTATTCCTTGAGGACTTAGACAGTAAAAACGGCACCTATCTGAATGGGCAGCCCCTCACCACTCCGACGCAGCTGCGTGAGGGTGATGAAATCCGGGTAGCTTTTGCCCAAACCTTCCTGTTTCTCTCGTCCGATGCCACCTTGCCGCTTACAGAATTGCCTGGGGAGTACCTGCAAGCCTTCACCCTGCATCTGGATGAAACCGCTCGGCGGGTTTGGGTGCGCGGGGTGGAAATTAAGCCGCCCCTGTCCGCGCAGCAATTCAGTCTGCTCAGCGCGCTGTTCACAAAAAGCGGGGAGGTGCTAAGCCGTGAGGAACTCATCAGAGCGGTTTGGGGTGATGAAACCCCCTGGGTGACCGAACAGGCTTTTGACGCGCTTGTCCGGCGTTTGCGCGAGCGCATTAACCAAATTGACCCCGATTATGACTATATCGTCACGGTTCGGGGTCACGGGTTGCGTTTGGAAAATCAAGCGCACTAAGCGGGATTTTCTTTAGAGAAGTTGCGCTGCATGGAATAGCGCAGCGCTTCCCGGCTGATATCTTTCAAGCGAGCCAATGCTTCCGGCTGCTCATTATTCTTTTCCATCTGCCCAATCAGCTCGTTCAGTATCTGCAGGAATTCCGCGTCAATCGCGTCGCCGGCTTTCTCAAAAATTTGCCGACGGGCGTCTTCATTTTCTGCTTGCAGCAAAATCTCAATCATTTGCATGGCCGCTCCAGACTGGCTGGCTGCCTGTACCACCCCAACGACCCGCACCAGTTTCTCAAGCTTGACCTGATCATTTTCTGCCTGGGCATGCTCGGCGGCGTGATTGACCGCGTCCGCGAAAGCCTGGTCCACATGGGGCAGCGCTTTTTCGGTGGCTTCTTCAATGTTATCGGATTTGAGAATCTCATCCAACAGCGCCTGCGCCTGGTCCATTTGCGCCTTCAGGGCAGCATCTACCGCCGCAGTCAGCTGCAGCAATTTTCCGCGCAGGGTGGTCAGTTTTTCCTGTTCCTCTCCTGCGGAAGCGTCAATTTTCGCGCTCAGCTGCTCAAAGAAGCTGTAATCCAAGCCGCCGCGCGCCATCGTCACTAAGGTGGTCAGCCGCGCGTCAGAACCCGCGGATTCAATCATCAGCCCCAGCAAAGATTCGCGCGTCAGACCCTTCTGGCTGAGCTCCTGCAGGCTTTTGACAGCTGCCTGGGATTCACGCGCCTGGTCTGCCAGGCTCTTGCCGTAGCTGGAATATTCCAGCATGCCGCGCTGCAAATTCACCAGAATTTGCACGCCTTCCTGGTCTCCGCCAGCCGCGGAAGCTTCCGCCAGGCGAGAAACCAACATAAAGACCTGTTCATCAATCTTGCTGTCGTTCTGCGCGATCAGTTGCGGCAGGTTTTCTGGCTCAGCCGCGGCCAGCTGAGAAATCAGGGCCAGTTTTTCCTGTTGGGCTTTCATCATCTCAGGCGTGATGCCGTCCGCTTTGAGAATGGTTTCGAATAACAGCTGCTGGGTAAGCATTGTCTGCGGGCGGAACAGATATCCCTTGCGCCTTTCAGGCGGCAGAGTGTCCACCACTTTTTTAATCAGCGGGCCGATAATTTTCTCTTGCTCCGGCACCGGCAGGTTTGCCTCCGGGGGAAAGTAGGTCAACAGCAGTTCCTTATCTGCGTCGTGGTACACGATCGGGGAAGGATAAACACCCTGATAATGGCAAACTGGACAATTAACCAAATTAGCGGAGCCCGAAAGGAGCTTTTCTTTGGCTTGGGGATCGCTGGTTAAATCAAATAAGCGGGTGATATCGGCTGTAATCGGGGTGCGGCAGCGCGGGCAAGCGACGGTTGTTTTCGGCATAAATGACTCTTTCCTTTTAATTTCAGTTCCCAGCATTATATCATCCACGCTCTCTGCATTGGCGTGCTGTATATCAGCGTTTTATTAACAATGATGTCTCCTATAGGCGCGAAAAATCACAGGATAGCTGCTTTCTTCTCACAGCGAGTCCCGTTTGCTTTTGCAAACAAATGGAACCCTTTGCGGTCTTTCCGGATTGCATACCCGCGCTGAACAAGGCTCGGTTGATTGACGTTTCCTCGATATTGTGATATTTAATTAACAGTTGTTAATCTTTCTTTAACACGAAAACCCAAGCAAGATATTTTCAGTTTTCTCCAAGCGGAGCCCGCGATAAACGCGAAGTCTTGGAAAATGCTTAATCCCAAACCATAAACTCCGTTTTGGAGGATAATGTTGAAACATAGCTAGCCACTATAGAAGGGAGTGAGAAATATTCATAAAACATCATTCACAGGACTTACTCATAAACAATTTGAAGTCTACTTTACTAAGGAGAATGTTTAGAATGAAAAAGTCGTTAATTTTTGTCTTCTCTATCCTCATCATCGCCTCGATGATGCTGGGCGCTTGCGCGAAGGCTGCTGAAGCTCCGGCTGAACAGCCCGCCGCTGGCGATAAACTGGCAGTCGGCATTGTTCTTCCGACCAAGGACGAACCCCGCTGGATCCAGGATGAAACCCGCTTCAAGGACGCGCTCCAAAAAGCCGGCTACACCGTGGAGATCCTCTTCAGCCAGGGTGATTCCGCCAAGGAAAAGCAGAACGTTGAAACCCTGATTTCCAAGGGCGTCAAAGTCCTGATCATCTGCCCGCACGACAGCGCCGCTGCCGCCGCTTCCGCTGAAGCCGCCCGCGCCGCCGGCGTGAAGGTTGTCTCTTATGACCGCCTGATCACCGACACCGAAGCAGTCGACTACTACGTCACCTTCGACAGCGTCTCCGTTGGCGCCGCCCAGGCCCAATACCTGGTGGACAAGGCCGAAGGCACTGGCAACCCCCTGTACCTGTATGCTGGCGCTGCCTCCGACAACAATGCCTTCCTCTTCTTTGAAGGCGCCTGGAACGTTCTCCAGCCCAAGATCGCTGACGGCACTTTCGTCATCAAGAACTCCGCCGAAGCGGTTGCTCTGCAGGACAAAGCCACCCTCACCCGCGATGAAATGGGCAAGATCATCGGCCAGATTACCACCAACTGGGACTTCAACGTCGCCAAGACCCTGGCCGAATCCAACCTGACCGCCGCTCCCGCCGCGGACAAGGGCAAGGTCTTCATCCTCGCCCCCAATGACGGCACCGCCCGCGCCATCGCCGACGCCTTCGCCGCCGACGCCGATGTGACCGAATACTTCGTCACCGGCCAGGACGCTGAAGTCGCCTCGGTCCAGTACATCATCGACGGCAAGCAGTCCATGACCGTCCTCAAGGACGTCCGCACGCTCGTTGCCGATGCCATCAAGGCTGCCATTGCCTTCCTCGAAGGCGGCAAACCTGAAGAAACCACCACCTACAACAACAAGGTGATTGACGTCCCCGCCAAACCCTCCGCTGTTGTTTCCGTGGACAAGGCCAACGTCAAAGCCGCCATCATTGACTCCGGTTACTACACCGCCGATCAATTCACCGGCCTCGAGTAAGACCGATTAGGTCAACCCCGGGATAGTGACTGGGGACAGTCACTATCCCGGATTTTGCGCATTATTTTCTTTCTGCAGGAGAAGCTCATGGAAGATTCGATCCTCGAAATGAAGTCCATCACCAAAGAGTTTCCTGGGGTAAAAGCGCTGGATCAAGTTACCTTCAGCGTTGCCAGAGGCGAAATCCACTGCCTTGTCGGCGAAAATGGAGCGGGAAAATCAACGCTGATGAAAGTCCTCAGCGGCGTGCATCCATACGGCTCCTATTCAGGTGAAATATTTATCGATGGTGTGCTGCAAAAATACAATGGAATTCGCGACAGCGAAAGAGCTGGTATTGCGATTATTTACCAGGAACTGGCTCTGATTCCGGAATTATCTGTTTATGAAAATATCTTTTTAGGCAACGAAATTAGCAACGGCTTAGTCATCGACACCAATCAAACCATCAAAGAGGCGGATGAAATCCTGAAGAAAGTTGGGTTGGACGTTTCCCCTGAGGCAAAGATTAAAACTCTCGGTGTTGGGAAGCAGCAGCTGATTGAAATTGCCAAAGCTCTCAAAAAAGAGGTCAAAATCCTCATCCTGGACGAACCGACAGCGGCCCTGAACGAAAATGACAGCGACAACCTGCTGGAATTAATTAAAGGACTGAAAGAACAGGGCGTCACAAGCATCCTTATTTCCCATAAACTGCGCGAGGTGCTTTCCATTGCGGATACAATCACTGTCCTGCGGGATGGCAAGACAATCTGCACACTGGACAACCGGGAACACCAGGTGACGGACGGCGTTCTGATCAAGCACATGGTTGGGCGCTCCATCGACAACGTTTTCCCGCGCCGGGAGAAGATCGAGCCGGGAGAGGAAGTTCTTCGTCTGGAAAATTGGAGCGCTTATTCTCCTTCTCTTGGTCGTGACATCCTGAAAGATGTCAATATCAGCGTGCGCGCGGGCGAAATTGTCGGCATCGCCGGCCTGATGGGCTCCGGGCGCACGGAACTTGCCAAGAGTATTTTTGGAAATCCGGACCATTACCGGGTTTCTGGCTCGCTGTGGGTGAAAGGCGAAGAGCAAAAATTTAAGAGCCCGCACGAGGCAATCCAATCCCATATGGCCTATGTCACTGAAGACCGCAAGGGGAACGGCCTGATTCTGATTGACGACGTGCGGCACAACATCACGCTGGCTAACCTGAAGGAAATCGCGCAGGGCGGGGTCATTAACGAAAATGAAGAAATTGTGATTGCTTCTGATTACAAGCAGAATCTCAACATCAAGACCCCATCTATCGAACAGAAAGTGCGCAACCTGAGCGGCGGCAACCAGCAGAAGGTCTCGCTTGGCAAGTGGCTGTTCGTCAAGCCGGGCGTGATGATCCTGGACGAACCCACGCGCGGTATTGACGTGGGCGCCAAGTATGAGATTTATACAATCATGAATTCGCTCGTCGAAAAAGGAATGAGTATCATCATGATTTCATCCGAACTCCCTGAAATTCTGGGGATGAGCGACCGGGTTTATGTAATGTCCGCGGGAAAAATCAAGGGCGAACTCAACGCCGAGGAATTCTCGCAGGAAAAAATTATGGCTATGGCAGTTGATTATTGAGGAGACACAAGATGTCAGAAAATCCCAACATTCAAGAAGAACGCGCACCATCTTTTCTTACCGAGATTCTCGGGCTGTTAAAATCCAACATCAGCCAATACTTTATGTTCATCGCCCTGGTTGTGATCATGATATTTTTCACGATCACTACTGACGGCGTTTTCATCTCCTCGCGCAATATCAGCAACCTGCTTAACCAGATGGGTTACATCGCTGTGCTGGCCGTGGGCATGACGCTGGTCATCGTCATCCGTCATATCGACCTTTCGGTCGGGTACCTGGCGGGCTTTCTGGGCGCTTTTGCCGCCATCGCGATGACCGCCTGGAAACTGCCAGTGTATGTGGTCATTCCAATTGTGCTTATCCTCGGCGTTATTTCTGGGTTGCTGACATCAACGCCAATCGCCAAGTTAGGCGTGCCCGCCTTCGTCTCCACCATGGCTGCCGGCCTTATTTTCCGCGGCGCGCTGCTGCTGGTGACTATGGGTACCGGCACAATCATCATCAAGGATAAGATATTTAACGCGATTGGCAATGGGTTTATTCCCGATATTCCCGATTTTGGCTTTTTGGACAACAAGCACAAAATCACCCTGCTCATAGGCTTGCTGGGAATCATTCTTTTCATCCTGAGCGCCATCAAAGGCCGCAAGAAAAAGATGTCCTACAACTTCAAAGTGCCAAGCATGCCAATCTTTATCTTAACTTTGGTGCTTATCTCCGTGATTATCGGCTACATCTCCTGGGTGCTCTCCGGTTATAACGGCCTTTCCTGGAGCCTGGTGGTTGTGCTCTTGGTGGTGGCAATTTTCACCTTTATCACTACCAAGACCCCGCTCGGACGCCACATTTACGCGGTTGGCGGCAACCCCGAAGCGGCGGAACTGAGCGGTATCAGCGTTTCCCGGATTACCTATATTGTCTTCGGCGCGATGGGCATGCTCGCTTCGCTCTCCGGCATCCTGTATGCCTCCCGCCTGCAATCCGCGACGACTACGGCCGGCCTGGGTTTTGAGACCGATGCCATCGCGGCTGCTTTCGTCGGCGGCGTCTCTGCCGCGGGCGGCGTAGGCACTATCCCTGGTTCCATCGTCGGCGCGCTCGTGATGATGTCCCTCACCAGCGGCATGAACCTGATGGGGATCGATATCTCTATTCAGTACATTGTGCGCGGCGCCGTGCTGGTTGGCGCGGTCATCGTGGACCGGGCTACCCGCAAGGGCAGATAGACCAGCGTTTGCGTTTTAGAGAATTGCGGCAGCCTTCCGGCTGCCGCTTTTTTATGGGGAGGGCTGGGCACGGTGGGAGAGCGCGGAATCGTTCAGGGTACTTTGGAGGGCATTGGCTCGTCGTTCTGAACGAAGTGAAGAATCTGCCTTTACGGGGGTGCAAGATCCTTCGCTCTGCTCAGGATGACAAGCATCGAGAGGGAGATCGCTTCGCAGCCTCGCGATGACGAAACAGCAAGTTCCTTAGCTCTGCTCAGGTTGACATTGGCTCGTCATTCTGAACGAAGTGAAGAATCTGCCTTACAAACAGTGCAAGTTTCCTCCCTGCGCTTAGGATGACCAAACATCCATTGGGAGATCGCTTCGCAGGCTCGCGATGACGGAAACGAGCAAGTTCCTTCGCTGTGCTCAGGATGACAAGCGTTAAGAGCGAGATTGCTTCGCAAGCTCGCGATGACGAACGAACAAAATAGACCTCCTCACGCACGGACCTGGCGCGGAAATACTGTATAATTAGCTTCCGGCCATTACTCGCCCGGGAATATCTCGCTCTACAGGTGCCTCTTGACCCAGCCCCGCTGCTCCATCATCATCCGCTCATACAACGAAGAAAAGCATATCGCCCGCCTGCTGGAAGGCATTGCCCAACAAACGCTGCAGGACGTGGAAGTCATCCTGGTGGACTCAGGCTCCAAAGATAGAACCGTAGATATCGCCCAGCGCTACGCGGTCAACGTGGTGCGCATCAAACCCGAGGAGTTCACCTTCGGGCGTTCGCTCAACCGCGGTATTCAAGCCGCCAGCGGGGAAATCCTGGTGTTTGCCAGCGCGCACGTCTACCCGGTCTACCCCGATTGGCTGGAGAAGATGCTCGCTCCTTTTGCGGACCCAAAAATCGCGCTGGTCTACGGCAAGCAGCGCGGCGGCGAGACCACCAAGTACTCGGAAGAGCAAATCTTTGCCAGTTGGTTCCCGGAAAGCACGCAAGAATACCAGGACAGTCCCTTCTGCAATAACGCCAACGCCGCGGTGCGCCGCGCGCTTGCCCTGGAACATCCCTACAACGAAACGCTGCCCGGCCTGGAAGACCTGGATTGGGCAAGCCGCATGATGCAAACGGGATACAAAATCCACTACGCGCCCGAGGCCGTGATTGTGCATGTGCACAACGAAACCCCGCGCGGCGTCTACAACCGCTACAAGCGCGAAGCCATTGCTTTCCGGCATATCTACACGCACGAACGTTTTGGCTTTCTGGACTTTTTGCGCCTCAGTTCGCGCAACATTCAGCGCGATATGCAAAACGCGCGCAGGCAAAAGCAGCTTGGAAAGCACTTCATCAGCATCATCTGGTTCCGGGTGTGCCAGTTTTGGGGCACCTACCAGGGCTACCGCCACCACGGTCCGCTCACCTGGCAGCTGCGGCAGCGTTTTTATTACCCCAACGGCAAGCTGGAAGAAGAAGCCGGTTCCTCGCGTGAGGTGGAGCCTATCCGCTATGAATCCCTGAAATAATCCGGCATTCACTCCTGACTTCGCCCCCCCCAGGCAACCTCACGCCATCGTCCTTATGGTTGACGGAAAGCACCCCTCACCTTAGAATAACAACATCACCAATATGAAAGGAAGCTCCTGATGAAAGTCCTCACCCATAAGCAGGAGATATGCACAGGCTGCCGCGCGTGCGAGCTAGCCTGTTCCCAGGCATATTTCAGGACTGACGACCGTCTCAAATCCTCCATTCGCATTAACAATAATTTCAACACCTTCCATGCGGTCAAGTGCACCCAGTGCGGCGAATGCATCAACATGTGCACCGCCCACGCTATTTACCGCGACAAAAACGGCGTGGTGCGCATTGACAAGAAAAAGTGCGTTGGCTGCCTCGGCTGCGTCGGCTTCTGCTCCGAGCTTTCCATGTTCTACAGCGACGACCAGCTGGTGCCCTTCAAGTGCATCGCCTGCGGCATCTGCGTGAAAGCCTGCCCCGAAGGCGCGCTTGAAATTCTGGTCAGTCAGAGCTGAGAGGAGCGCATAATGGGAAAAATTCTGAAACAAATCAAGTACATCCCCGCCAAAATTGAGCGCGGCTACGCCAATAAATCCCTGTATATCAACGTGGGTGACCTGCGCGTAGAGGAAAAAGAAGTTACCGACTTCATGAAAGACAAGTTCGTGGGCGGCAAAGGCTTCGACCTGTGGTACCTCTGGAACGCCGTCACCCCCGAGACCCGTTGGGACTCGCCGGAGAACGAAATCGTGATGAGCGTTGGCCCCCTGGGCGGCATCACGCAGTACTCCGGCACCGGAAAGACCCTGGTGTGCGCCATTTCGCCGCTTACTGGCATCCCAATTGACAGCAACGCCGGCGGTTATTTCGGCCCGCTGCTCAAGTTCGCCGGTTGGGACGCGCTGGAACTGCAAGGCAAAGCCGAGAAGGACCTGATTATCTTCATTGACGGCAACGAAGGCTTGATTTCCATCGAGGAAGGCGAGGAGTACCCCGAAGACTCGCATTTGTTGGCGGAAGAGCTGACCACGCGCTTTGCCGGCAGCGAAGAAGATAAAGTGCACGTATCGGTAGTTTCTTCCGGCAGCGCTGCCAAGCACGTCCTGATGGGCATGCTGAACTTCTCCTTTTACGACCCGCGCCGTAAGACCGTGCGCTTCAAACAAGCCGCGCGCGGCGGCCTTGGCACCATCCTGCGCGATAAGCGCATCAAAGCCCTGGTGGTAAAGTTCAAGGGCATTAAACCCA
>Ga0208459_1003202_pt1 | contig 13086 bp, 11 predicted proteins | sample AD_UKC087_MetaG_FD_184433 | JGI IMG/M metagenome (GOLD analysis project Ga0208459, IMG submission 184433) | Active sludge microbial communities of municipal wastewater-treating anaerobic digesters from USA - AD_UKC087_MetaG (SPAdes) (version 2) | ecosystem: Engineered > Bioreactor > Anaerobic >... | reverse complement strand
CTCCGGTTCATTTTCTTCCACATTTACATTATCACTAATTTTCAGCATTAATAAAGGTCTGTTTTGAACACTGGTGCCAAATTGAACCAGTTGACAGATATCGGGATATTGCGCTGCCGTTAGTTGCATATAATTCTGGTATTGAGTTAAAGTGTAATAGCTTCTATCATCTTTAGTCCCTTCAGCCAGAGAAGCAAAATATGCTTCCGCGGGATTAGGCAAAAGTTCTGTTAATAGCCCTACGCTGTGTATTTTATCCCTTTCTTCATCGTTACGCACTTCTATGTGAATAATTCCTGTTTGCAGGTTTACATAATCAATGCTGACATTTAGTTCATTCAGCTTTTTGAGGTCTTCTTCTATGTTCCAGCTTTGAATGCGTAAAGGATAAGCAAAAACAGCTGTAGCTATAGTCAGCAGGCATAAAGTAAAAAGGATGCGTTTCATTATTTTAATCCTTGTTGTTCTTATTGTTTTTTCTGCGTCAGCGGAAATCTATTCCTAATTGATAAGCATATCTTATACCATTTTTTATCAGTTAAGAAGAAAAGCCAGGCAAACAATGTCACATAACTGTTTAAGCTTAATGCTGCTTCATTCCTGATCTGACATAGTTCACTTGCAGTTATTGCATTGTGCCTGGCAAAGTTCAACGATTTTATTTCCTTTATTCTGTCAATCAAAAACGCAATTTCAGAGTGGTGGATAAACGCCAGTCCGCCGCTTCAGAACATTGTTTAAGAAAGCTGCAGAATTTGTGAGAGTTGAATTTGGCAAAAGTGAAAGAATCTATCTCCGTAAAATCATCAATAAAAGGAGAAAGCTTGAATTCCAGCAGGGAATCGTTATTAAAAAGGCAGGCGGAAATAAAGTCAATTCTCAATTCCTGCCAGGTTCCCCAGGAATATTGAGGAGCAAGAGACCAATAAAAAGTTCTTATATCGTGGCGGAAATCAATATTAGCTGTCCAGCGTCTGTTTTTGGTTTGTAATTCATAAAAGTTCTGCTTTTCTTGAGCATACTGATTTTCTTCGTAAGCGAAACCAAGATCAAGCATAAAGGCATTATCAGGACTGTTCCGAAAAGGCAGTTTCAGCCATTGGGTATCTAAAGAACGAGCTATTAAAGGATAAGTATCAAATACTAAATCATATTGAAAGCCCAATTGCCGGTATAGGGTGTTACTTTTACCCGTTTGATAAATGTAATCGCTATAATCGGCTCTTATTTGATAGTTCTGGAAAAAAGCCAGGCGGTCACCGATCAGGATTTTGCATTCGGGAGATAAATTCCAGCTGCTTATTCTTTTATTATTAGCCGAAAGCAGGGAATCCAGATAGACATCTTTGCTGAACCCATAACCGAACCAGTTTCCCAAAACTATTCTCTCGTGCAAGTAATGTTTCCAGCCCAAACGCAAGTTATGAGACAAGAGGTCATTATCCCATTGATTATTGTCTTCGGGAAATTTGATAAGCTGTAAATCTACAGCATAAGAAGCAATTAAAGAATCACCTTCACTATATTCCCAATTGATTCTACTGCCGAGATGTCTATTTTCCGTATTCCTGGTATTGAGGTCATAGTAATAATCCTTAATGGCATAAGTATGGGCTAAATCATTCTGCCACAGGATACCAGGCAGAATTTGACAGTCCAGGGAAAGCTGAGCGAAATTATAGTGGTCTGTATTATTGCGGATTTCATTTTTACTGTAGCTGGTTTTCCGTTGGCTGTAATCATCCCTGAATTCCAACTGGACAAAATCGTTCGGAAAGACCTGGGCATTTGTAGAAAGGGAAATATTATGGCGGAGCTGATTATCCGTGTGCAGATAGTTACTGCGGGTGGCATCTTGTTCGGGAGAAGTTAAAACATAGATATCTTCATTATGGTAATTGTAGTTGGCAAGGCAGTTCCAGTTTAAGTAATTACCGGAAAAGTTGTAATTCGCTCCCAAATTTGCATAGTCAAAGGATTCCCAGTTCATTTTCTTGCGTTCCGCATTGGCAGTTATTCCTCCTGCCGAATTTTGTGAAAAAGCGGAATAATGAACATTGGAGCCAAGCCAATAGCCATCACTGGAAAGCAGGTTGTTACTCACATAGCGGTCTTGCTCATTGCGTAAAATGCCTTTGCTGAAAATGCCTATCTGCAAACTATCCAAAGGGTAATAAGTTAGCTGATAACCTATAGCGGCAGTTTTATTCACATAAGCCGAGGGCTCAAGATCGCTGTTATCAAAGAGGGTTATATAATTGGAGCTGAAAGTATGCAGGAAATTTCTGTGTGCCAGTTCCAAACCGACATTCAATTCAGCATTCTTGGCTTCCTGATTGAAATTCAACCGGTTCTCCGTATTGCTGATGCTGTTGATGATAAATCTTGTTCTGGAGGAAGGAGAATACATAAATTGCAAGGCATTATGGATGTTTAAAACCTGTTCACTGGAATAAACAGTCCAATCCAGACCCTTATTTTGAGCCCGTAATATTGGACTATAAAGCAGCCCAGCAATCACTAAGCAGAATAAAATCCTCTTCTGCAAGTTCTTCCCCTCGTTTTTTGAAGTTTAGTTGTGAAAGGTCTGCCAATTTTGCTGTTTTTTCCGCTCCCAAAACAGGCAGCAGATTATTCGCCAGGGTTTTTCTCCGATGGGCAAAAGCTGTTTCCAGCAGTTTATTAAACAGTTCGGGATTACCAATAACCGGTTTATTTACCCGCGGAAGCATTAAAATTACCGTAGAATTAACTTTGGGCACAGGATAAAACTTGTCTTTGCTAACCTGCAGCTTACTAAAAATATCATAAACCAAACCTAAACGGATGGTTAAAGGAGCATAATTTTTACTGCCTGGCTTAGCGCTAAGCCGTTCCGCTACTTCTTTTTGCACCATCATCACGATGCGGGAAAAGGAAGAACTGTATTTCTCCAGCAGATATAAAAGCGGACTGGTTATCTGATAGGGGATATTAGCAATCAATTTTAAGGTGCCTCCATCCTTTTGGAGATACGAAAGCCAGTCCGCTTTCAAAATATCGGTAAATTCCAGTAAGACCTTATTGCCATAGCGCTGAGTAAGGTATTTTTGCAGGCGTTTATCTAATTCAAAAGCCCGCAACTGAACATTGTATTTAATAATTTCAGTGGTTAAAATACCTTTTCCGGGTCCTATTTCCCAAACCTTATCCGAGGGTTGTAATTCGGCTAAAGCTACTATTTCCGCAGCTATTGTTTCATCAATCAGGAAATTCTGCCCCAGAGCTTTCAGGGCTTGCATCTTGTAATAAATTATGCTTTCGTTTGGATAATGATTAGCTGAACGAAAGCCACCTGCAAATTATTGTGCGCTTAATTTCTCGGCAGCTTTATCTTTACAGGTTTTGCAAACCTTATAGGTTTTTTCGCCAACCTTCACTTCATAGAGCAGTTTGATGCCTGTTTTATGACAGACGGGGCATTCACCTCTACCGTGATTGGGCAGGTTTTTTAATCCTTTACCGCGAGTATTTTTCGCCATTGTTATCTCCTTTCTATATAATCCTTATTTTAGGGACGGTTTTTGCTTATTAAGTTCCTAAATAAGCATTGTGTTGAGCCATTTTCGGATAGAGAGCTTTAAAGTCAACTCTTTTTTCCTGAAGAGGGTTATTTTATTGAACCCATTAAACCGGCTAATTTTTGTTTCGCTAACTTTTCCGCATAGCAAAAAAAGCAAGAACCGGTTGCTGGGGAGGCAAACCTTCTATCTTCTTAGCAGTTATTTGCTTCCTCATCGGCAAAAGGATTGAGCGCTTTTTTAATAACCGGTTTCTCATGCGGTATCAGGCATAGAAACTTCAGGGTCTCATTTCCGACATTTTTAAATGTATGTATCAGATTGGGATCCACGAAAATAGCGTCATCGGCACCAAAAGCCATTTCTCCTCGTTCCGTAACCAAAGCACCTTTTCCGGAAAGGCAGTAAACCTCGTGTTCCCAATTATGTTGATGGTAGGGAGTATGCCCCCCGGGTTCAATTTCAAACATTCGCATCGCAAAAGTAGGAGCACCGTCTTCTTGGGCAATCAGCCAGCGGATTTGTGCTTTTTCAGCACCTTCTACCGTTACGGGTTCCAATTCCACTTCGGTGTAATGGATAATTTTCATTGTTTCCTCCTAATCAGGATTTTATTCTGTAATAGATAAACTAAAGCGATAGGCAAGAAAGCCAAATATTTAAGCTGAATATACTGGATAGGCAGTAACCATAATGTCCTGTCCCATTTTACGGCAGCTGATTTTTTCCATCGGTATCGCTTGATTGATATTTTCAATACCCAAAGTTGGCAAAGGGCTTTTTGTCCCACCCAATATTTTGGCACCGTAGATAAAGATAAATTTATCCACCAATTTTTCTCTGATAAATGCTTCGGCAATGCCGCTACCCGTTTCCAGCAGAACACTGTAGTATTTCATTTGAGATAATAACTGCAAGACCTCGTGTAAGTTAAAATGGTTGTTCCGGCATTGCAGGGTTTCTATTTTAACCCCTTTTTGTTGCAATTCCTCAGCTTTTCGGGTTTTCAGCATTGCGGGGGAAGTAATAATCATTGCGGGAAAGGATGAGGCGATAGTTACAAATTCTGACTGCATGGGAATTTGTAGCAAGGGGTCTAAAACTATGCGCAGGGGTTGTTTGTGATTTCCCGGTAAACGCACATTCAGCAATGAATTGTCACTTAGAACAGTTTTGATGCCGGTTAAAACCACATCATTTTCACTCCGCAAGCGATGGACAAATTGGCGGGCAATATTTCCCGTTATCCAGCGTGAGGAATTATCTTCAGCGGCGTATTTACCATCCAGAGTAAGGGCAGTTTTCCAGGTTACGAAAGGTCTGTTTTTCTGCATATAACAAAGGTAATATTCCAGTTGAGTGCGGATTGCATCTTCCAGATAGCCGCAATGAACTTCAATTCCTGCCTCTTGCAACATTTGAATGCCTTTTCCTTTCACCAAAGGATTGGGATCGGAAATTCCAATGAAGACCTCTTTAATTCCTGCCTCAATGATGGCTTGGGCACAGGGTGGCGTTTTTCCATAATGGGAGCAGGGTTCCAAAGTGACAAACAAGGTTGCACCTCGGGCTTTTTTCCCGGCTTTTTTAAGTGCCTGAATTTCTGAATGGTCACTGCCATATTCCAAAGTCCAGCCCTGGCTGAGCACAGTATCATTTTTCACGATAACTGAGCCCACGAAAGGATTGGGAGAGCATTTCCCCCGTGCTTTTTCTGCAGCTCGGATTGCCATCCCCATATATTGTTTAATTCGGGCTTCAGTCATTGCAGTTTTTCCAGATTTTTGCGGGCTATTTCAAAAGTTGGGTATTTTTGCACAATTTGCTGCCAGAGGGCTTTTGCCTGTTCCGTTTTTCCGCTTCCGGCATAGGCAGCGGCAAGGTTATTCAGCACATTAGGGTCATCCGGGTGCAGGAAATTCAATTCCTCCAGCCAGAGTGTTGCCTGTTCATAATTTCCTTCCGCTAAATAGTGAGCGCTTAAATGCAGGTAGGGTTCCTTCCAAGTATTATCTAAAGCTATAGCATTAAAGAAATCCACCGCTGCTTTATCTCTTTGTTTTACCATTTGCCAGTATAAAGCGCGGTAATAATAAAGATCAGGACTATCGGGATAAATTTTCAAAGCAGCGCAAAGTAAATCCCAAACTTTTGCGTCATCCCCTTTGCCGAGGGCTTCAGCTATATCGGTATAGATTTTATTTTGTTTAAAATACGCTTGAGGATTACCGGCGATGTTTTGTCTGATTTTCCAGTTACCGTTAGTGTTGCTCAGCACCAAAGTCCAATCCTGTTTATGATTCAATTCCGCAAAAACCAGAGCCGTAATTCCATCTTCCCCCAGTCCGCTGTATAATACACTGTAGGTAGATATTTTACTTAAAAGAGAAATTGCCTTAAGCAGCTCAATATACCTTTCCGCCAAATCCTCCATCGGATTCTGATTGACAGTGAATTGGCGTAATTCATTCCATTTCATCTGAATAAGGGCTGTCATCCATTTTTCTGCATAGTCCTCGGGATCCTCATTTTTGGCAGCAGGAGTGAAAGGCAAATTTAACTTATTCAGCAGATAATCCATTGGAAAATATACCGGATATTGAAATCCACTTAACCAGGCAAGCATTTCCTGGGGATTTTCACCAGCTGCTTTTTCGGGAGTTTTATTTTGCAGGAAAGAATTTTCTTTACCTATCCAAAGGTCTATATGATGTTTAATAGCATTTTCTGCTTCGGCGCGAGAATCGGCTTTAAATGCAGGAAACGGGTTTGTTTCATCTTTTTGGGGAGCGTAAGCACAAGTTTCAGGACAGCGTGTATCGCTGCGTGTTTCATTACAGCAAAGCCAGCAGATATTTTTTCTTTTCCGGGGACACATTCGCAACGCCCTTTCGGTATAACAGGATTGGCAGCGTGAACTCTTAAAAATTTTCAGCACTTAACACCTCTCTAAAAAAGGAGGTAACTGGCGTTTGAAACTGGAATTTTCTACCATCGTCCGCACTTTGGTGATTGTTTCTTCCGGCAGTTCCGGCTTTTTTTCGCCTTCCGTTAAATATTGTAGCACACTGTCCAAAACGGGATAACTGATTCCCAGCTCCAATTCGTCGCTTTGACCTGACCATAAATCAGCCGTAGGGGTTTTTTGAATCACTTTTTCCGGAAGACCCAATTCCTTCGCCAGTTCCCAGACCTCGGTTTTATATAAATGGGCAATGGGCTCAAAAGCACAGGCAGCATCGCCGAACTGAGTAAAATAGCCGACTAACATTTCACTCCGATTACCAGTACCGATTACTAAGCCATTTTTTTCTGCTGCCTGGTCATAAAGAATATTCATCCTGATGCGTGCCATCCAATTTCCTTTGCGTAAGGGAGTTGCAGTTAAAGCATATTTTGCAAAATAACTATCGGTTAAATCGTCTATCAATATGGTCTGCATAGAAATGCCCAGGTATTTTGCCACCAGAGAAGCATCCGCCCAACTATCAGGATTACTTTCCCGATAGGGCAAACAATAGGCAAAAATATGTTCTTTGCCAATTGCCTGAACGGCTGAAGCGGCAACCACAGCAGAATCAACTCCTCCGGAAAGACCAATCACCAGGTTTGCGAATTTGCTTTTTCGGCAATAATCCCGAATGAAATTGACTATTCTCTCTTTTTCCTGTTGCACATTTAGCATAGCATAATCTTCCTTCCGTTTACTATAAACATTATCCGTCTCTAATACTTGGTTCTTTTCGTCAAGCGAATTCTGCTGAACAGGAGTATTATAAACAGCAAACAGTAACCGTTGGGAGGTTTTAACTTACAATTTTCACCTGCCTGCAATGTAACCGGCGGTAGGTTTTGACCTACAATTTTCACCTGCCCTCAATGTAACCGGCGGTAGGTTTTGACTTACAATCTTCACCTGCCTTCAAGGTAACCGGCGGTAGGTTTTGACTTACAATTTTCATCTGCCTTCAATGTATCAACACCCTACATTCTTTTTCACTTACAACCCTACTGCAGCTGGTTTCCAAACCGTAAAATTGTGAGTTAAAACAGAAAGCCAGCACCCTTCCAACCCAACTATCAATCACCCCATATTTACAAAGTATAGAATACCAATCCAGGCAAGCGATAAAAACACCATTCAGAAAATTAAAGCTGCAATCGGCAAGATGTTTTGACTTACTTTCAGCGGAATTTTAAAGTGCACCAGTTTTTGGTAGTTTAAAGTACACTTCACTCTACATTCTTTTTTCACTTACAACCCTACTGCAGCTGGTTTCCAAACCGTAAAATTGTGAGTTAAACAGAAAGCAAGCACCCTTCCAACCCAACTATCAATCACCCCATATTTATAAAGTATAGAATACGAATCCAGGCAAGCGATAAAAACTTCATCCAGAAAATTTCCTTTTTTCACATAACATAGATGCGAACTTTTGTTTCAATCCTTGTTTTAATGGATAGTAGGATAAAAATAGTGCCTGGTCTTTTCGTGAGACAGAGTAATGATTTGGTTTCAATCCTTGTTTTAATGGATAGTAGGATAAAAATGAGAATTGGTTCTGTCCCTACGAGTATTCACTATCGTTTCAATCCTTGTTTTAATGGATAGTAGGATAAAAATTGGAACTACCCCAGATGCAGGGGTTTTGGTTTCCGGTTTCAATCCTTGTTTTAATGGATAGTAGGATAAAAATATAAATACTCAACCAATGTCGTAAACCCTTGAAACAGTTTCAATCCTTGTTTTAATGGATAGTAGGATAAAAATGTCTTATCGGTATGGGGTTAATCCCCTACCTGCATGTTTCAATCCTTGTTTTAATGGATAGTAGGATAAAAATGAACTGTCGAAGAACTCATCCAGAGTTGCCTCTGGAGTTTCAATCCTTGTTTTAATGGATAGTAGGATAAAAATAGATGGGGTTTTGTGCCCCCATACATAAAGATGGAGTTTCAATCCTTGTTTTAATGGATAGTAGGATAAAAATCCCAGACGGTGCTATTGCCGTTGGTTATTCTTTCGGTTTCAATCCTTGTTTTAATGGATAGTAGGATAAAAATTGAGTCCTTTTTCCTCTCCCGTGATAGTCAATATTGGTTTCAATCCTTGTTTTAATGGATAGTAGGATAAAAATCCAGGCATTACCTAATGCAATTCCTGGTGATAGCAGTTTCAATCCTTGTTTTAATGGATAGTAGGATAAAAATCATTTATTGCAATGCTGCTGCTCGCAGAGCAATTGGTTTCAATCCTTGTTTTAATGGATAGTAGGATAAAAATATTGGAATTAGCAAGAGAAGCAGTCAAGAATGATATATGTTTCAATCCTTGTTTTAATGGATAGTAGGATAAAAATGCTGATAGAAAGTGTGAGAACAGTGTTACCGAATAGTTTCAATCCTTGTTTTAATGGATAGTAGGATAAAAATCCCTGGCTCCTGGAACATTGGGAATCCGATCTTATGTTTCAATCCTTGTTTTAATGGATAGTAGGATAAAAATTGAGAGCACGGGGAATGGCGAGAATAACTATTTTCAGTTTCAATCCTTGTTTTAATGGATAGTAGGATAAAAATGAAATCTTCAGGTTTGGCATCTGTTTGAGCAATATGTTTCAATCCTTGTTTTAATGGATAGTAGGATAAAAATATATTACCAGAACATTACTTAGATATCCTTGTCTTGAGTTTCAATCCTTGTTTTAATGGATAGTAGGATAAAAATGAGAGCACGGGGAATGGCGAGAATAACTATTTCCAGTTTCAATCCTTGTTTTAATGGATAGTAGGATAAAAATGTAAAGGATCAAATAATCCTATTTCGCAATTATCCGCAGTTTCAATCCTTGTTTTAATGGATAGTAGGATAAAAATTTGATATTGACTAATGGACATAAAACGCATAACTCAAGTTTCAATCCTTGTTTTAATGGATAGTAGGATAAAAATTATTGATAGAATAGATCAAAAAATCAGTGGCAATGAGTTTCAATCCTTGTTTTAATGGATAATAGGATAAAAATAAGTTTATCAGGGCTCAAAAGCAATTATAAAGATGAGTTTCAATCCTTGTTTTAATGGATAGTAGGATAAAAATACCCGGAACTACGAGCTTCGGGTATGCCTATTGAAGTGTTTCAATCCTTGTTTTAATGGATAGTAGGATAAAAATACATTTATCTAAAATTGACCTTTCATATAGTGAATGTTTCAATCCTTGTTTTAATGGATAGTAGGATAAAAATCTGGAGACGGACTGGGAAGATGTGCCATACGCAGTGAGTTTCAATCCTTGTTTTAATGGATAGTAGGATAAAAATGGTTTACGCCATTACTGAAATTGAACGAGATTATCGTTTCAATCCTTGTTTTAATGGATAGTAGGATAAAAATCTAACAGATCATCCGGTGCACCGGCAACCAGCTTATTGTTTCAATCCTTGTTTTAATGGATAGTAGGATAAAAATCCATTATTAGCCGGAGCAGTTTTCCCTATAATTTTCGTTTCAATCCTTGTTTTAATGGATAGTAGGATAAAAATTGGATCGGGCGCTATTGTCACTGCCGATGCCAGTGCAGTTTCAATCCTTGTTTTAATGGATAGTAGGATAAAAATTCATCTTCACAGTCCTCATCTATCATCGGAACATCTTGTTTCAATCCTTGTTTTAATGGATAGTAGGATAAAAATTGCTCGGACAGGGCTTCCCATTCTTCTTCTATCTTGTTTCAATCCTTGTTTTAATGGATAGTAGGATAAAAATATTGAGACACCTCCGTCCAGCGGATGGATAGAGGAGTTTCAATCCTTGTTTTAATGGATAGTAGGATAAAAATGGAGAGCACGGGGAATGGCGAGAATAACTATTTTCAGTTTCAATCCTTGTTTTAATGGATAGTAGGATAAAAATAATACCGCAAAGTATGGCTTACCCTTTCTAATATCCAGTTTCAATCCTTGTTTTAATGGATAGTAGGATAAAAATTTATGTAAATTATCTATTCTATCGGAAACCTATGGAAGTTTCAATCCTTGTTTTAATGGATAGTAGGATAAAAATCAAATAGTTGGCTTATTAGAAAAAGTGAGCAAAGGGTTTCAATCCTTGTTTTAATGGATAGTAGGATAAAAATATCGTGGAATGCCTCTCGTTCCATATTGTCGTTTTGGTTTCAATCCTTGTTTTAATGGATAGTAGGATAAAAATACATCAAACTTTGCATTTTTCTCAATCATTTCTATAAGTTTCAATCCTTGTTTTAATGGATAGTAGGATAAAAATTTTTGTTGTCTGCCATTTATCTATCAATCCGATTGGAGTTTCAATCCTTGTTTTAATGGATAGTAGGATAAAAATCTTTTCCCTCTGGAGCCATATATCTTTACGCCTACGAGTTTCAATCCTTGTTTTAATGGATAGTAGGATAAAAATGCTATTACATCCCTCTGTGAATGTTTAGCTACTTTGTTTCAATCCTTGTTTTAATGGATAGTAGGATAAAAATGATTCCTTATCGGATGAGGAACTGAAAACATTAATGTTCCAATCCTTGTTTTAATGGATAGTAGGATAAAAATTGTATTGGCAAATTAGGAATAGCTTGAAGCAGGAAGCGTTTCAATCCTTGTTTTAATGGATAGTAGGACAAAAATCCTGTATCGTTGCCACTTTCTAAGTCGATAGGTTCGGTTTCAATCCTTGTTTTAATGGATAGTAGGATAAAAATTGGAGCACTTTTAGTTGATATAGATGGTGCATATTGTTTCAATCCTTGTTTTAATGGATAGTAGGATAAAAATAAGGCAGAGAAGATGTTAGGCAAATGTATTTAGATAAGTTTCAATCCTTGTTTTAATGGATAGTAGGATAAAAATCGAAGTCCCGAAGGCAAGAAACATATTCCAGATGTGTTTCAATCCTTGTTTTAATGGATAGTAGGATAAAAATAATATATCTTTTCTGTTCAATGATAGCATATATTCAGTTTCAATCCTTGTTTTAATGGATAGTAGGATAAAAATAATATATCTTTTCTGTTCAATGATAGCATATATTCAGTTTCAATCCTTGTTTTAATGGATAGTAGGATAAAAATTTTGGACTCTTTCCGAATTTCTTCAGAGACGGATTTAGTTTCAATCCTTGTTTTAATGGATAGTAGGATAAAAATAAAAAAGACCCGTGTGTAAACTTCCAAAAGAAATTGGTTTCAATCCTTGTTTTAATGGATAGTAGGATAAAAATAGGGTCTGGTTTACGGAACGGTTTACGAACCGAATGGTTTCAATCCTTGTTTTAATGGATAGTAGGATAAAAATTGATACTTGATTTCTTTAATCTTCATCATGTCCTCCATGTTTCAATCCTTGTTTTAATGGATAGTAGGATAAAAATTCACAATGCTACTTTCGCAGAGACCGCCCCTGCGTGTTTCAATCCTTGTTTTAATGGATAGTAGGATAAAAATCGTATCTGGCTATGCTATCGGCTTTGAATAATAATAAGTTTCAATCCTTGTTTTAATGGATAGTAGGATAAAAATAGAGTGAGCTGAAGGAAATATGGAATGAAGACACATAGTTTCAATCCTTGTTTTAATGGATAGTAGGATAAAAATTCTGCACATTCTTTTAATATGTCTTCTTTACTTTGCTGTTTCAATCCTTGTTTTAATGGATAGTAGGATAAAAATGATAAGTAGATTTATAATGGACGCAATGCCACAAATGTTTCAATCCTTGTTTTAATGGATAGTAGGATAAAAATATGTTGATATATTATTTTATTGCCTCCCGTTTTGCAGTTTCAATCCTTGTTTTAATGGATAGTAGGATAAAAATTTACTACGATGCTATCGTGGTATATGATTTCAGCAAGTTTCAATCCTTGTTTTAATGGATAGTAGGATAAAAATGGTCATTTGATATTTTGTCATTTTATTTTCCTCCTTGTTTCAATCCTTGTTTTAATGGATAGTAGGATAAAAATAGCATAGCATATCCAGCCACGATTGCCACCAGCATGTTTCAATCCTTGTTTTAATGGATAGTAGGATAAAAATACAATAATTATTATTCTTGGCTGGATGGAATTAGGAAGTTTCAATCCTTGTTTTAATGGATAGTAGGATAAAAATTTTCAGCGGCCTTGTACTGGCAGCTGGTTTTACATGTTTCAATCCTTGTTTTAATGGATAGTAGGATAAAAATAAATGGATATCTCCCCGAAGTATTAGCCAGATTGGTTGTTTCAATCCTTGTTTTAATGGATAGTAGGATAAAAATAGTGGATCGGAATCGCGGAAAGGAAGGGCATTAGCTTGTTTCAATCCTTGTTTTAATGGATAGTAGGATAAAAATATTCCGAGCCAAAGAGACGATTTGCACAAGTATATTGTTTCAATCCTTGTTTTAATGGATAGTAGGATAAAAATAATTTCAGCAGACCTTTTGAATATCGTTCCCTGAAAGTTTCAATCCTTGTTTTAATGGATAGTAGGATAAAATACGGTGCAATACAT
>Ga0208459_1003200_pt1 | contig 13088 bp, 8 predicted proteins | sample AD_UKC087_MetaG_FD_184433 | JGI IMG/M metagenome (GOLD analysis project Ga0208459, IMG submission 184433) | Active sludge microbial communities of municipal wastewater-treating anaerobic digesters from USA - AD_UKC087_MetaG (SPAdes) (version 2) | ecosystem: Engineered > Bioreactor > Anaerobic >... | reverse complement strand
AAAGCTTCGTATTGCAGTGATATCAATGCACTTACCATGATGTGTGTATTTGCATTCAAAAAATAACCCCATTTCTTTTCAGATGTTTCAGATATTTTTAATGAAACCACTAATAGTTTTTCGGCTTGTTGTTTTGTTAGTGATAATCTGATATTATCTGAAGCAAGAATCATGGCAATGTTGTCTGCTAACCAGGTGCTGACTTTTTCGGGATCATTTTCTTTTAATAATTCTTCCATCATGTTTATATATCTCAACAACAGTAAGTCAAACGCGTCATCACGTGTCAATAGCTCAACTGGAACAGGATTTAGAGTTATGATGGAATTGAAATATATAATGCCATCGCCACCGGAACAATAGTTACACCAGGGACCTAATATTGCCGACGGATGGTTCAGGAATGTTTGAATCAATCCGCATGTGCTCATGTTTTCGATGGTAGCCTGCGGAATAGTGAATGTTGCTGCAACCTCTTGTGTCCAGGGTTCCGGATATACAACAGCATCTTTAGGAGAGATACACTCTCTGTATGAGCCGTTTAGTTCATCAACTATGGCAATGTAATTATCCTCAAACTCAAAATCGCTTGAATAATCTTTCTTGCAACCATAAAGAGTTGCTACTGCCAAACATAGGGCAATTGTTAAAAATTTTATTATTGGTTTCATCATAATATAATTTTGATTTTAACGGTATGATGGAACCGCACATGTTTGATAATTATATACATAAATGTTTGTGTATGCAATACATGTGGGTTTCATGACTTTATTGTTTTAAACAGGATATCACCTGTAAATTTATGAAAAGGAAATTATTAATCCGAATTCTTATTTTATTAATTTGCATGGTTACGGGGCACAGAGCGCAGAGCACGGGGCACAGAGCACAGAAAGCAAGAATGACAGCCTCCGGATGCAGACCGTGTACCGCACACCGTGCGCTGTATATCGTTCCATTATCAAATGTGTTCATACCCGTCGTCAGGTTAAGTTATCAAAACAATAAACAGAAATATAACACATTAGATACCAACCCAGCAAATCAAAAAAAAAATGAAATCTCCAAATATTTTCTTGCTTTTTTTATGCATTTCAGGTAAAAAATTTCATTTTCATGTTGTGGGGCGCCATCTTCCCGGGGCGACACCCGGCTATTGGATGGTGATACCTCCGGTGTCAGGAATCACCCAATAACACATTCCTGATTTGCCGGTAGCACCGGTACTGCCAGATAGCGATAATGTCAATGAGTTTAACCACCCAGGAGGAGTGGCCGTCAGTAATTTTCCCGGGGGATAATTTAGGAGACGCAAAGTCATTGGGAGAATGTCGTATAGCGCATACTGTTCCGTTATAACAATGTTATAACGTATTTCTGGCTTTATTTCTGAAAGCTAAATACATAGGAACATACCGCAAGACAATGCATTATGTATTATGTATTATGTATTATAGGCGATAGATTATAGGCGATGTGCTGCTAGCCGCTTGCCGCCCGCCGCTTGCCGCTAGCCGTTCTTCCGCCCTGAGCCCTGTGCCCTGCGCCCTGTGCCCAACGTCATACCGATGCTGCTCTCTTGAGACAGCCTTATTTTCTTTGTCAAATTCAAAGAAAAGAAGTAATTTTGACATTGATGTCAAACTTGAATGTCAGAACAATTAAATAAAGTAAAATGAGCCAGTTAGGAGAATCGGAGGTAAAGATAATAGAAGCTGCCAAACAGGTCTTTCTTGAGAAAGGGCTTGAAAATGCAAAAATGCAGGATATTGCAGATACTGCCGGAATTAGCAGAACAGCTTTGAATTATTATTATCGCACCAAAGAGAATCTGTTTTACAAGATCATTGAGGAAATCTTAGAAGGTATTATTCCTCACTTTGAGAACCTTTTAAGCAAAGACACTCTAAGTTTCCAGGAGCGTTTCCTGGGTATTATTGACGTATATGCCGATTTCTTAAGCCGTAACAATGTAGTGCCGCGCTTTGTTATAATGGAGATGCAACGGCATCCGCAGACACTTTTCGATTTTGTCAATACAAATTATAAAGTAAAAAAATACCTGCAGCTTATACGTGCAATGCTCAAGCGCGAAGCAGAAGAAAAGAGCATCAAACAACTACCAATGGAGGAATTGGTTACTCTTTTCTACGGGCTGCTCTTTGTTCCGTATCTGATAGATCCCTTTATAAAAGAATACTTTTTCAACGAAGAAAGCAAAATAGAAGCCTATCATAGGAATCATCTGGAAAATATGAAACAGGCTTTACTCCTGTTTTTAAGTGCGAAATCCATGGACCAAACTGTAAATTGAATTAATTACTTGAAAAACGCGTTATTTACCCTCGATAAACTACATGAACTCACCACCTTCACATATAAATAATTCAGCTCATAATCCTGAAAATCCCTTTATCAACATAGGATTGGATGCCGGCTCAACAACCATCAAGGTAGTAGTGTCCGATCCTCAGAATAAAATCATTTACAAGGATTACCGCCGGCATTATGCTGATATTTTAGGCAATCTGAAAGAAATCTTATCTGATATACTGGATAAAACCGGCGATTGCCCCGTCAAACTGTGTATGACCGGTTCAGCCGGAATGGGAATAGCCGAACGGTATAAAGTCCCATTTGTTCAGGAAGTAGTAGCTTCCTGCGAAGTTGTCTCACGCCAATTTCCTGAGATAAAGACATTTGTAGATATTGGCGGTGAAGACTCCAAAATGATTTTTTTCGAGTCGGGCAAAACGCCTGATATTCGAATGAACGGAAGCTGCGCAGGCGGTACGGGCTCATTTATCGACCAAATGGCAACATTGCTCAATGTAGATATGAATGAGTTTAATTCATTGGCCGAACAAGCAGAAACAATCTATCCGATAGCTTCCCGTTGCGGTGTTTTTTCGAAAACAGACGTACAAAATCTGCTAGCCCGAAACGCCGGCAAAGCTGACATAGCCGCATCGGTTTTCCGGGCAGTAAGTATGCAGGTAATCACGTCATTAGCAAGAGGACACGAGCCGCAGGGGAAGGTTTTTCTTTGTGGCGGTCCATTCACGTTTCTTCCATATTTGCGAAAGGCATTTATCGATGAATTAAAAATGGACAATTCGGAAGTTGTGATTTCTGAAAATCCCGAAGTAACCCCGGCCTGGGGTGCAGCTATCATTGCAAGCGACCGGCAGGAGAGCAAATTACTGTCCGAGTACATTTCCATTTTTAATAAAGAAGTTAAAAGAGCTCTGAAAGACACTCATAATCAATTAAAACCGCTTTTCAAAGATAAAAATGAGTACGCCGAATGGCTAAAATCCAAAGAAGAATATCAATTTCCGGGGATCGACATAAAAGAGATTAAAAATCCGAACTGTTTTATCGGTATCGACAGTGGCTCAACCACGACAAAAATCATTGCCACTGACGAGAATGGCAAGGTTTTTTATCACTATTACACTAAGAATAAGGGATTTTCCCTGCAAGCTGTAACCATCGGGCTGAAAAAACTGTATGAGCAAACGCGGGAAGCCGGAATAGAAATGAATGTACTCGGAAGTTGTGTAACCGGGTATGGTGAAGATTTAATCAAAAAGGCTTTTCATCTTGATTCAGGTATGGTTGAAACAATTGCTCACTATATGAGCGCCTGCCATTTCAACAAGAATGTCTCTTTTATTCTGGACATTGGCGGGCAGGATATGAAAGCTGCTTTTATTGAAAACGGAGTTATTAAACGCGTGGAAATCAACGAAGCCTGTTCTTCCGGCTGTGGCTCTTTTCTTGAAACTTTTGCCAACTCGCTTAACTATTCAGTTCCCGATTTCTCAAAAATTGCCTTGAAATCCAAACACCCCTGCGATTTAGGAACACGCTGCACCGTGTTCATGAATTCCAAAGTGAAGCAATCACAGCGGGAAGGAGCTTCAGTAGAGGATATTTCAGCAGGATTGGGCTATTCGATAGTGAAAAACTGTCTGAACAAGGTGTTGAAACTGAAAGATGTCAAGGAGTTGGGCAATCATATCATGGTGCAGGGCGGCACGTTTAGAAATATATCTGTAATCCGTGCATTGGAAATAGAGTTGGGAAAAGAAATTATGGTTACCGATTATCCCGAACTGATGGGAGCTTACGGAGCGGCTCTGTATGCGCGCGAAAGATTTGAAACAGGTCAAACCAGGCCTGTTAAACTGGCTGCCATGTCGGAATCGAAAGAGTATTCGGAAAGAAGAACCGTTTGCAAAGGCTGTGAAAACAACTGTACTGTAACTCATTTCAGATTTGATAATGACAATGTATTTTACTCGGGTAATAAATGCGAAAAAATCTTCAACAATTCAGGAGAAAAGGTAAAGAAAGGAGTGAACCTGCACACCGAAAAATATGATTTACTGTTTAATCGCCCTGTTCCGGAAGAAGGTAAAATTACACTTGGTATTCCGCGTGTTTTAGGAATGTATGAAAACTATCCGTTCTGGCATTCCCTGCTGACCGGCTGTGGAATCCGGATCGTGCTTTCCGATAAATCCACCATGGCAATGTACGAAACGGGGATCAGCACGGTAATGGCCGACAATATCTGCTTTCCTGCAAAACTTGTGCATGGGCATATCTACAACCTGGCAGCTAAAAAAGTGGACAGAATATTTATGCCTTATGTCGTTTTTGAAAACAAGGAAGACGACAGAACCAATAACAGCTACAATTGTCCGATTATTACAGGCTATTCCGATGTTATTAAAAGCGCTGTCAATCCAAAGTATAAATTTGGAATTCCTGTTGATGCTCCAACATTTACCTTTGCCAATAAGAAATTGATGCGCAAATCATGCGTAGAATATATCAAAACCCTTATTCCCGGAACAGATACCAAAATAATTGACAGAGCTTTCAGGAATGCTTTGATTGCTCAGCAAATCTATGAAGAGCAGCTGAATAAACGCTCGAATCAGATTTTAGACAGGGCTGTTGCCGAAAACCGCCTGGTTATACTTCTTGCCGGACGACCATATCATGTTGATCCGCTGATACAGCACAAAATTTCAGATTTAGTAAGTGATTTCGGTGCTGATGTAATTACAGAGGATGTTGTGCGTCACCTGCAGGCCGACCCCGACGAAGTGCAGAGCGTAATGCAGTGGGCTTACACCAACCGGATTTTCAAATCGGCACTATGGACTGCAAATTATGCACCTCAAAATGTGCATTACGTGCAAATAACATCATTCGGCTGTGGTCCCGATGCCTTTATTTTAGATGAAGTGAATGATATTTTGCGGCGTAAAGGCAAAAATGCAACGATAATAAAAGTAGATGACATTAATAATATCGGTTCTACCCGCTTGAGAATACGTTCGCTTATCGAAAGTCTGAAGTTTAGAAAGGAAGACGAGGTTTTCGAAAAGAATATCGCTGTACATACTCCGCCTTTTGAAAAAGAAGACAGGCGAAGAACACTTCTTGCACCGTGGTTTGGAGATTTTTATTCGCCCTTTGTTCCTGCCGCTCTTGAATTAATGGGCTATAAAATAGAAAACCTTCCGCCAAGCGACATAAAAACGGTGGAATATGGATTAAAATACTCTAACAATGAGATTTGCTATCCGGCAACCCTGGTTGTGGGAGATTTGATGAAAGCACTGGAGAGTGGCAAATATGACAGAAATGAAGTTGCATTGGGGATAACACAAACCGGCGGGCAATGCCGTGCTACAAACTATGTGGCTCTGATTAAAAAAGCTATGATAGCCGCGGGTTTTGAAGATATTCCTGTGGTAACTGTCTCTTTCACATCAGGATTAAATGAACAACCCGGCTTTAAGATGAAGTGGGAAAAATACATCCGGGCAATATTCTGTGCAATTGTTTATGCCGACTGTATTTCACAGTTTTATTATTCCACGGCACCGCGTGAAACCGAAACCGGCGGTGCGAAACGCCTGAAGAAAAAGTATCTGGATTTAGGTGTGGAAGCTCTTAAAAATAATGATGCCAACCGCTTCTTTCATCTTGTGGAACAGGCAGCTGATGATTTTTTGAGTATAAACAATCTGAAAGAGATCCCGAGAATAGGCGTAGTGGGAGAAATTTACGTAAAGTAAAACGATTTTGGCCACAAGCATGTTGTTAACTGGCTTGTAGAGCAAGGCATAGAAGCTGTTTTACCACCGCTGACACAGTTTTTTATCAGTACATTCGCGAGTCAGGAAGCCCGTATTAAGGGAAATGTCAAAGAGCGTACCATTCCTAAATTTGCAATGAATCTTGTTGAAAAATTAGCTTATAACGCTATTCGTAAAATGGAATCTAAAATTTCCCATTATCCGTTTTACTTCCCTATTTCCAACGTTCATGAAGGTATAAAAGATGCATCCTTAATAATCAGCTCCAATGCTCAATTTGGTGAAGGCTGGAGAATTCCGGCAGAGTTTTCTGAATTTGCACACAATGGGATAAACAATGTAATCAGTCTGCAACCCTTTGGATGCATAGCTAATCACATTATTTCCAAGGGAATAGAAAAAAGGACAAAAGAGCTTTTCCCAAATATGAATCTGTTGTTTCTGGATTTTGACAGCGGAATGAGCGAAGCCAATATTTATAATCGCTTACACTTTATGATCAGGAATGCACAGGTGGAAGTTTCGTCTGTTAATAAGCATGAACTTGTTGATGCGATCTAAAAATGTAGAAATCCGTTAAACAGGAAAAGAGATGCAACTAACTAAATCTCAAAGAATTTTTTAATTTTAAGGGCTCCCCCCGCTTGAGCGGTGCAGGCATGATGCTATTAAAATCAGAATTATATTATGATGAAAATCAGGGAAATAAAAAGATACGGCAAGGAGACTTTCAAAGCCGTATCGGCTCTCATTCCTCAGCTTTCACCCGAATCGCCTCCACTTTCTGAAGAACATTTCAGGAAAATAATCAGGACAAAAGGAAGCCATCTTTTTATTGCCGAATACCAAAACAGGATAGTCGGGATGCTTACTCTGGCAACATATCCTGTTCCTACGGCCGACAGATACTGGATTGAGGATGTGGTGATCGACAAATCGGTGAGGGGAAAGGGCTTCGGCAGGGAAATCATCAATTTTGCAATTGAGTTTGCCAGGCAGCAGGGAGCCAAAACTATTGACCTGACATCGAGACCTGCCAGGATCGAGGCAAACGAGTTGTACAAATCCGTCGGCTTCAGGCTCAGGGAAACCAACGCTTACAGATATTATTTCTGAGTATGCCCTGTTAAATTTCCCTGTAATTATCATCATATTCCTGAGGGTGAACTCATGTAACATATCCCGTGTTAAACCGGAACCTGGTTCACATGGGATTTTCAATGATTTTCTGCCGTGAATCCTGCCATAATACAGAACCATTTAATTCTTTATATTTGCTGATTCCGTATCTGTACGGAGTGACAAATAAACCTGAAATGGAATTCTTACTTGACGGCATAAGCAATATTACCTGGCAGCAGATAGTGATGTGGATTACCGGCTTCATCCTCATCTACCTGGCAATTGACAAGAAGCTTGAACCTCCTTTGCTTCTCCCAATGGGATTCGGGGCGATTCTGGTGAACCTGCCCCTGTCGGGGGTATTGAACCAGACACTTCCCGGCATAGGTGAAGTAAGGGGAATTATCGACTGGATGTTCAGTGTCGGCATTGAAGCTTCCGAGGCAATGCCCATCCTGCTTTTTATAGGGATAGGGGCGATGATCGATTTCGGTCCGCTTCTCTCAAATCCCAGGCTTTTGCTCTTCGGGGCGGCAGCTCAGTTTGGGATCTTTGCAACAGTGATCATTGCAACACTTCTCGGTTTTGATCTCAGGGACGCTGCTTCCATCGGAATAATTGGCGCCGCCGACGGACCCACCTCGATTCTCGTTTCACAGGTCCTGAAAAGCCAGTACATCGGCCCTATTGCCATTGCCGCGTATTCATACATGGCGCTGGTTCCGATAATTCAGCCCTTTGCCATCAAACTCTGCACAACGGAAAAGGAGAGAAAGATAAGGATGAACTATAATCCGAAGAATGTTTCACCCCTTACCAGAATACTCTTTCCCATCATGGTTACAATAATTGCCGGCCTGGTTGCTCCTGCCTCAATTGCGCTTGTGGGCTTCCTTATGTTCGGTAACCTGATACGGGAATGCGGAGTGCTCAGATCCTTATCAGAATCAGCCCAGAAGGAACTGGTTAACCTGATCACTCTGCTGCTTGGAATTACCATTTCAGCAAGCATGAAAGCGGAGTCGTTCGTTACAGTGCAGACTATTCTTATCATGCTTCTTGGTCTTGTAGCATTTGTTTTTGACACTATTGCAGGCGCCACTTTTGCACGGATCCTTAATATCTTCCTTAAAGAAAAGATAAATCCGATGGTTGGCGCTGCCGGAATATCTGCCTTTCCCATGTCGGCGCGCGTGATTCAGAGGATGGGCCTTGAAGCTGATCCGCAAAACCACCTCCTGATGCATGCCGCGGGCGCCAATGTCTCGGGACAGATTGCATCGGTTATTGCAGGCGGTGTGGTGATAAGTCTTGTACCGGGATTAATGTAGGAACCAAATTATGAACACTGATTTTATAAATTCACTGAAACTAGCCGTGATGGGAATGGCAGCAATCTTCCTTGTCATCCTGATCATATATCTTTTCGTTCATATATTCCTGAAAATCACGGGAAGGAAGAAAAAATCATGAGAGTGGCACAGATATTGGATATATTTGTATATTTACATATCTGTATATTTGCATAAACAATAAACAAAATACACACATGGAAGATATAGAAATTTGCCACTGCAACGGTGTAATGAAAAGCGAAATCGTTAAAGCCATCAGGGAAAAAGGGCTTAAGACAGTTGAAGAGGTTCAGGATGCCACGGATGCCGGAACCGGATGCGGAGGATGCATCGACGACATTGAAGAAATCCTGAAGGAAGTCAACGGTTAAACCCTGGCACAGGAGTTCATTTTATCTTCACCGGCCTGATCATATTCTCGGGGGCAAGGATCTGGTCGAGTTTTTCTTTTGACAGCAATCCCCTTTCAAGTACCAGCGAATAGACCGACAGGTTCTTTTCAAGGGCGTCTTTGGCTATTGAATTAAGATCCTGGTAATCAATATACGGAACAAGAGCTGTTATAATACCTATGCTATTCTGGACCAGGTCGCGGCATCGTTCCTCGTTAGCGACGATCCCGTCGATGCAGCGGTGGCGGAGCGTGTTCATTCCGTTTATCAGCATCTCCACCGATTCGAACAGGCAATGAACTATCACCGGTTCGAACACATTTAGTTCGAGCTGACCGCCTTCGGAAGCCAGGGTCACTGTTAGGTCATTGCCTATCACTTTGAAAGCTATCTGGTTGACAACCTCCGGGATAACCGGATTCACTTTTCCCGGCATTATTGAAGAACCCGGTTGACGCGCGGGAAGGTTGATCTCGTTGAAACCGGCTCTCGGTCCTGATGACAGGAGCCTCAGGTCGTTGCATATCTTCGACAGTTTTATTGCAAGCCGTTTAACGGCAGATGAATACATCACGAAAGAGCCGGTGTCCTGAGTTGCCTCCACGAGATTTGGAGCCAGGATCAGGTCCAGCCCCGAGATCTCCCTGAGGTATTTCAATACCAGTTCAGAATATCCGGGCTCGGTGTTGATCCCTGTGCCTATGGCCGTTGCGCCCATGTTGATCTCGAGAAAGAGTTTTGCGCTAAAGTTCAATCTTTCAATCTCTTCCTCGAGTGTAACCGCGTATGCTTCAAATTCCTGCCCGAGAGTCATGGGGACGGCATCCTGAAGCTGTGTTCTTCCCATCTTTAAGATATGAGCAAAGTCGCTGCCTTTCTTCCTGAACGATGCAACAAGCCGTGTAAGAACCGTTATCAGGTTTTTGTTTGAATTAATCAGGGCTATCTTTACTGCAGTCGGATAAGCGTCGTTTGTCGATTGTGAAAGATTTACGTGGTTGTTCGGGTGACAGTATTTGTATTCACCCCTGTTGTGGCCCAGTATCCTAAGCGCACGGTTGGCAATCACCTCATTGGCGTTCATATTGGTCGATGTACCCGCTCCTCCCTGTATCATGTCGACCACAAAGTGATTATGATATTTCCCGTATCTGATCTCCCTGCAGGCAAGTACTATTGCATCCTTTATGCCAGGATCAAGCAGTCCGAGCTCAAAATTGGCTTCGGCTGCCGACTCCTTCACCATAGCCAGCGCTTCAATAAGCGAAGGAAAAAAGCTGAGAGTGATCCCCGTGATATTGAAATTCTCCACTGCTCTCAGTGTCTGGATTCCGTAATACGATTCGTAGGGCACCTCACGCTCGCCGAGCAGGTCACTTTCCGTCCTCATCTTTCCGGAAATATACTGTGCGGCAGGGTTCATCATCCTGGTGTTGGCATTTCGCATCCTCCTCGAAACGACTCCTGTGATATTGGAAAGTACCTTAAGGGTGGTACCCGCGTTATAGCTGAAGAATTCCCGGTTTACATCCAGAAGGACGGTCTTCCTGATTGCTCTCGAAGATGTTGAATGCACCGATCCCCGGTCGAGAATTCCCTCACCGAGGAAATCCCCCCTGCCGAAAATAGCCAGCCGCACCTCAACACCGTATGAATCCCTCTTAAAGAGTTCAATCTCTCCGTCATAAATAATAAAGATGTCTTCCCTGGGGCTGTTTTCCTTGAATAGTATCTCTCCGGCTTCGCAATATTTTTCAGTGACACTTCGCGAAAGCTGAGCGAGTTCTACTTCATCGAGATTTCTGAAAAGTTCAATGTTTCTAAGGAAATCGAGGATTGTATTTTCTTTTATCATGGCCATGAACTGAATTAGTTATAACAAGCGACCGGAAAGCAAAGATATTCCGATTTTCAGACCTCAGCAACTTTAATTTGTCATATCCGGGAATTTATGGTAAGAGGTTCATTCATAATCCGTAATCGAAGCAGAAATTGCTCTTTCACGCGAGTGACGCGAGGGAACCCTCACGGGAGAAAACCATACTTAAGAACAGATGATTCTGTCGGTCTGAAATTTTCAGGAATTTTTCCTATTTTGCATTAAGCTAATTGTTGATTTGCAAGTTTTGAAAAATCCCTGAATTATGAGACTGAACTGGACTGTTATCCTGCCACTTATTCTCTTGTCATGTGCCGGAGAACCACGCGGCGCCACGCTGTTGAACCTGAAATGCGAGTACCTTGTCAATCCGGAGGCGATCGATACCGGGGAACCTCGCTTTACCTGGCAGATTGCTTCCGCGGACAGGGGAATTGAGCAAACGGCATGGATGATCTTTGTTGGCACCGATTCAGCTTCTGTTTCGGCAGGAAAAGGCGACGTCTGGGAATCGGGACAAATCAAAGGATCAACGGTGCCGGTTGTGTATTCGGGACCCTGTCTTCTTCCTTTAACCAGATATTTCTGGAATGTCAAAGTCAGGCTCGGCGACGGGAGCTGGACGGAGCTATCCGAAACAGCTTCTTTCTCAACCGGATTCATGAACAAAACCAGCTGGAAAGGACATTGGATAACAGACACTTACGACTTTGATCTGAAGCCTGCTCCCTATTTCAGGAAAGAATTTACCGTCGGCGAGAAGGTCAAATCAGCCATGGCTTACATTGCTGTAGCCGGATTGTATGAAATGAGCATAAACGGGAAAAAGACGGGTGATCACCGGCTTGATCCCATGTACACCCGTTTCGACCGCCGGACTCTCTATGTCGCCTACGATGTGACCCGGGAACTGAGGCTGGGAGAGAACGTCATCGGAGTATTGCTGGGAAACGGCTGGTATAATCACCAGTCAACGGCAGTATGGTACTTCGACAAGGCGCCATGGCGTGCAAGGCCTAAATTCTGCATGGACCTGAGGATCACTTACGAGGATGGGACTGAAGAGACAATCTGCACCGGGCAGGATTGGAAGACGACCCTCTCCCCTGTCATTTTCAACAGCATTTACACTGCCGAACATTATGATGCACGACTGGAGCAGCCCGGATGGGATTCACCAGGATTTGATGATTCAAAATGGACAAGACCGCTCAACACAGGTGCTCCGTCGGCAAACATCACCGCTCAGGCTCTTCATCCTGTGCGCAACGTGGAAAAGATACCTGCAGTCAGCATGACCAGGTTCAGCAACAGGAACTATTTATTTGATTTTGGACGCAACATATCAGGAGTGACCGCCATAAAGGTCAGGGGCGAAGCCAGTACAACCCTCAGGCTCATCCATGCGGAGAGACTTGGTTCCGACGGTCATGCCGACCTCTCAAACATCGATGTGCATTACAGACCGACCGACGACAGCGATCCCTTCCAGACCGACATTGTCATTCTCAGCGGGATCAGGGAGGATGAATTCATGCCCCGATTCAACTACAAGGGCTTTCAGTATGTGGAAGTAGTGTCAGACAAACCGGTTGAGATTACCGGTGAAAGCCTTGAAGCATATTTCATGCACAGTGATGTTCCTCCCGTGGGAAAGATCAGTTCCTCGAACAATACCCTCAACAAGACATGGATGGCATCAAACGCCTCCTATCTCTCCAACCTCTTCGGTTATCCCACTGATTGTCCGCAAAGAGAAAAGAACGGTTGGACAGGCGATGCTCATATCAACATTGAAACAGCTCTTTACAATTTCGACGCTATCACCGTTTATGAGAAATGGCTTGCCGATCACCGCGACGAACAGCTTTCAAACGGGGTCCTTCCGGCCATAATACCAACAAGCGGATGGGGCTATCACTGGGCCAACGGACCCGACTGGACCAGCACTATTGCCATTATACCATGGAATATATACCTGTTTTACGGTGATTCGCGTCTTCTTGAAGATTGTTATGACAATATAAAGCGCTATGTCGACCAGATCGACTCCCGTAGTCCCGATGGAATAACCGACTGGGGCCTTGGCGACTGGGTTCCTGTCAAATCGGTTACCCCGAAAGAACTTACATCCACTGCCTGGTACTATGCCGACGCTGTAATCCTGTCAAAAGCTGCCCGTCTTTTTGGAAAGGATGAGGATGCTGAAAAG
>Ga0208459_1003191_pt1 | contig 13117 bp, 14 predicted proteins | sample AD_UKC087_MetaG_FD_184433 | JGI IMG/M metagenome (GOLD analysis project Ga0208459, IMG submission 184433) | Active sludge microbial communities of municipal wastewater-treating anaerobic digesters from USA - AD_UKC087_MetaG (SPAdes) (version 2) | ecosystem: Engineered > Bioreactor > Anaerobic >... | reverse complement strand
TTTTGTATTACCTTCAGGGTAGCCTCAGGAGTTACATCTCTTTTGGCAAAACCTGTTCCTCCGTTTGTGAGAATTAAATCAAGTTTAAGTTCATCGCACATACAGATTAATTCTTCGCATATCAAATCCATTTCATCAGGTATTATTTTATAATATTCTACACTGTATATGTTTTTATCCAAAGATTCTTTTATTGCCGGTCCTGTCAAGTCAATTCTTTCATTTTTTGAACCTTTATCGCTTATTGTAAGTATTCCTGTTTTTATCATAGAGTCTCCTTATATTTAAAAAAGTATAACGATAAAAGTATTATAACAAGTTATACTTTTTTGTTCAATAGTCACTTGTTATGCGCCGCTTTGAGCCTCCAATCTTAGTTCTTGATAAACTCTGACTAATTCATTCCATGTAGCCTCATTAACAACTCCCGTCGGTTCAAGACCAAATATATTTTGAAAGGCAATTACCGCATTTTCAGTTTCTTCACCAAAAATACCCTGCTCACTTATTGGAGGTATTAATGGTATTGTTAAAGAAATATAGTTCAGCGCCAGTTGAATTAAAAAAACCGGCGGATGTTCCAAGCCCATGCCTTTTCTAAATTCAATACCGGGGTACCTTATAATTGGAAGAATTATTTCTTGTGGGGGCAAAGTTTTTAAAATACCAAAAGCTGTTCTAAATAATAGATCTCCCGTTTCTCTGTCAAGAATTCCGGTTACCGGCAATCCCATTCTTTTCTGGAATTCTATAAGCGCTGCTCTTGTTTGCGTGTCAAATACTTTTGTATAAGCAACACCGGGAATGCTTTTATAGTATACTGATAAAACATTTAAAAAATATTGCAATAAATCTACCGACGGGCGAATATCTCCCTGAATCAATGCTAATCTCGAATATTCAAGAACTTCCTTATATATTGACTGACTTGCTTTTACTTCAGATAATTTTGTTACTCCTAAATAGATTTGCCTGATTTTATAAAATGTTCCTTTATCTATAATACCGGTTACCGGCAGATTAAATACTCTTTGAAATTCCCTTACGGCTTTCTCCGTTGTGTCGCCATAATAACCATCTACGGGTATAATCACCGGTATAGCCGGGAAATTGCCCCTTATTCTGTTTAATGCCAATTGTTGTCTCAATATGACTAAACTGGAATCACCAGGCTTGAGGGGCTCCCCGGGATATGTTAATCCTATTCCGGAAACCGGAGCATTTTCAACTATTGATATATCTTCACCATAATAATATTTTAATATTTCTATAGGTGAATAACCTTGTTCTGCTAATTCCACTGTTCCCCACTGAAACATCCCGTTGCATTGAGCAACCCTTCCATCACAAAATGTAGTAAAAAGAGGATTAATATCATCATCTCTTATTACATAGTCGTTGAATATTTCATCTGTAATTCTGTCTGTGTTTTCATAAGTGCCCCTGTTTTTTACATATGCCTGATCATATTGGGGTGAATTAGTAATATCAAACTGATAACCCCTTGATCTATACCATTCTAGATTAAACCTATTCAATGCAATTGACACAATAGCGTAAATATTGGCTCTAAGTGCATTTTCCGGCCATGTAGGGTAAAGTTCTGAAGAAGCAACATTTTTAATATAATCAATAAATGGTACTGTAATATTTTCTGCTGCTTCTGTTGGAGACCCCAAATGGACAGTTATATTTTCGGGAATAGTAACAAACACAGCAGGAGCTCCCCCCGGAAAAAAGACCTCTTCATTTGTATTATTATTAATTGAGTTTTTATAGATCATGGCAGCCACCTAAAAATTCGAACCATCTATGGGACTGGGAGGTATAATAACAGTTTGTTCAGGAGTATATGTTGTTTCACCCGGTATAATCGGAAGCAAATCGATTGTATAATTAGTTTTCATTCCGGGAAAAATACGAAAGCCTATTACATTAAAAGGGTAATAGTTATCTGCTGTTACTCGTAAATTATAAGTTGTAAAATAATATCTTTTACTACCGGATGGTTCAATGTGGGAATGGTGTATAGGCAGTTCTATGTCAGGTACCCTGCCCTCATCGTCTGTTATCAGACGTGAGTGGATAAATTCTGTTCCATCATACAAAATATCATAAACTATAACTTCGGCGCCTTTTACAGGAAGCGCCTGCAAGGCTGTAAATACTCCTACCGATAAAAATCCGGTTTCCTCATTTTGATTTAATGAAGGTTGTGAAGATGGTGCATCTTGCGATTGATACGGGGTGAACCGGTATATTTTATGTTTGGATTTACCGTTTCTATTGTTAAAGTAATTATAATACATATAAAACCACTCCTTGAAATTATCTATCTTAATGCTATTTGTATTATATGTAATAATCGGTAAATTGATATTATGTATTGTTTTTATTATGATCTTAGACATATGCTTGCATGATGGTCTTTCAAGGTACAGATTTCTTATTTATTGATTGCTTTTGTCACCTTATATTATAAATTTATAAGTTATACTTATTTATTCAATATTTGTTTTAAAAGTGTGCTTCTGGGATTGTCCAGAACATCGTTTTTCAGCCCCATCTCAATAATCTTGCCCTTATCCATAAAGAGCACATAGTCCGCAATTCTTCTGGCTTGAAATACATCATGGGTTACAACAATCACTGTCCTCTTGTTTGAAGCCATATCCCTCAAAAGCACTTCCGCTTTAAATGTACTTTCAATATCCATGGCTGCTGTAGGTTCATCCAGCATAGTTACTTCTGTTTCCAATACCACTGTTCTTAAAAGTGCTATTTTTGCCCTTTCTCCTCCTGAAAGCCAATGGGATTTTTTATTTAATAAATCTTCCACATCTAAGTAATGAAGATGTTTGTCCACCCTTGTTTCTATTTCATCCCTGTTTACTTTTCTATATTTTAATCCGCTGATTATATTTTCATATGAAGATTTTCTGAACAAATACGGTTTTTGAACCAGTACAGAAATGTTATTTCTTATAGAAGCATCGAATTTCTTGCCGTTGTATAAAATATTCCCGCTGCTTGGCTTTAATAAACCAGATATCAAGCTTATCAAAGTACTTTTTCCGCTTCCGTTTGAACCTAATATTACATTAATACCTGAGTTTAACTGAAGAGTTTCAATATCCAGGACACGGGCGCTGCCATAATCTTTGACTAAGTTTTCAACTGTAATTACCATTATTCCCTCCTCTGTATCCTGTATAGGGTTATATTGATTATAAATGATATAAAAAGAAGTACAAATCCAATAAAAACAGCTTCTTCGAAATTACCCTTTCCTGTTTCTAAGGCAATATAGGTTGTCATAACCCTGGTTTTTCCTCTTATGTTTCCACCAACCATCATAACAGCACCAACCTCTGAAATTGCTCTTCCAAAACCTGCTGTTACAACAGACAAAAGCTGCATTCTGCATTCGCTTAAAATCGTTAATATTGTATCTCTTCTGCCGGCACCCAACGTAATGCATGTAAGCTCAATATCTTTTGCCGCTTCAGAAACAGAAGATACAGTGAGGCCGAATATTATGGGGAAAACCAGGGCACATTGTGCTATAATCATTGCAGAGGGCGAAAAAAGAAGCCCATAGCTACCCAATGGACCTTTTCTTGATATTAACATGTACACCAAAAGCCCTATTAGGACAGGAGGCAGACTCATGAGGGTGTTTGTAACCCTCATGAGCGGTTTTTTTAATTTGAATTCATGTAAAGCCGTTATTACACCCAATGTCAAGCCGAATAAAGATGCAACTAAAGCAGCAGTCAATGATACTCTCAATGAAAGTGCTATAACCGGATAAATGTCGCTGTAATTTGTGAAAAATTCTTTAATAAATTCAAACATATTTCACCTTTTATTCAGCATTTGGTACGAACAGGGATTGTCCATACTCTTCAACACCGTATTCTGCTATTAGACCTTGTCCTTCATCAGACAATATCCAATCTATAAATTCCTGAACTTCTGCTTCCTTAATTGGATACTTTTCGGGATTCACCATCATTACACCGTATTGGTTGTACATTTTATCGTTCTTCTCAGTCACTATAACCAGGTCAAGATCATCTTTCATAGATAAATATGTAGCTCTGTCTGTTAATGTATAGGCTTCTGTTTCAGATGCCATTTGCAGTACAGCACCCATTCCTGTTCCTGCTTCAACATACCATTCCCCTTCAGGAGTAATCTCTGCTTCCTTCCAATAAGATTTTTCTTTTGTGTGTGTACCGGATTCATCTCCTCTGGAAACGAAAGCTGCTTGGTTTTCCGATATGAGCACAAAAGCCTTTATCGGATCATTTGGAGCATTTGTCAACAAACCTGCCGGATCTGATTCAGGTCCTACTATAATAAAGTCATTGTACATTACATCAAATCTTTCTGTTGCAAAACCATCAGCAATAAACTGCTCTTCCTGAGCTTTTGCATGTACCAATAAACCGTCTGCATCTCCGTTTTTTGCCAATTCAAGGGCTGCGCCCGTACCCTTTGCTACTACGTCCACTTGGATTCCTGTTTTTTCTTTAAATTTCGGCAGTAAAAAGTCTAATAAACCTGAATCCTCTGTGCTTGTAGTTGTTGCAAGTATAAAGCTTCTTTCCTCAGCCTGCTCCGGTTCTTCCGGTTCTTCCTGCACCTGTTCTTCTTCCGGCTCCTCTACAGGCGTTTGTTCTGACTGCTGGCATCCTGCTGTGAACAGTAATGTTAACATCAGTAATGCAATCAGCAGCTTTCTCATTTTTGTTTTCATAAAAAAACTCCTTTCAAATTTTGTATAATAAGAAAAGAGATGTCCAATCTCCTTTCCAATGGGAGGCAGAGCCGTTTCCAGCTTTACCCTGACGACCTAAAATTCATAGTAACCCTTAGAATTTTAAGTTCGGAGAAAACGTACTATTATTTTATATGAAAAACGCAAAAAAGTCAATTTTTATAATAAATTAGCCGACCCTGGTGTTTTCCTGGACATATCATAGCCCAGCTCGTAATAATGATTGTTGTTGAAATCAAATGGTTTTATTACCTCAAGTCCAAGTTTGTCCACGTGGGCACGGTAGGACCTGCCGTTAATCTGGTTTATGAACGTTATTAAAATATGGTACCTGTCCTTCATCTGCAGTCTTGAAAATTCGAAAAGGTTTGGCAGTACTTCAGTGTTTCTATACTGTTTGTCAATGCATATGGGACCGTACTGATAGGAGTTTACAGTTGACAGCACTTGACCAAGATATATGTTGTTTGGAAGGTCGTTTATCATATGCTGGAAAAGTGGCCATGCTGACCAATACTCCCATGATGCCGCCATTGCATATGCTATAACCTTGCCGCCGTCACAAGCTATGGCAAGACCGTTTTCTTTTTCTATCAGCTCCTTAAACTGTTCTTCATTAAATAGTGTTGTTACAAATCCATCAGGCTTATCTTCTTCGCTTATTGTTGAAATATGATACTTTTTTTGAATCAGTGAAACACCATAGATATCCTTTAGAGTTGCATTTCTATATTCCATAATTTTACCTCTCAATATATTTTTTAATCATACAATAATTCTACCATGAATCATCTATAATTAACAGCATATTTCTGTTTTTTCAGGTTATAATTATTATGTGAAGCATTTACCAAACCAGGAGGAATAAAATTGAAAAAATATAGAATAAAGTAAAGGTAATAAAATTAATTATTGATAAGTAGAACATAATATATTTTATGCTAACCATTTTTCTTTCTCACAATAAATTTATTTATCCTTTTGCCTTCATTTACAAATCGTTCTTCGTACTCTGTCATAATATTGTCGTCCTTGTAAATGCTCTTGTGCAAATCCCTTGTAACCGCTATGAATTCCCACTTGTCTGTTTTCAGCTGCCGGATGGAGTATTCAAATAATTCGTCATTGTCTGTTTTCATGTGAATTTCACCGTCCTCGGAAAGAACAATCCTGTATATATCAAGGAAGTTCTTATGTGTCAGCCGTCTTTTGCAGTGAGAGGGTTTAGGCCATGGGTCGGAAAAGTTAAGATAAATTCTGTCAATTGAACCTGCTTCAAATATTTCTTTTAACATGTCTCCGTTTGAATAAACAATGTAGTAATTTGGAGGGTCATTTTCAAAGGCTGCTTTTGCACATCTGTAGGCAACTTTAACATTGTTCTCAAATCCAAAATAGTTGATATTAGGATTATTAAGAGCATTTTCTCTCAGGAACTTTCCCTTGCCGCAGCCTAGTTCTATATATATGGGATTTTTGTTATCAAATGCCTTATTTAATTTATATCCTGTTTTTTCCGGTTCTGTGATTGCTTTTTTGCATGTTTTCAAATATTGGTACTGACCCGGAACATATCTTAATCTCATTATTTTCTTCCTTTGCTTTTAGGTAAATTTTATTATACATTGTTTAATAGAAAAATAACAGTATATTTACATAATTTTAATTATGTAAGCTGGTATGTTGAAATTTGCGTTAAAGAAGAATATATTTACTGAAATAAACATGTTGAGGTTATGGCAGATTAACTATAAAAGTAAAAAATGTATTTACATAATCTTAATTATGTAAGCCGTTATTATTGAAAATTGTCGTTAGAAAAAAATAGCTGTTTAAAATAAATTAATTGAGTCTATTGCAAATTAAACATAATATTAGTAGAATGAGTATATCAAAATAAAGAGGTGACATATGGATTTTTTAATGAATTTGCAAGGACCAATACTGTACTTTACAATTTTTTTCGCAAAAATTATAGAAGTTTCCATTTCAACAATCAGAATAGTTTTTGTTAATAAAGGTGAAAGAGCTAAAGGTGCAATATTGGGTTTTGTAGAAATAATGATTTGGCTTGTAGTTGTAAGCTCAGTTTTAAATAATATTACCGAAGATCCCATAAAGGTATTTATATACGCTGCAGCTTTTGCTCTGGGTAACTATTTCGGTGTTACAATAGAATCAAAGATTGCTGTAGGCTTAGCTTCAATTCAGGCTGTGGTTGGTCAGAAGGACGGAGAAATTCTTGCTGATACTTTAAGAGATCAGGGATTTGGGGTTACAATAATTGAAGGAAAAGGTAAGAATGAAAGTGTAAAAAATCTTTTATTCATTCAGCTTAAAAGAAGGAAAATCCCTGAAGCTGTCAGACTAATTAAGGAGCATAATCCTGAAGCATACATAACTGTAAATGACATAAAATCAATGCTTGGAGGATATATTAAATAGATAGACATGGTATGGGGACACAAGTGTCCCCAAATTTATTTTACAAATGCATCATATATTGCACGAATGGCTTCTTCAAAATCTTTATCTTCCACTGCCACAATTATGTTTATTTCGCTTGAACCCTGGTTAATCATGCGTATATTGATATTTTTGTTTCCTAATGCAGTAAACAGTCTTGCTGAAATCCCCGGCCTATAAGCCATTTTGATTCCAACAGTGGTTATTAAACTGATGTTCTTATAAACTTGTACATTTTCTGTTTTGCACTTTTCCTTTAATTCTTCCACAATTTGATGGCTGATTCTTGCAACGGATTCTGAAGGAAGTACGATTGTGAAGCTGTCGATGCCTGAGGGAATATGGTCAATGCTAATTCCCCTCTCTTCAAATACTTCCAGAGCTTTTTTTATTATACCCACCTCATTTGCCATGTGCTCTTTGTGAATATAGAAAAATGAAAAATCCTTTTTTCCGGCTATTCCCGTAATTATATGACCGTTTGCATAATCTTCTCCTGCCTGATCATCCCTGATTATTAAAGTTCCGGGATTTTCAGGATCATTTGTATTTTTAACATTGATGGGAATACCTGCCTGTCTCACGGGAAAAACAGCTTCTTCATGGAGAACCGATGCTCCCATATATGACAATTCCCTTAATTCCTCATAAGTTATTTTCTTTATCTGCTTAGGGTTTTTCACTATACGGGGGTCAGCCATTAAAAATCCGGATACGTCAGTCCAGTTTTCATATATATCAGCCCCCATAATACTTGAAACAATTGCTCCAGTAATATCTGAGCCTCCCCGTGAAAATGTCTTAATGGCAGCGTCCGGGTATGAGCCGTAAAAGCCGGGTATAACCGCCTTGTTGCTTTTACTTAATGCTTCTGTAAGTTTTTCCCTGGTTCTTTCCTGGTTTACTGTACCGTCATAATTAAATAATATCACATCCCTGGCATCAACAAAGTCACATTCCAGGTAATCGGCCATCAGCAATCCACATAAATATTCTCCCCTGCTCACGACATAATCTTCATCACATTTACTGTCCAGGCTTTGCCTAATAGTTTTAAACTCCCTGTCTAAATCTGTGTTTAAATTCAGCTCTTTCTTGATAAGGTTAAACCTTTCTTCTATAATCTTTAAAACCGGATCGTAGGGTACTGAATATTTTAAATGTGCATAGACAAGATATAATAAATCCGTAATCTTGTTGTCATCCTTAAACCTTTTGCCTGGTGCTGAAACCACCACATATTTTCTTTCATTATTATTTTTGACTATTTCGTACACCTTTTTAAACTGCGCGGCATCAGCTAATGAAGTGCCCCCAAATTTTGCAACCTTCAACATTTCATCCTCCAGAATAATACTAACTTTCTAACAATATCACAAGAGGAATTTAATGTCAACAAATTTAATACATATGTGTACATAATACGCACGGAGCACTAAATTATCAGGTGGATTTTACTAGCTACAGTTTTCATGCCAAAAAAAATATGCCCAAAAGATTCCTTGATAATCAAGAAAAGATTAAGGCTATTTTACTTTTGAAACAGCTTTGCCATCTTATAATCTCTTCATATTAACAGCTTCTTCGAAAAACTCCTTAGGGTATTCAATGGTAATGACAGCTGTGTGATCGTTTGATTTGAGATTACGAACCTTAAGCACTTTAGCTGTACATAGAATGTTTCCGTTTCTATCCACTGCCTGAACAATATCATTGACTTTTGGCAGGGGATAATATTCATAGGGGAAAGACAGTAGTGCTTTTGTGTCGCTGTAATTGTAATCCTTTATATAAATTGCTAAACCGGGACATGCTGGTATGCACATACCGCAAGCAATACATTTTTCGAAGTCCATACGAGGCAGATTTGTTATCGAATCACCTATCGTTATTGCACCGCTGGGACAAGATGCTTCACATGGATTGCAGGGGATTTCTTCAATACATTCAATTATTGCGATAGGTCCTTTTTTAAGCCTGTCTTCCGGAGGATATGCAGGAGACCTGTGGAGTTCTTCCAAGGAAGGAGCTCCTGTAATTTTTAACGAATTTTCCACTAAATCACCTCTTTTCCGGTTTGAAGCATTAAATCCTTGGAATTCCGTCGTTTCAGTCCGAAATACCCGCTTCTTAAGCTGTTAAGACTGTCCCATATTTCTTTGGTACGCAATTTTGCTTCTTCATCACTGATATAACCTAATTCACAAGCTGCATTTATACCTGCAAGCCTTCCTTCCTCCATAGCTGTGCTGGCTTCTTCTATACCGGATATATCACCGGCAATAAAAATATTATCCCTGGTTGTATGCATCCTGTCATCATGAATTGGCAGATGCCCGCCTAAAGCAGGTATAAATTTAAACTCACAGCCTGCAAGCCATGCAAGCTCTGTAAGAGGTGTCAAACCGGTTGCTAAGCACACTGTATCAACATCCAAAATCTTTTCTGTTCCGGGGATTTGATTGAATGAACTATCTAATTCCACTATTTCAACAGCTTCCACGTGGTCGTATCCAAAGGCTTGTTTTATGGTATGAGATACATGGAAAGGAACCCCTGCCCGTGATACCTTGGCAGTATGGACTCCATAGCCTCCAAGCCTTGGCGCTGCTTCCAAAACAGCTACAACCTGCGCACCGGCTTGCATAAGCTGATAAGCTACTATTACTCCTACATTGCCTGAGCCCAGCATTAAAACCTTTCTGCCGGGCAAAACACGATTAACATTAATCATTGTTTGTGCAGCCCCTGCCCCCATTACACCGGGAAGGTCCCAGCCGGGAAAGGCTGTTGCATTCTCTGTTGCTCCGGTAGCAAGTATTATTTTTCTTGCTTTTACAATTTCGCTGCGTTTTCTGTCTATTACAACCCAAAGGTTTTGCCCTTCCTCTATACCGCAGACTTCGCCCTTCAAACAGGTATGTATACCTAATTTATCACATTCCTCTAAAAGCGACCTACCGATATTCACACCTCGTGTTCCTGCTTTATGAGCTCGAGAACCGAAGAATTTGTGTATCTGTTTAAAAAGCTGACCGCCGGGTCGTGCATTTTCATCTATAAGGAGCACTTCTGCTCCTGCTCTGCCCGCTTCTATGGCTGCGGAAAGCCCTGCAGGTCCTGCACCGACTATAGCTAATTCTGTTTGAATCATTGCCGACCCTCCTCTTTCCATACTCCTGCACCCTTCTGGGTGGTAATTCTCATACCCTCTTTGACTTCAGTTACACAAGTACGTATATTTGGTACACCATCCACTGTCATTATACAGTCTGTACAACGGCCGATAGCACAATATATCCCTCTTGGTTTACCCTTATGCATTGTATATCGATTTACATATATGCCGTTTGCAATTAAAGCAGCAGCAATCATTTCACCTTCTCGTGCAACAATAGGCTTATCATCCACAAATATTAGTACTTCCTTTGCAGGTTTTTCTTCATCTAAAATCGGATGATTGATTATTCTATTCATTGCTGCCTCCTAGAGAAGCCCCAGCTCAGACATGGAATCCTTGAGTGCTGCAATTACTTCTTGTGAAGGTGCGGATAATGGGAGACGGGTAATGCCTACATCCATGCCGAGAAGATTTAGTGCTGCTTTTACAGGAATCGGATTTGCTGTCATAAACATTGTTTCTGTTATCTTGATGAGTTTTCTGTGGATTTTTGCTGCTTCTATTATATTGCCGCTCAAATAGCTTTCTATCATCTTCTTGATATCCTTGCATACTATATGTGCTGTTACAGAAACAACACCGTATCCTCCTACAGCCAATACGGGCAGTATTTGAGCATCTTCTCCGGTATAAACCAAGAAATCTTCTTCAGCATCACGTACTACTGTTGCCAGCTGGTTCAAATCTCCCGATGCTTCCTTCAATGCAGATATATTAGGAATTTTAGAAAGAGCAACGGAGGTTTTGGCTGTCATATTCACACCGGTTCGTCCCGGCACATTGTACATCATTATGGGCAGCTTAATAGCTTTTGCCACTTGAGCAAAATGCTCATAAAGTGATTCTTGATTAGGTTTGTTATAGTAAGGTACCACAACTAAGAGTCCATCAACTCCTGTCTTCTCTGCTGCAGCTGCATTTTCAATTGTAGCTGCAGTGGAGTTAGTTCCGACTCCTGCAATTACAGGTACATCAACAGCGCTTTTTATAGTTGACAGGAGCTTTAATTTTTCATCGGTTGTAACTGTGGGAGATTCTCCGGTGGTTCCGTTTATAACAAGTGCCGTACTTCCTTCTTTTATTAAAAGTTTTGCCAATTCCAAGGCCTTGTCATAATTTATATTTCCATATGCATCCATGGGGGTAACCATGGCTGTAATTATTCTTCCCCAATTATTCTTCATTAAATCCTCCTTCAGATTTATTGTTATTATGTTCCTGTATCAAGTCAGACTGTACCGGACGTACCGGTTGACGGTAAGTTGACGGTTGTATTTCACTTAGAGGAACTCCAGTTTTTTCAGACAATATACGCTCTACAAGCCTCCTGCATGTGCACCCTTGACATAAACCCATGCCGGCTCTGGTAAAGCGCTTTACTTCATTTATTGTTACAGCACCTTCTTCGATAGCTTTTTCTATTTCCTCTCGGGAAACCTCCTCACAGCGGCATATTAATTCGTCACACATAGTTACCTCAATTTCTATAGTATCAGAGATATTGTACATAACTTTAATTAATTCATTATGTACAATATCTGCCAAATTTTACAAAGATATATTAATATTCTTTAATTAATGGGTTTACATTTCCTTCACTTACAAACCTGGGGTCATTTTTTACGTTCTTAGTTAAGAGCGATATTACAACAATACACACTGCGGAAACCGTCAGGGCAATCAATACGGCATTTGGCCCCAAGGCAGGCAGTTGAGAAAGTACAGACCCTGCTACTATGCCTGTACGTGCTCCCCAAGGTGTTATCCTGCTGTTTTTCTTGCTCATGGTATGTTCTGCTGCGCTGTTCTCTTTCCATAAGAGGCCTATAACCAGCAATGGTACTAAGCCGGCACCTGCCATAGAATATGCCTTGGAGAACAAGCTCATTATGGTACTTGCATATATACCTCCAAAAGCTGCTGCAGCACCAATAACAATTGTTAATGTTCTTGTAAGTTTAATCAATTCAGCATCAGTCATTTCTTTTTTCCTGAAGGGTCTTACCAGGTCATTGGTAATAAGTATGGCTGCCGCATTAAGATTTGAATCTGCTGAAGACATGCCTGCTGCAAACACCAGTATGAATATCATTACAGTAACAACTGGAGCAACTTCATTGAGCATAAACCAGGGCATCGCTGAGTTTGCATCCAAGCCTTGATTTAATGTGAGAATAATCAATCCCACCATTGCTGTTAAAATTGTATATACTATAGCTACACCACCGCCGAAGAACATGGAGCGTCTTGCAACCAAGGGGTTCTTAGCAGCATAACATGGCTGCCAATATAATTGTGCAACGAGAATACCTATACATCCTGTAACGAATTTTGTCAGCAGACTCATTGTGTTTGTTCCTGCAAAAGTAAATAATTCTGCCTTTCCAACTGCTGCCAATTGCTGACCTAATACTGCCATGCTGAAATCGATTTTTGAGAATGCAACAATATAGAATATTGCACCGAAAACAACGCAGATGAGACCCTGGATAAAGTCCATCCAAATAAGCGAAAGCATTCCTCCCATAGTCGTATAAACTACAAACATTACCGTAAATATTATAATAATGGGTTCCGGGCTGACACCTGTGAATGTGGCAAACAGCTGGCCGAATGCTTTTCCCTGACCGCCTACCCATGCAATCATAATTGATGAAGCCAATACACCTGCCAGTGCCCTTGTT
>Ga0208459_1003188_pt1 | contig 13123 bp, 19 predicted proteins | sample AD_UKC087_MetaG_FD_184433 | JGI IMG/M metagenome (GOLD analysis project Ga0208459, IMG submission 184433) | Active sludge microbial communities of municipal wastewater-treating anaerobic digesters from USA - AD_UKC087_MetaG (SPAdes) (version 2) | ecosystem: Engineered > Bioreactor > Anaerobic >... | reverse complement strand
AGCATACCGATAATAGTAATAGTTGACTGTCAACTATCTCCCCTCGGGCCGGAGGCAGAGATATCTTATTCTCTTATCAAGCGTGCTCTTCCGCAGATAGAACTTATCTCGATCAACCCGCTTGAGTCTACTCCCCGCTATTTAGTTACGCGTAAAATCGAGGCACCAGAAAAGAACTTAAGCTGATAAAATCATATCCCTGTCATTCACGCATTGCAGAGAATGACATTGAGCACGTCTTTTCACCAAAAAAACGGGCTCAAGCGGTCAGGGCCTCACAAGGGCCTTGGCCCTTCTCCTTAAGCCTCTTTTCAAGAAGCAATTCCGCCGCCCGCTCCATGAAATGGCTGATATTTCTATAGTCCTTGGTTTCTACTTCCGCCTTGATCGCCTCGTATGTCTTTTCATCAAGGCTGACGCCAATTTTCTTTACTGCCATGCTTATATTCAACGCTCTTCAGGCAGAAATACTTTTTCCTACTGAGTGAACCGAAGGATTTATTACCTCGGAGGTGCACCTAGTATACGGTGAAAAGACGTGTTGAACAAACTCGTTGTAGCAATCCCGGCCACTCAGACCGGGAAACTGGTATGCGAAAGCCCCAAAACGCAAAGCATCGATGCCGTGAAAGCTCTTCTGGCATTCAAGAAAGTTGCGTGCAACCCATTGCCCCAAGAGGTCAGCCTCGATGATGGGCGCTTGGTGTTGGTCCTCAGCAACAAGAAGGATGCATACTACGTTGTGACCCCCATGGGGTGCTCCTGCCCGGCGGCAACCTACCATCCCGGACAGCCGTGCAAGCATCAGAGACGATTCTTCGCTCAGCCCACAATAGACCTCAGGGCAGCCCTCCCGGGATGGCCTGGCGGCATGAATGGACCGGTGGAGGCGATCTGAAATGGAGCGAGTGGAGCACTTCCACAGCTCCGGGCCATCCCCGGAGCCATTGAGGATCAAGGTAGAACGTGGTCAGAAGGGCGGATATGCATTTGAGGTCTCCCTTTCCGGAGCGGATGAGGCGGCGATGGTTGCCAGGATCAAAGAGATCTACACGAAGCTCGATGCTGAATTTTGCTCTAAGGCGGTGGTCTGAGATGAGCGCCCTCTTCAAGCTGGAAGATGGGGTCATTGTGGACACTGCCAGGGCCGCCGCCCATTGGGATGAGGATCTAGAATGGAACGGCAGTAACTACATTTCCAAAGCAACTGGCAGCCAGTGGGAGCATGAGACGCTGTATAAATCCAGCAAGGGCCGGTATTATGTGGTGCACTCCTCTCAGTGGCAGGGCTCCACCGACCACGCCGAAGAGATCAGTCAGATAGACGCCGTGACCTGGATCCTGCAGAACGGCCATGATTTGCCCGAGGATCTAGCCGGCTTAGAGGCGGAGGTCTTGGAATGAGCTGGCTTGGTCTTAATGGACCCTGGAGTCTCGATAAAGGCCAATTGAGGGACAGGGACGGCAACTCCCTGGCATCCTTCCCCATTTATCCCGGTGGTCTCGGAGGGCCGGAGGATCGCAGGAATGGAGAGCTTTGTGCTCTCCTGCCAGATCTGTTGGCCGCCCTGGTCCAACTGGTGGACAGGTGCGATAAAGCACCCATCCTGCAGGGCAATGAAGGCATGCGTGGCCCTCTCCTGGCAGAAGGTAAAGCGGTGCTCCGGAAGGCTGAGATATGGGTCTCTCTCTCTTTTTGAGGCCTGCCCATGCAGCTCTTAGCGGAGCCAATCGAGGCAGCCCCTCAGAGCCTCCAGGATCGCATTTCTTATCTGGAGAGCATAATAGTCCAACTGAAAGAAGAAAATGCTGCTATGGCCGCCAGGCAAGACCATCTCATTGAGAATCAAGAGATCCAGCTCCGGCTTATCCGTGAGCTGAAGGAGAAGACCAGAAAGGAACCCAACAAGATCAGCCCAACTCAGGAGAACAGAGCCAAGATTCTCAGGGCTCTCCTCGCGTCGCATGATGGCAAGATGCTAACCAAAGAGGCCCGCCAAATAATGAGGATGGACAAGGGAGCGTTCTCTCGTTTGGTTGATGCCATGCCTGAATACATCGAAACCAGGCCGTATAGCCTCGACAAGAGGCAAACCGTCCTTATCCTCAAATCTCATTCAATCGTTGACGACAACGATCAACGATCAAAGTAAGATCTCTATATCTCTCTGGAAATTGCACAAACCGATATGATTTTTACTGGTTTGATTGATATTGATTACGTTGAGATAGAGATAAATATGAATGAATTTATTATAAAATGTTGATTAGAGGAGATATGAATTTGATTGTTGATTGTTGACGACAACGATCAAAGGGCCTGGTCTCACCCTGTCAAAGAGCATGTTCTTGGAGATGGGGCTCTCCTGCGGTACATTCGTACTCCTTTGACAGATTTTCCGTCACTGTCAAAGAGCATGTTCTTGGAGATGGGGCTCTCCTGCTCTCCTCTATCGATCTCCAGCGTCGCCGCCTTCGACTTCTTGCCTTCCAGCCCACAGCGCCTTAGCTACATAACATCCCTGGACGGATCTCTCTCCACTAGGTCCAGCAACCCGTTGAGGAGGGAGAAAGTCGCTCTAAGTGGCTCTCAGAAATTATTAAAATAGGAGGATTAATTCTTGGATAGCCCCAGTGCCCCAGCCTTCGCCTTCCTGGCCTTCTGCAGTGCTGTCTCATGGTCCACCTTCTTGCAGCTTCCCAGGTGCACATTTCGGACCTTATCGCCTTCCCGCCAGGACGCTATCCAATACTGATAGGTCTTGCTCCCTTTGACCTTCTCCATTATCCAGGGATGCACATCTTCCAGCCTCCGGGCCTTGTTGGTGGTTATGTGGTTCCATCGCTTCGTGCCGCAGTTGGGGCAGAAGCGGTCCTGCAAAAGTTCGGTTATAAATTTTGCACCACACTGATCACAGGTTCCACCGCCCAGACCGCAGCTTTCCCCTTCCATGCTCTCTATATCATCAGTGAGTGTCCTGACTTTTGGCATAGTTGATAGTTCTATGACATAATACTTAAGCTTTGTCATAGAACGCATTTCTATTACATTCTCGCGGTGGTGTCATAGAACTAATTGGGCCCTGGTCTCCGCCCCTGTCAAAGAGCATGTTCTTGGAGATGGGGCTCTCTGACCCCTTGGCCATCTGACCCAGGGGTTGTTGGCCGGAACCCTACCCTCAGCTGGGGGGAAGGTTGGAAGTCGAATAGCATGATTCTACCGAGGTCCATCCACCCATCCGCCGCTATTAAGTGGCCGCAAATCGATTTTAAAGGCCTCGCATATAAAAAAGTAGAATATAAAAAATAGGATATCATTCTATCAGCCCTCGCCTCAAAAAAATACCACCACAGGACGGCCAGGGCGAAGCAGAAAGAAAGGAGATCGAGAGGGGCCATCATCGCCACCCGCTAGTGAGCCCCAGGGCATCAGCCTTCACCTTCCGGGCCTTCTGCAGGGCGGTCTCGCGATCCACCTTCCTGCAGCTCCCCAGATGGACATGCCTCACTTTCCCGCCCTCTCTCCATGAGGCCATCCAGTAGAAGTATGATCGAGTCCCTTTCTTGGTGGTCTTGATCTTCTCCATCTGCCAGAGGTGCAGGTCCTCCAGCCTGGCAGCTCCCTTCAGGGCCTCCGCATTGGCCTTCAGCATATCGGCATGGCTGGTCAGCTCTCGGGCCCTCAGTCTGGCATCTGGCAGGATCTCAGCCGCCTTCAGTGCGATGCTTGCATCTCTCTCCAGCTCTCGGGCCTCGGCCTTCATGGCCTTCATCCTCTCGCTCGTGGTGGTCTTGTGCATACAATATAGTTCTGGCACATTGTACTTAAGGCTTTCTACGATGTTATAGAACTACAAGGAGCAAAAAAAGAGGGAATCATCCTCGCAGATAGCCGATTCCTCTCAGGCTGGTGGAATCTAATCTACTGCGCAGGGCAAAGACCAGCCTATCCGCGCCCTCGTTGCCTATTCGGTCGATGAGCCGATCAATATCGACATCCTTTGAGACTGTGCCGATGTTGACGGTGATAGGCGCGTTGACATTGATCCCGGCCCCCTCCCCGCTACTGCCTGTTGAGAAGGATTCGTTGATCTTGGAGAGAACCGTCTGACCATCAGCGACCACAGAGGCGTAGATCGCTGCCTGCCATCCCAGCAACAGGGCAAGGAGCGCCCTTTTTAAATTTAATCTTCATAATAATAATAATCCTCCATGTTATAGAACTCTTCGGAGGAAGGGGAAGCGAAAAGGTATCAAAACGCCTCCCCTCCTCGATTGGGTAAAAGTTATCTGATAATTATAAAAAAGGATGGATGATAGATCATCCCACAATAGCCTGAGCTTCCCGCAGCGCTGCATTGGCTCTCTCGCCCCAGGCCACCAGCTGTGGATCTTGCTTTTGCGGAATGCGATGCCCCAGACGGTCCACATTTGTGAGCGTGTGGGGATCGATAACTGGCGTTCTCCTGCTTTGCTCAATCGCCCAGATCGCACGGATGGTCTTATCATGTGTCTCGAACCCCGCTGCCTCCATCTCTGCAAAGATGCTGTCCAGCTGGGCAACCATCTCATTGATTGCGTCCAACTTCTGCTGGACAGCTACCTGGTCCCTGGCGACGGCATCCCAGCCGATAGGATCAGCAACCACCAGTTCTATAACACCTCCCTTGCCTGCGACAGCTCCACAACAGGCCAGGGCTCGAGCTCTCAGGCCGGGAAGCTGAGCAAGCAGGCCTGGCTCTCGATCGAGAAGCTTGTGGAGGTCGTCGTTCCAGGAACGATGATCCCTATAGAAATCGCGAACTGCGGACATCTTCAGGCCTCCTCTTTGTAGCCGCGAGAAAGAAGCTCTTCCCTGATCTCTTCGGCCCGGTCCCTGATCTCTTCCAGCTCGTGTAGAAGGTCGTCGTCCTCCACCATTTCCACCGGCGCGCCTTCGCTTGCGGTGAAACGCTCCTTGGAAATGCCCATAGCTTTCGCAATCGGGAGACCGTATCCAAGGCCGATAGCCTCAGCCTTCTCCAGCTCCATTATCCTGCGGGCAAGAGCCGCGCCCGCTGGCGTTTTTGTGGCCTTGGCTATGGCAATGGCTCGCTGCTGCTTGATGGATAGCTTGCTGTCGATACCCTTTCTGATTGTGCCGCTTGCTGCTAATACGTCAAGTGCTTCATAACATTTCTTCAATTCACTCATATGTATACACCTTTTTTGATATTTAATTGATCATCGTTATGCCGCCTACGAAATTGGCGCCATTGCCGCCGTGATGGGCTGCTGCCTCACTGAACCAGTCGCCGCCGCCTCTGCTGCTGGCACTGCTGCCTGATTGCTTCCAGGGCGGTACTCGTTTGCCTCCGGTGAATGTGAGCTTTGTAATCTCCTGTGGTCGGTACTGCTCGCACCACCAGACGGCTTGAGCAATCGCCATGATTTGATCATCATGCTCGCCCTCCTCCGCCTCGAAGCGTGCCCTCCCCGCAGAGCTCATATAGCCCCGAAATGCCTTCAGCTCATTTACCAGTAGATCACGGAAAGAGGCGTTAGCGGGCACCTGTACCCGGCCATCGTCCCAAGCTGCCAGGAACTTGCCAACCATCGCACTTTTCCCGATATGATAGGCTCCATTAGCAAAGCTGGGAATCTCACCACCTCCGGTGTACTGGATGGCTATACACTCCACACCATCAGCGCGTATCATATCATACAGCGCCCGGCCTACACCACCAACATCTACCATAAGTTTGGGCGATGAGACTCCGTTAGCTGGCTGGAATTGGGGATTCTTGAATACGTGCTCCGCCCATTGGACGATCTCGGGGTAAGGAAGCTTCTGCTTGCGCTTCACGCTCCCCAGATGGTAGATATTGCTCTCCTTTTCCGGGATGCATTGCAGCACCACCAGAGCAGAATAATCATATAGTTGAGCAGGGTCAAGGCTGATTACCCAAAATCTATTCATTAATATACCTCTGCATCTATCTCTTCAAATTCGTAGCTCAATGCTTTCTTTATGCGATCATCATCAAATAAGCTGAACTGATCCCCCACAAACTCGCATTCGAATTCCTGCCGGTATTCCCACTCAGGGAGAGCTCGCCTCGCCTCTGCCAGAATCTCAGGATCTAGCCTCGGGTTCTCTGATGCCCGTTTCATGATCTTCAGCCATTCAGGAGCCGCCTCGGTCCAGAGGCGATAGAAGAATCCCCTCTGCCCCTTGGGTGTGGAGGCCAGGATAAGCCTGCCATTGGGATTGCTGGTGAACATCGGAAACAGTGCGGTGAACAGCTCATCGGCTGCCTCGCTCGCTTCGTCCACAAGGATCAAATCGGGAGCGGTGAATCCCCGGACCGTCTTTTGCGTCCCTGGCAGGCTGATTATCCGGCTGCCGTTGCTGAATTGAAGGGTTAGTTTGTTGTCCTCTTCCAGCTCCGGCTTGGGGGTGATAGTGTCCAGCGCATCGCCTACCTTCCGGAAGTTCTCCGAACTCTGCCGCAGGCTGGGACTGACCAACAGGCATAGCGATTTAGGATGAAAGAGGGCCTGATGGAAGCAAATTAGAGACGCTATCGAGGATTTACCGTATTGCCTATGGCAGAGGAGGATAACGCGCCTGTTGCTAGGGTCCAGGATGTTTGCCTGCTCTTCATCCAGCCTTACCGGATTCCCGGCCTTGTCTCGGAGGAGGCCGTGGTCGTGCACCCATCGGACGGGATCGGCCTTATGGACTTCCCAATCCAGAGAAGCTTTTAAGTCATCTGAGAGCATCCCGCACCGCCTCCAGTGCGTCGGGATAGGGTCGCAAGGCTGCCACAATCACCGCTTTGAGCTCGATCCACTGAGGATTCACCAGGATGTTTACCTGTGGCTGATCGTTAATGATGCCCCGGACTTTGGCGTATATTTCGACGCACTTGAGAGCACGGTCCACCGCCTTCAGAGCCAAATCTACGTTCCCATCAGCCTCAGCCATCTCTTTGTATCGTCTCGCTTCTGTCTCATAATAGCTGATCTGAGAGAGCAAATCATCGGCTTTGGTCACTGCTCGTGCTTCTGTGGCAACCACGAGGTCTTTGGGTACATGGTTCTCTATGTGCCGTGTTACACTTGGGATGCTGCAGCCCACAAGCCGTGCATATTCCGATTTATTTATCTTTCCACTAAAATAATCTTTATCATATTCTTCGTGGTTCGGATCATTGCAGGATTTGCACCTGGGATCGTATCCGTTAGTCCTAACGCTTGTTAACGCATCATCCGTCATTGTGTCGCCTGCTCCTTGCATCCGTCGTATGATCGCCGGTCATACTGTCGGGCCTTCCGCCGCTCTCTGCGCTCGTTTGATTTTATGATATCGACTCTGGCCCCCCTGCTGTGGGATTTGCCTTTGCTCATCGCCGCCTCATGTCGAAAGGATGATCTTGCCGTCAGCATCGACCAGCACCGGCACTATGTCGCCGGACGCGGTTTTGCCACACAAGACCATATAGGGCTCGCCGGTATCGGTGCCTTCAACGACCTTGATATGGCCGTCAGATCGCTTTCTGACACACATCACGCTACCGCCTCCTGCTGTCGATTCAAATCTTCTTCCAATAGATTCATCTGTATCGCCTCAATTTCGCAATCCAGCGCGGCTATTTGGTCAGCCGCTACTGCTATATTTTTGATCAGTTCGAGCCTCTTGGCTCGAAGTTGTTCCAGTTCATTCATCAAAATCATCTCGAAAATTATGATAGGTCGGTCATGCTTCGGCCTCCGCAGTTTTCTTCGTGGCGTCTAGCAATGCGCGTTTGATCATGTACCTGCTGCCACATTTTGCGAGAAGAATTTCCGCATCGGTTCTGAACTTGCCCCAGTCAATCGATACCTTTGAATGGTTCAATTTTCCCACTCCATAATCATCCACGAAATCGTGCGTCAACTCGATCAGTCGCAATGTTTGGGCGGGATCTATCACAGGCTCAAGGCTCGCCCACGTCTTTATGCCGCGCTCGTGAGCGATTCTTAAGGCTTCAATCCTGTCCGCTGGCAAGGCCGCGCCGGGCTCCCACTTTAGGGAGTCTTCGTCGTTGATGAAAGTCAGAGTGGCCCCAAACCGGCAACCTTCGCCGTACAAGTCGAAGTCTTGAACCGCCTTCGTGCCGCCTTTCGTGAGCACTTGGAAAGGATGATCATATTTTTTGAACAGCTGCAGAACCCTCCGGACATAGCTGTTGTCCTGCCTGCCCAGGTCATAGGGGTCGCCCACAAAGCTGAGATGGACTGGCGTCTTGTCATCGCCCAGGGCCCGGAGATCGGCCTCGATTGCTTCCAGGCTGGCGGCCTTTCGGGGCTGGTCACAAGGATAACGATCATTAAAGCGCGGCTTATTGTAGCAATAGCTGCACTTATGAGAGCATCCGTTGTAGAGGTTCAAGCCATAACCAGAATACTCCAGCGCTGCGCCTTTTGGTTTATAGATCACTCTCAGAGGCTTTGCGCTGGGGGCCCCCACGATGCCCACAATCCCCCGCTTCTGCCAGGCTTCGGCCCTCCACCGGGCAACCTCGATCTCCTCGCCCTCTTTGAAGTCGTGCATCGTACTGTCTAAGTCGGTCCTGTAGTCGGTCCGAAACACCACATTTACAGGCACCGCTTTTTCATCATTGGTCGCACCATCAGAAAATCCGCATCGGTCACCAGTCCTAAGTATGCTAAGTATGGGCTGAGCATCAGCTAAGTATTGCTTATCGCTATGCACCGCCCCCGAGCTAAGCAACTTAGCATTTTCCTCATTTTCACGAGAGAAATCCTTAGCTAAGCCCTCAGTATCCCCCTTCTCTCTCTCTTCTCTCTCTTTCTCTTTCTTACTTATCTTACTTAGGGGTTCGTGGTGCTTAGCGTTTTGATTGCTTAGCTCTTTACTTAGCTCATGCTTAGCTTGCTTAGGAGCGTCGGAGGATGCCGGTTTTAGGCGAACCACCGCATCAAAGCCCGTGAACCTGTCATATTCGCCCAAAGAGTATATGGTCTTGAAAACCGTGAGTCTGGTGTCGTCGGTCTCTTTGTTGCCCGTGCGAACGCTAACCGATTTCTTTTCCTCTCGGATCTGAATTTTTTGCCGGAGTCCACCATAACCTTTTTGGCCGTTGATGATCTGAGAAATTCTATCAGGTGCTACCTTCATCCTTTCGGCTATCTCATCCCTGGTGAGCCCGCCCGAGAATGTGATAAGCAGGTCGATCAGATCCCTTTCTCTGGCAGTTAGCCTTTTGACCAGCTCCTCCGCGTCTTTGTCTGAGAATAATTTTTTAGCGGCGTTGAAGTCGTCTTCCGTCGCCAAAAAGAATCCTTCATCGTCCTGCTCCCTCTGAAATCGGTTCATGGCCGTGATGGAGATCAGCAGGTCCATGAAAATCGAAGGGTTCCGCCGGTTGGTGGTATCGAGCCACTCAATACGATCCCCAAAAGGAACCCTCACGTTGATGTACCCCTGGTCCCTGAGTATCTGGAAAATTGCCCGGCTTACAAGCACCTGCTTATTAATTGGCTGCTGTGGCTCTCCTTTGGCGTACCGTTCAATTGTCTTGGAGTTGACACGTTTTGTCAGATCGACCGAATCATCAACGTTAATAGGCAGTTGCCGGTTGAGTACTTGAATATCTTGCGATGAGTCCACCGATGTTATAGCCCATGTCTGCTCTTTTCCGATTGTCAGGGTCACAGCCGCGTGGTTTGCTACCGTGCGATGAGTATAAGGCTTATGGAACTCCGAACTTGATTGCTTGATTAAAGTGTCGAGGTCTTCGTTCCCGGCTTGGTAATCGTCCAATATCCGAAAGACTCGATCACCATCATTATGATAGAATCCTGCCTTGCTGCTCATCGACCCCTTTATTACCATCTCGCTTGGTAGGTGGTGGGCGAAAGAGTAGACTGTTATAGTTTTGCCGCCACTCGATTCACCCGACAGCTTAGGGTGCATTCCCGCTGTTTGGTTAACGTTTTGGGCTGATATGCAACAAACCAGCTTTTTAAACGCCGTCTCCGACCCGAGAACGACCTGCTCACAACTATCCGCCACATATTGAATGGGATCGCCCGTCCGGAGGATCTTCCAAGCGGCCGCCTTCGTTCGCCAATTGAACTCTTCTTTTACCGACGGCTCCGGTCTCGGGATGGGATACAAATCGGAGCTATCGATGCCTATCTTCTCTAGGGCTGCCTTCTGCGCTATTAAAAACTTGTGTGCTTCCTCTTCCCCTTTCAGTGATAGTATGCGAGGGTTTTTCAAGGCCCGTTGCATCCGCCTCTTTTGCATCCGCCACTCCCAATTATCGAATTTTGGATCTTTCGTTATTTCGGCTTCATTCGCTAATATTGTGTTGAAGGCATCGATAACAGTGAGCCCCTCAGCCTTCAGCTCATCCTTTGCCGCTTCTGCTTCGATATCTCCGATTGCGTAGGATACCGCATAATCTCCCGGCCATCGCACACATTCATCTGCCGGTTGGCAGGCTCCTAGCCCCCTGAGCCCTAGGTGCGGATAGCCTGCACCATCTCCCTGAATTGTTGAACACGATGGACAATTGATCCGTCCAAAACAGCTCCCGAAAATGTGATCTGCATTATCCAACCCGTTCCTGTCAGAGACGTGCGAGACCAGAGCCCAAGCCTCATCTTCGCTCCAGCCCATTTGATAGAGGAAGGTGGATAGAACCGCCGCAAATCTGGTTTTTCCTTCGCCGTTGTTGGCAACGTTGATGATGTTTGCCATACATGGAGGGAAATATTTCTGATCAACTTTGAAAGGAGATCGCCATATATCCCGAAACTCGCGTTCTGCCTTCTCCTGGGTCTCTTCTTCTGTGGGCTGAAATCGATCGAGCAGCCTCAGAAGGGGCTCACGTTCTGCTGGGTCGAAAGAAGAATACCACTCTCGGGCCTCTGCTATCATATCATCAGCCAGAGGCACCCGAGCCCTACCAAAATCTATCTCAATTGCATCCCGGTTTAATGGGGTCACTGCATATGGTAGTTTTTTATGAATCGAGAGGATGCACTTGAATACCCGCTTTGCATTATTCAAAGCATCATATTTTACTTTGCCGATATATTCGGGGTGGGCCTCAAAAAACAGGTCCGATACATGCCGAATTAACCGATTGTAGCGGTTCGCTACAAGCAGAAAGAACTCAGCCCTGGTCGCGGGTTCTGAAGAGATGGGCGAACAAATTCCATGGTGAATCTTGATATATATACCACCGCCAGAGAATAGCACCCATACGCTTTCACGTATCCCGTTCTCTGCCAAAAAGCCCACCAAGAACTTAGCCGCGGCTTCGACCGCTTCTTTTGCCTCTTCAATGGTGAACCCGTGCCCCTTATCGATGTCGCATCCTAGCGTATAGGCTACGGTGTCCGCCGGTGTCCCCAACGGGTTGTCGGCCGTGATTTCTTTTTTCGGCCGTTCGATCATCCACGAAGCACGATCAAAAACGTTTAGGCTTGCATAAAACGTCCTGAAGTGTGCAGCCATCTCTTCATAGTCTTCCGTTGCATTGAGCAGCCGGGCGACGCTGTCCGTGGTATCTGCACGGTATCGATACCATTCAACGAAATCGGCATTCATTGCCCGCCAATTCCCATCCCCCGGCATCGCAAACTTTGTTATAATCTCGCGGACCTCGGGCCTCAGGTAGTGCTCAATGGTCAATTCTGTTGCTGAAGAGGCCATCCTATCGCCCTCCCCACTGCCTTGAGCTCACCCAGGGCTTTCTTCTCGGGATGGTCTTTGTGGGCTCCTTGCTCACCAGGCCATCCGCATCTACCGCGAAGGCTGCCAAGCCGTGGTGCCGCCCCTCATCAGTCCACTCAAACCATTTCCGGTCCTGCCGCCTGGTGGAGAGCTGAAAATTGGGTCGCGGCCCGAAAAGCGAAATCCACGCTGGGAAAGCCGTATTTTGCAGATAGCTTTCGCCTGCCTGGGCGGTCCAGGGACCGCTGGAAGCGCTTACTGCTTTAGGCACTGCGATCGCACCCCTTAAAACGGCACTGGCAGTAATTGGACTTAGAATAGATCTCTGATAGGTCATTGTCTCGCGTCCGTGTGGGCTTTCCACAATCGGAGCAGTAGCAGCGCTCCTTTGGGCAAAGGAAAGGCTTAAATAGAATAGTATCGTAGATCATAATTGCTCGTTCGTGGTGAGCGTCGTTTGGTCGGTGCTGCGGGATGTTGGCGCATCCTGCCTTTTCACATTTCATTCTGTGTAGCCTCTGCTCTTTTCTGAGATACAGATCCTTGCAGCTTCGCATATGCCGCAGCCTTCCTCGGCTGCCATCTTTTCCAAAAAACTGCGCTGCTCTTCGGAGATCCTGAGAGCCAGATCCTTATTGTATCGCCTCATAATAGTTACTACGCGAGGCATGGCATAAATACTTTATGGTTACATCCCAGATGGAACATGAAGAAAGGTTTATATAGACAGCATGGCATTGCAATTAACTATGTTCCTTGTAGAGAAGCAAAAAACTAGATTCGATAACTATGCGAATCTACCGCCCCGTGAGAAGTCCACATTCACTTTTCGGATTCTAGAGAAGATTAGGACGCTTTTGGATGACGTTGTGGAGGCAAATCAGGTGCTAGAGAAGCTACCCCACAAATCCCGAGAGAAAGCTTTCCGGGACGAGCACATTTACGCCCTCTTCGATCTGCTGGAAAAGGCTATCATCGGGGTTGGGATAATGCCGATTGCGCCTTCGCCCAACGGGACTCTATATGCGATGGCAGAGTTCGAGCACCGAGAAAATGATGATTTCTGGGGCGTATACAAAGTAAATCGATTAGCCACGCCAGAAGAGATTAAGCGATTGAATAGCATCAAAGCCCAAATCAAGCGCCTAGAAGAGCTGGTCAGCGATCCCTATCGAGCATCAACCGGACTGACGTTCAACGAAATGCGCACATCGCTTGAGAAGCGCCCGTCTAAATAGCGCCACTTAATCAATATCCCTCCGAAGCTATACCTCTTTTTTCTTCCCCTTTCTGGTCAATTACCGTGAGCAGCTAAACCGCAATCAGTGAAAGCCTAAGCTCTTTTGAGGATACTTTCCGGCTCAATAATCGTTGGGTTGGGCTATA
>Ga0208459_1003184_pt1 | contig 13126 bp, 11 predicted proteins | sample AD_UKC087_MetaG_FD_184433 | JGI IMG/M metagenome (GOLD analysis project Ga0208459, IMG submission 184433) | Active sludge microbial communities of municipal wastewater-treating anaerobic digesters from USA - AD_UKC087_MetaG (SPAdes) (version 2) | ecosystem: Engineered > Bioreactor > Anaerobic >... | reverse complement strand
TTCTCATTGTTCACTATTTAAGAAGCACATCTATTGCGAGCAAATATCCTCCACCGGCCGCTCGGTCCAGCGCGTCCAACGTTTCGCTCCAATCTTTCCTATGCTCTGATATCTCAATTCTTCCCCCATCATCATAGTCACCCATCATCGTATTGCCCTCTTTTTCTGGTCCATTAAGCAGACTAAAAACTAAACTATTGATTTTTTCTTGGGGAACACCAACTTCTCTCACCAACACATCTGCCAACTTAGTAAAATCCCTATCTTCCCTGCTTATTGTCGTCCCTGTTGCACCAATCTTATCCAATAGCTCCCTATCAAATACAATATTGACCACCGCCATCTTTGATGTTTCCTCCCCCCAAGCTGTACCGTTTACCACCAGCAAACTCACCACTACCCCCACTTCCTCCCCTTCCTCGTTTACTAAACTAGTTAGCACCAACGGTCGATCCTGACTGGGTTGACTCACAACTTCCAACACTACCGTGTCTTGAGTCGGCAAACCTCCCCTTGATTCTGTGTTGTCCATCCTCCTTACAGCCTGAATCACTGGCAAAGTAGTTACATCAATCCCCTGATCTTTAGCCGCCTTCAAGATCGCCTGGTTTAGATTCACTAACTCTTCCTGCAGATTATCTCTGTTCACTTTCCCAACCGTATCATCCAACGATTCCGGCGTGAACGAATCAAAATTCACATCAAACACCGGAATAGCCTCGGTTGGTGTTGCAGAAGGAGTCGGCTCCGGGGTAGGCGTAGCTGTCGGCGTGATGGTTGGAGTTTGGGTCGGGGTCTGGGTTGCCGTGGGCGCCGGGGTGGCTGTCGCCGTCGGTGCGGCTGTCGGCACAGGCGTGCAGGCTGCCAGAAAAGCGAGGATCAGAATGAAGGACAAGATTTGGCTGGTGGTTTTCATGGGTTTCGCTTTTTTCTGTGTGGAGGCTGGTTACACTGCTTGCTCTGTCATTTCTTAAAAACAAACCAACCGAAAAATGGCAGTTCGCTCCAATTAATGCTGCCGTCAGATAAATCGGCAATCGAATCGATTGCAATAGGACATGGATTAAAGTTGTCTCCGGCTCGGGTATTTTTATCCACTTTGAACAGAAATGGGTACAACTCTTTTTGCAGGGTTCTCTTCTTGATAATCCGCTCCACTAGCGCTTGATAATCTTCTTCACTACCCCCATCGCCCAAAACCATGCTATGGATGCCGTCCAGGTATTCAACAGTCAGATTAGTCTCAAGCTCTAAATGAATCATCATGATTTCCCCCCACCGCTCTTCAAATATTTGCTGCTGCTCCTCCATACTGGTCGCATAAAGATCATCGGCCGCATCATGGCTTGTTCGGATCAATTGTGCAATCCTTGAACTCAAAAAAGAATTATTGCTTCCACGTATCATCGAATATGTAGACTCATCAACTTGAATAAGATACACTACTCGTTCTCTGGCAGGATTTTTGGTTCCAAATAAGATAATCAGTCTCTCCCCATCATCTTCCTTTAGAATGTAGCTACCAATTAATATTCCCTGAACAAAAGCATGTCCGGGAAATTCGTAAACTGCACCCAGATCGTTTTCAATATTCGCGTTCTGGCCTGTAAATCGGTTGCCGCTGTCCGGGTGTAAAAGCCAGATTGATGCCAGTTCTTCGTCGCTGTATTCCCCGGCAGCGTTGAGAAAACCCATCATGGTAGCTTCGATAGCTTCCATTGGGTCTGGCTCAGGGGTGGGTGTGGGGCTGGGTGTAGCTGTGCTCGTTGGAACAGGTGTTGCTGTTAGAGTGGCTGATGGAATAAAAGTAGCAGTACTTGTGGCAGTCGGCACTGGCATGGGCGTGCAGGCTGCCAGGCTGACGAGGATCAGAATGAAGAATAAGATTCGGATGGTGGGTTTCACGGGTTTCCCCCTTGATGGCTAATGGTGTGAATTTTTCTATTATACGCCATCTCCCGGCGGCGCGCCTATTGACAAACCGCTCTGCCCTGTGATAATCTGTGCAGGCAGCCGCAAAGGGGCTGACGGGAAATCACGATGAAGCTCACAATGCGAAAGATGTTGTTTGGTCTGCTGGCGCTGGGGATAATCCTGTTCGGCTGTGTTCAGGCCCGGACCGCTCAACCTGCCGGGCCTGCCTCCACGCCTTTGCCAACCTCAACCCAAACGGCCGCGCCAACCGCCGCGGTCACCCCCAGGCCGACCCTCACGGCCGCGCCATCGGTCACGCCCTCCCCAACCCCCACGCCGATTTCTCTGCCGGTGCAGTTTGGCACGCCGCTGCCCGACCTGGCCCTGGCGCCCATCACCGCCGGGAGACTTGACCGGCTGACTGTGGTGCTGGAACGTCCGGTGGTCAACCGGCTGATCGCCTCCTGGGACGGCCGCGTGACCCTGTCCGTCGGCATCTATCTGGACATTGAGCGGACTGATGAGCCCGCTCTGCGGCTGGACAGCGTGATCGGCGAGCCCATTCTCACGCAGCCCGATGGGCGCTTTGTGCTGGTGGTGGGCGCTCATCAACTGCAGGTCTTTGATACCCGCACCGGCGCCCTGACCTACGAGCGTGAGCTTGAGTTGATTGAGACTGGCGCCCCGTTGCGGGCCGATGAGCTGGCCGCCCTGTCTTCAGACGGGCGGTACCTGGCGCTGTCGCTGCCTGGCTCGGAGGTGGTCGAAGTGATTGACCTGCAGTCGGGCGAGGTGGCGGCAGAGCTGCCGGGCAGTGATCCGCAGTGGGCCGGGCATGGGCCGTTGTTTTCTCCGCAGGGCCGCTGGCTGGTCATTGAGCGGGGCGGAGCGGGCATCCTATACGACACCTCCGACTGGTCGCAGGCGGGCGCCTTTGCCTACCGGCCTTATAATGTCCGCCGCTGGGCCTGGGCCTTCTCGCCGGACGAGACCCGCTTTGTCCAGGCCGTCGGCCAGCAGATGATCGTCTGGTCGGTGGCGGACCTCAAGCGGGTGGATTGGTTCAGCGAGGTCCCCGACATCTGCAGCCTGGTCTTTTCAGCCGACAGCCGCTATCTGGCCGTAATCGATACCGGGTGTAACGGCCCCACGCCGGACAACCTGGAGACCGTCCAGGTATTTGATACATCAACAGGCCGAGCAGCCGCTTTGCCAGTCCAGCAGGAGCTGACTTCGGCCGCGGTGAGTGTTGTGGATGGGGAGCTGCTTGTTGTGCCTGCGGATGAAGCGGCAGACCAAACCCTCCTTCTCGGCGGGCAATACGAGTTTCCACTGGACAACGACACTGTTTGGCTTATGGGACTGGCAGATCAATTATGCCAGTACACGATTTCAAACGGCAGCTTGAACTGTGATGCCTATCCCGCCGTTGTCGGGCATGACTCAACAGACGGCTGGATTGCTGGCTGGAGCCAGGATAATTCCCGGGTGCTCTTCTCAAAAAGCGGCTACTGCGGCGTGTATGATCGCAAAACAGATGCCGAGCAGTACATCACGCCTGTCTGGTGCAGTGGCGTGTTTTCGCCGGATGCAAAATACCTGGCCGTGGAATATACCGGGCTGGAGGTGTATAACGCTGAAACCGGGCAGCGAGTATATCAGTCCGGATCTGAATACAGCCTTCACCGGGACACCTTTATGCTGATTAACGACAATCTGATATCGACGCAGGTCGATAACAACGGAACACTGCTGCTGGTGTGGCGCAGCTTGACGACCGGGGAAACTCGAAAAGTGCCGTTAGCGGTTGCGGATTATGATTTCATCAGTCCGCCGCCGAAATCTGGCTGGTTTTTGCGTAGTCTGGCGATTTCGCCATCGGGCAGTTTAGCCGCCATGGTCACCACCAGCGGAGAACTGTTGATCGTGGATGCGCAGTCAGGCGAGCTGCTGTACGGCGAACAGTTGATGGCCTCGGCCTTCTGGGTGCGGTTTTCGCCAGATGAAAAACTGCTGGCTGTGTTTGGCAGTGGGGGATTGAAAGTCCTGGCGGTGCCCGGCATAGCTTTCCAAAAGTAGCTGCTTCTTTTTAAAGAGGTGGTCAGTTTGTAATGTCATGCGGGCTGATGTCTGTGTGGCAGAGTTGTGTTATGGTTGTGCATAATTTGTTGAATTTGGTGAAATCTATGCCGGTGGTAGTGATTGCATTGACAGACTGCGGCAACAGGAATATGATAACTCTGTACGGACAATTCAGTTTAAGAGGCATCAAGATCCGGGAGTCAGGTCTTACAGTTGCAGTGAGGGAATGTCGATCACTCCGGAAATTGGCCTCGTGGAATGCTGATAGAGCGGAGGAAAATATGAACAACCGGGTTCAGTTTGGGATGAGAGTGGCCAGTGCTTTGATCAATGCGACCCTGCTGCTTTCAGCCTGCAGCCTTGCGCCTGATGTTTCATCGCCGATCATAACGGCAAGCGCGCCCCAGTCTCAGGTTCCGATGGCGACACCAATCCCGCCGACTGCGACTGCCACGCCAGAGCCAACCGCAACGGCCGAACCGACGGCGACGCCGTTTATCCCCGAGTATTTTGAGCTCGGCCAGACAATGACGATGGATCAAGTGGAGTTAAGCGTGCGCAACTTTTATGCCCTTTCAGATGCCGAGCTGCAGGCCTTGATTGGCCCGGAAGGGGAAAACTTGTGGAGTTACATTGATTATCGCGGTGATGCCCGGCCCCGAACAGAGGACGGAACAATTTTAAACGAGAAGGAGCAGTTGGGCTTTGTTTTCGACCACGTTTTGACATTTGGAGACGTGGATTACTCCGATCGGGATACATATTACAACGCTGTGCTACTGGGGATGACCACACTCACGCAACCAGAGGGTATATATTATGTAACGGTTCTGGGGTTACAGGATTTTTCTGGGAATCGATACGTGGTCTATGGGCCGATTGCAATCGAAGGATTGACACCAGCAGCTTGCGGAGAGTTTAATTCTAGTTTGTACGAGGGAGATCGCTTTTTTATGAAGAATATCCCTTTTGAGGCCATGGAACCAGCCTGGTGCGTACAGCAGTGGCTTAATAATTTTTTAGGAGAGGTTGTTTTGGCGACGACTGGACAGTTGATCAACTATAACCAAATATTGTTAATCGAGGGAGTTGTTTATCTTGATAAACTCCTTGGAGACGAGGTCTTGCGCGATTTTTACCTGAACGGCGATGATGGGACGCTGATCCGGCAGACATTTTCGGATGAATTACTTGCCGAGGTGATTGCCGGAGATCGCGACATCACTGAACTCCCCCGGATTGTTTTACTGGCAGGTGACAGCGCGAAGTAGCTTCGACAAACAGTTGCGAGCTATGGAGGGCTGTGGTTTCCTGACAGAATACTGCCTTCACAAAGTTCTTTGAAAAAACCGCCGGTTATTTCATCTCGACGTTTGAAGCAGTTTCGTAACACAACTAAACTCTGCTTTATCGGGAGAAAATATCTCCCTCACATTGAAGTTTGTTTTTTAAAGGTCCTGGCGGCGCCCGGCAATTGATCTTGACAATCAATTAAAAAAAGTTACAATTTTAGCCAGACAGACACTTTAACCCTGCGGGGCGAAGTGTCTGTTTGCGTTTAAATCCCTCGGAGGTTCCATGAAGCAAACAGTGCTCTTTGTGTTGATTCTGTTATTGGGTTTGTCGGCCTGTACAGCCCAACCCACACCTGCGCCAACCGCAGCGCCCACGGTCACACCCGACCCGTTTCGCCCAACTGCGCCCCAGGCCGTGCGGGATGTGCTTTTTGATCAGGTTGGCTTTTTCCTCACCAACCCGGTGTATCGAGAGGGTTTGAAAGCGGATGGAACTTCAATGCCCATGTTGGACCTGCCGCTGATTGCAACCGGGGATTATGAAATCCGAACAATTGACGGCATCAGGGTTCATCTGGTTGACGCTTATGTTCTGTCAAAGAATCAGAATGCCTACCGCCTGTGGGTGGCTGTTGCGGCTGAAAAGGATGCTGAGATTTATCTGCCGTTTTACTCGGCAGCCGCTGAAACCCTCTCAGTTGCAGATTTGCCCGACCTTTTTTATCGCGGTCGGCTGTTCAGCGTTTACGTTCCGACCGAAATGTCGTTCCCGAATCAGGTACAGTTTACGGCTTGCCCGCCAGAGTATGGATACCCGGAATGGTACCAGAGGCTTGCCGATGCGGAACAAACCGAATACCAATCTTATATCAAACGACTGATGGCCTGGTCTCTGGAAAAAGTCCCTACCGAATGGATTCTGGCTGGTTGGATGGTATCGCTTTATCCCGACAGCAGCAGCCTGGTGCTGTCAGAAGAATAAGGGAGCAGAATGTTCAAAACAAATTTCGCGTACTTGAAAAAATCGTGGTGGAAAATCCCGGTTTTAGGTCTGTTGATTGCCCTGTTGTTTGCCTCGGCGCCAGTGCTGTGGCCCCATATTGAGTGCTCAGCATTGGGGCAGGGCTGCAGCGCGCCGCGTGATCTGGCCTGCAACCCTGCGGGTGGCAACTGCTGCAGTGAGTATGGCGGCGAGCGCACCGCCTGGGACTGCGGCGAATATCGCGAGGATCCGCCGGGTCAGACCAGCTTCTATTCATGCGGCCCGGCAAATTACCATGATGTCGGGACAAAGTGTGCATATCCTGATAGCTGCTGGGTCAGCAGCTACCAGCATCACATCACCGGCCAGTGGATCAGCGCCGGGCCTAACGGCTTGATCACCATCATGGGCTGTACCGTAGCCGATGCGGATCACGATGGACGCTGCGATAAATACCCGGTGGATACCCACGCCTCGTGCTGCTCGGGCGGCGGAGGTGGGGGTGGCGGTGGGGGCGGCGGCGATGACCCGCCCTGCGAACCTGAATACGCGCCTCCAACCATCGGCACCGGCGCCTATACCCTGGTGCCGCCCTATCCCATCGTCATCACTCAAGATGATCAGAAACTGGGCTTTACCCTGGGCAATGTCACCCTGACGGGCGGCGCAGATACCAACTGCGGCGAGGCCCCGGCCAATATCACCAGCCTGACGGCTGAAATTCACCTGACCGATGAAGCCCAGGACTGGATCGCAGAAGACCTGGCCCAGCGCTACTACGGCGCCCGGGTGCGCGGGGCTTATCCCGCCGCCCCGACCGACCCGATCTCGGTCTCTGGCCTGGGTTCGCCCAACGCCGTGCTGAACAGCCTGCATTACCACCCGGTGGACCCGGGCCAGCATATCGTGCGGCTGCGCGTCACCCAGTCAGACGGGCAGACCGCGTCCCGTGATATCTATATCCGCGTCTGGCTGCTGGACACCACCATTCTCCCGGGCGACTGATCCCAGATGCCCGACATTCTGCTCCCCTTCCTCTGGCTGCTCAACGGGCTGCTCTTCCTCCTCTGGCTGCTGGTTGCGAACATCCCCGTCCTGCTGCTGCTGACTGGCCTGCTTTGGCTGACCGCCACCGACACCCCGGCACAGCGCGGCTGGACGGGGGCAGCCGGGGCGCTGCTCCTGCTGGGGGCCATCCTGGCGCCTGCCCCCACCGCCCTCCTGGCCGCGACCATGGCCGGGGTGGGGATCGCCGCCGTCCGCCTGGAGCGCTTCAATGCCTCTGAAATCCGCTGGACGGTCACCCGCGGCCTGGCGATCTACGGCCTGATGGGCCTGGCCTACGCCGCTTATCGGGGTCTGCTGGCGCCTGCTATGGCCGCCGATCCCTCCCTGGCGCAGGGGCAGAACTACCTGGGCATCCTGACCACCATCGGGCTGTACGTCATCCCGGTGGGTTTTCTGGTGCTGATCGCCCAGCGCATCTGGGCGCACCCGCCGCTGGGCAGCTCAACCGATGAGCTGCTCTACCTTTACCGCGCCAGGGGGAAGAAATAATGCCTACATCCGTCATCACACCGGGACTGTCCATCCTGGATAACGGCCTCTGCATCGAAAGCGGCCAGTTCCAATACGCCTGGTTCCGGCTGAACACCCCCACCGGCGAACGCTGGCGCTGCGTCACCCTGACCGAACTGGTTTCGGTGCCCCTGTCCATGAACGACGACGCCGACACTCTCGGCAGGCAGCGCGCCCTGGTGCGCGGCCTGTACAACGCCGGGGTCGAATTTCTGTATCTGGCGCTGGGCATCTTCCAGCCGGAGCATATCGGCATCGTGCAGATGTACGGCTCTGCCGGGGAGGGCGCCACCGAGGCCGAAGCTTCCCGGCAGGCCCTGGCCGGGTTGACGGCTGTGCGCGCCGGACTGGCAAACTTCCCGCAGTCCCTGACCGCCGCGCCCGACCTGAACCGGGTGCGCTGGTATCTGGATTTTGTCTCCACCCGCGCCAGCGCCATCCGCGTCCTGCTGGGTCAGCCCGACCCCCGCAGCTCGGTCCGCAGCACCGGCCGGGATGGCGCCCTGCCGGAATCCGGCGACGACGACCTGGCCCTGGAGCAGAACGAACTGCTCTTCCGGGGCATGGCAAAGATCCGCCAATCGTTTGTCTTCCAGGTCACCGCCCGCTACATCGGGCGGCAGTCCCTGACGCGCACCCTCACCCAGATCGCCGAGGTCTCTTCCAACATTGCCTCGCGGCGGCGGGGGAGCATCAACATCGGCTTCAGCCTGGGCATCCCCCTGATGGCGGCCCTGTCGCACCAGGTGGCTGGCAGCCAGGGCGCGGCCGATTCCCAGTCGCAAAGCACTGCCAATGGCGCCAGTCACGGCTGGGGCCAATCGCACACCGACAGCGAATCCAGCACCGTCAGCGGGGCCACCACGGTTGGCGAGGCCCACACCGTCAGCCATTCCAGCACCACCGGCGGCAGCATCTCGCACGGCACCAGCATCAGCGACGGCGTCTCCAACAGCACGGCGCACAGCCAGGTGGAGACCGATTCCTTCAGCCATACCGAGGCCAGCGGCGGCAGCAGCAGCCTCAGCAGCACGGTTGGCGGCGGCTCCAGCAGCCAGGTCAGCGGCGGAACGTCCCTGACCAACACCGAAAGCGCTGGCACCTCCACCAGCACCGGCACCAGCTCCGGCGAAACGGTTGCCAACTCGCACACCGCCAGCCTGAGCAACGGCATGAATGTCGGGGGCAGCGCCATCATCGCTTCGGCGGGCGTCAGCTACGGCCTGACCGAAGGCTACGGCCTGACGATGGGAACCTCGGTGGGTGAATCCAGCGCCGTTGGCGCCTCGGAAGGCACCGCCACCTCGGAGGGTTCCTCCTCCGGCTGGTCAGAAGGCCAGTCATCGAGCTGGAGCGAAAGCGCCGGATCAGCTTCAAACTGGTCGAGCGCCGATACCACCGGGCATTCCAGCAGCTCCGGCACGACTGAATCCCAGGGAACCTCGCACACGGAAGGGCAGTCGGAAACCGTCAGCCAGATGTGGTCGGCTTCTTCTGGCGAATCGCACACCACCAGCCGGGCGGAAACCAGCGGTTGGGCGCACAGCCGGGGAACGGCGGATGGCGTCTCGGAAAACTGGGGCCAGACCCACGTCGAAGGACAGTCCACCGGCCAGGCACAGTCCCGTTCTACCGCCCAGGGCTGGGGCTCCAGCCTGTCCACCGGCCTGATGCCGGGGATGAGCATTGGCCGCTCCTGGCAGACCGAAGACCATGTGGCCGACCTGCTCACCGAAGCCCTGGGGCGCTACCGCGGGCTGGTCAACCTGGCCGCGCACGAAGGCGGCTTTATGACCGATGCCCTCCTGCTGACCGAAACGGACGACGGTGCCCGGGCTGCCGAAGCCCTGGCCGTGCAGTCTTTTCACGGTGACTCGGTGCCGACGCCGGTCCTGACCATCCCGCCGGAGCCGGGCGATGTCGAAGCCCTGCGCACCCATGCGCTGGCCTTCCTGCCCTGCGAGCTGGCGGATGACGACCCCTTCAGCGGCGCCCTGTGGACGCGCTACGCCACCCTCCTGGCCACGCCGCACCTCGCCGCCTACACCGCGCCCGGGCTGGTGGAAGAAGCCACTACCGTGGTGACCATTGCGCCCACCCCGCGCGGCCTGGCCTTTTATCCCAACATGAGCGGCGACGTGGTGCTTGGGCATCAATACAGCCCGCTGACGCGTGACCTGACCCCCGCCCAGGTTCGGCTGGACCCGGACCGCCTCTTCCACACCATGTTTGCCGCCGATACCGGTTACGGCAAATCGGTGGCAGCCATGCGCATGGCCTACGAGACGACCCTCAAATGGCACACCCGCACCGTGGTGCTGGATTTTGGCGCAGGCTGGCGGGCGCTGCTGAACGCCCCCGGGCTGGAAAACCATGTGGCCGTCTACCAGCTCTGGCCGGACTCGGTGCGCTCCATGCGCTGGAACCCATTGCAGATTGGGCGCAACCTCAACCCCGAAACCCAGTGGCGCGCATTTGCCGATATTTTCGGCAGCATTGCCCGGCTGGGCGTGCGCCGCCAGAAGCAGGAACTGCTGGACGCCCTGCGGGATGTCTATCTGCGCTCCGGCACATTGGTGGACGATCCGGTCATCCGCTCGTCCCCGGCCTGGGGACACGTGCGCAGCGAAGAGCAGGACCTGGTGAGCGCACATTCCGGCACCCCCCTGGGCGACCTGACCGCTGCACAGCGGCAGCAGATCGCCGTGCTCCGCTCCTCCCGGGTCGGATTGATGGACCTCTACAACCAGATCTCCGCGCGTTTGAACACCGTCAACACCCGGGACACCATGCTGACCGGCGTGCTGGAAGGCATCAAATACCGCCTCAATGCCCTGGTGCAGGGCGCTGCCGCCACCCAGTTTGCGCCCGGCCCGGATACCGTCCCCATGGAAGACCTGGCCAAGCCCTGGGGGGTGGCCATCATTGAAGGCGGCGCCTTCCTGGATGACTTTGGCAAGGCCTTCCTGTTGGGCTGGGCAGGCTGGCACCTCTACACCGACATGGTTGCCCGGCGGGTGCATACCATCACCCGCGGGACTGAACCCATGCTCCAGATATTCTTTGAAGAGGCCAACAAAATCTTTGGCGGCGTGGACAGCGGCGGGGATGATGAATCCGGCGGCGTGTCGCTCAGCCAGCGGTTTGGCGATATGTTCCGGGATGCCCGCAAGTACCATGCCCGGCTGCACGTCATCACCCAGGCGCCCAGCCTGATCCCGCAGGACATCATTTCATCCTGCAACAACCTGGTGATCGGCTTTCTCAAAAACCCGGACGACAAAAACATCGTCCTGTCCGGGCTGGCGCGCTCCGAAAAAGGCTTTGTCGATGAACCCTGGCGGCGCTTCCTGTCTGACCTGGCGCGCGGCATGTTCATCGGGCGCTTCCCCTACACCGACAACCGTGAACAGCAGCAGCCGATCCTGTTCCGGCCCCTGATGGTTGCTGCCCCCGAGCCCAACGACGATGAAATTGCCCAGAAATTAGGAAGGATCCACCTTTGAAAACCCTATCGAAGATTGACTGGCTGATGATCGGCCTGGCCCTGTTGGCCGTCACGGCCCTGCTGGTCCTGGCCCTGGCCGAGCCCTCTGTTCCAGACGGGCCGCAGCTTCAACTGGCGACCCGGACCCTGACCGCCGCGGCTGAACCCGGCTGGTGGGATGCCCTGCCCACCCCGCCCACTGCGGCGAGTACGGCCACCCTTCAACCCACGCCGGAGGATGCGCCATGACCCAGATCGCCGCCCAGTCCCTTGAAAGCCTTTTGCAATCCATCCGCCAGCGCCGCGCTGATTCCCTGGCCGACCAGGTGGCGGTTGTCGTTCTGCGGCTTGAGCCGCCGCACGATCGGGTCAGCCTGGTACAGGTGGAGGTCCGCACGCTTTCCGACCTGCTGTCCTGGATCGAGGCCCTGAACCAGCCGGATGAAGAGATCCCGGCAGGCTGATGATGCTCAATTCCAACCCTATTACCCCTTTGGAGGACATATGAAGAAACTGATCCCTGTTTTGCTGGCCGCGGCCGCGTTTGCCGCCGCCCTGATCCTGAACCGCCCGGAGAAAACCGTGCCGGTGGTAACCGCTGCTGCCGATCTGCCCGCCGGACGGGAACTGACCGTTTCAGACCTGGCACTGCGGGAACTCCCGGTCGCCCAGGTTCCGGATGGCGCCTTGAGCGAGATATCGCAGGCAGAGGGAATGGCGCTGCGGATGCCGCGGGCGGCTGGCGACCCCATCCTGGCTGTGCAGTTGAGCGCCGAACGGATTGAACTGGCGCCGGGCGAACGCGCCCTGGCGGTCAAGGTCAACGATGCAGGCGGCCTGGCCGGGCTGATTGCCCTCGGCGACCGGGTCGGCCTGACTGCGGTCATCCGCGCCCCGGAAGGAACCTATTCCAAGTACATCGGCGGCGGCTTCCGCATCCTGTACATCTCGCCCGACTTCGCCGCGGCTGAAGCGGAGCCCGCATCCGCCAGCACCCCGGCAGCCGCCGGTTTTGGCAGCACTGCCAGCACAACCACGACCCAGCGTGCAGATGAGGGCATTGTGGTGATTGCCGTCCCGGCTGCGGCCCAGGTGCTGCTGTATGACTTCGCTCCATTTGGCGCGCCGGTCGAATCCCGGATGATCTTTCTGCTCGACCTGATTCCGGCGCTGGATCAATCGGTGGATGTGGAACTGTCGCTGGCGCTGGAAGGGCGCGAAGCCAGCGGCGCTGAGACCAGCGGGGTGTACCTGCCCGCGCTGGTTGTAACCCCCCAACCCACCCCGGGCGGCTACACCGCCCCCACGGCTGCGCCCGAGAATTAGGAAGGAAGCCTTGACTGACTGGAACACTGTCCAATACACCCAGGCCGTGGTGGAAGCTGTCACGGTCGTGATTGCCGCGGAGATTCCGCGCGCCAATGCCATCTACAACCAGTTCTCTGCCGATGCCCGCTTCCGGGCTGTGGTGCAGGTGAACAACCCGCAGGACCTGGCGGCGCGGCTCAAGACCACCCCGGCAGAAGTCCTGCTGCTGGATGCCACCAACTTCTTCAGCGGCTTGAATGAGGTCGTTGCCGCCCTGACCGGTTTTGGCGGCCATGCTTATGTAGCCCTGCCGCTGGCGGCTGAGCGCAAGGACGCCGACGCCGTGGCGCAGATTGACTGCGTCAAGGGCGTGTACCAGGCGGAACTGCCGCTGGCCCGGCTGCTCGGTCAGATATATGCCGATGCGGTGGCGGCCCGTGCAGCCGCCCGTCCGGCCGATGCGCTCTGGAATGCCCAGCC
>Ga0208459_1003178_pt1 | contig 13140 bp, 15 predicted proteins | sample AD_UKC087_MetaG_FD_184433 | JGI IMG/M metagenome (GOLD analysis project Ga0208459, IMG submission 184433) | Active sludge microbial communities of municipal wastewater-treating anaerobic digesters from USA - AD_UKC087_MetaG (SPAdes) (version 2) | ecosystem: Engineered > Bioreactor > Anaerobic >... | reverse complement strand
CAGGGAGCAACATGCAGGCGGCAAGAGATGCCAGGGCCCGAGAAAGGGCTGACACCGATTACAGGCTCTATGAGGCAATAAACAAAAAGCCAGGATCTAGCGTCTATGAGCTGGCAAAAGAGCTAGCCTGGTCTAGCGGCAAAGTTTACGGATCTGCCCGGCGATTGGAGAAAGACAAATGGGTTAGAATAAAGAAGGCTGAAAGAGATGGCAGATCAGTTCTTAAAATAATGTCTGTAAGCTGGCATGAGTTCCTGACACCAGAAGAGATTGAAGAATTCAAGAACATGGAATTTTAGAGGGGGAGTGGGGTGCAAGATCACTGTAATCCTCCCTTAGCTCCGCTTTTTACATATAGTTATGCAAAGCTTGAATACATAGCATAACCTATGCATAACTCATGCCTCGCGTGACTGTCTCTCTTACTGATTCAATCCTGAATAAAGTAGATGATCAGGTGCATAAAGAGGGAATATCAAGGTCTGAGTATGTGGCTAATGCTATTGAATCATATGTCACAGGTAGTAATCAGGCCAATTTAGAGCTGCATAACACCCAAATCGAGCTGAATAAAAGTCAAACCGAAGTTATGCAACTAAAGAGGCAGATAACGAAATTGGAGAATCAGCTATCAGAGAAAGATATAGTTATAGAATCGAAATCTAAAGAGGTTATTCAAGCTGATGAAAAAGTTAATCAGGCTTATGCAGAGAGTATTCAGGTCAAATCTGACATAGCGAAGTTTGAATCTGCTCTAAAAGCCAAAGAGGATGAGATATCTTTTCTTCGCGGCCATGTAAGCCAACTTACTCAAAGCATATCGCAGCTATCTTTACCACCATCGCAAGAGGAAGTAAAAAAGAAGGGGTGGTGGAAATTCTGGTAATCTTTAGCAACCTTTATTATCGATAAAAGAAATCTTAGCCAAATAATAGTAATAAAAAACTGGTCCGCCAGGGTGTTCTCACCACCCTGACAGGATTCCCGAGAAGGGGATGTTTGCGTATGTCAGAAATAGCTTTAGCTAGGATAAATACCTTTGGGCCTTCACCCAAAGCCGGTTTTGAATCGCCTTCAGAGCAGCTCATCACCCTGACCTATGGACAGCTCCAGGATCTTTTGGCCCAGGCAGTCCATAAGGCTATCCAGCCCCTGCAGGAGAGGATTGAGGTCCTTGAGGATGAAGTTGAAGCCCTAAGAGCCTCCCAGAAAGCGTATTATGAGCGTTTTAGCGGTGATATACTCGACCATGGTCAAAGACTTAAGAAGCTAGAAAAAGTCGATCCTCAGCCCTTGCAGAAGGATAGAGGAGAGATTCTTAGAGCCTTGATCGCGGCTAATGGCGGCAAGATGCTTGCTAAAGATGCCCGCCAGAAGATGCACCTCAGCAAAGAGCTGTTCTCTATGCTCCTTGCCACAATGAGCGACTATATTGAGATTAAGCCTCTGCATAGCGATAATAGGAGAAAGCTTCTGATCATAAGAACTTCCTAAATAGTTCAATTGAACCTTTAACTAATTTCACCATCTCCCCATAAGACTTAAGATTTGCATTGATCGCGTGGGAATTTACGCGATTTACTGATACTGATTACTTGGAGATAGAGATAAATATAGATTAATATATTAAAAATAGTAGTTCTAGAGAAATAGTTCAAAAATAGTTAAAGGTTCAATTGAACTATTTTTGGAGCCCTGGTCTCCTCCTTCTCACCTCTTCCAGAATCTCCACCATCTCTTTGCCTTTACCTCCTCCTGCCGGAGTAATTTTCTCTGAGAGCTGAGATAGATGAGCCCTGAGAAAGGCTATCTCATCATCCTTCAGCCTGATAGTATCCTTATAGTGCTCTAGATCGCGATTGAGGGCAATAGCCTCTGTTGATGCCTGATCTTTTTCCGATCTGACTATCTCAAGCTCTGATCTTAACTGATCCTCTTGCGATCTTAGAGCTTCCAGATCGCGTTTTAGCTGGTTTAGTTCGGTCTTGATCTGGTTAGATTCCTTCCATCTCTGATCTAATTCAGATCTAGCTTGATCGCGCTCTTTTATAGCCTGATCTAGTTCGGATCTATCATGGTGGAGGTAAAGATCAATAGCTTCCGCCAGCAATTGCTTCTTTGTGATCCCCCTCTTGATCATTGCCTGATCAATCTCAGATATAGTCAGATCGTCTATCTCTGCATAAACCCTCATGAAAGATCTCCTCTGATCCTATTGATAGGCTCCTGATCGGATAAAGATCTATCTCTTATTTATTGTGGCTATGCTAACCGGATCTCCCCCGATCTTGTGGCGATCCTCCACCATCAAGGATAAAATATTTTAGAAGATCAATTTTTAATACTTAAATGATCTATATTTATCTATGATTAAACATTATTTAACGATAGGCGGCGAAGACGTTAGCGGCTACATGCAATCAGTCCGAGTCTCGCGATCTGATAGCGGTGCCGAAGCCAATTTTGTTCTTGCTAATATTTACGGCATGTTTACAGGCAGATGGAGAGACGAAGGAGACGAAACAGCTAAAGTTGTCCTTCTTCTAGAGAATGAGAGACACAACTGTATTGGAGACGGCGATTTCAGGCAAGAGGGAGCAGAGCTAGATATTGAGATCGAGTCTAATTCGAAGATCTATCATGCCTTTTGCGGCTATATCACAAAAGTAGATTATGATGAGCGTTTTGTCAAATTAAAAGCCAATACAGCAGACGAATTCTTAGAAGAAGAGGTAATGCCTGATGGAGTGAAACCAAAAGGCGGAACTGCTTATATAGCTACTCCACCTGCAGAGATCATTTTAGATGTAATCTCTCAGCATAAAGACCCTCCAATAGGCATAACAATTTTGAATGCTGGAGAGGCTGGGTCCAAGGGCTATCCTGTCCTGCAGGTTCCAAGAAGGAAATTGCCAGGATACAAACCTCCTGTTCCTCCTGGTGGATCTGAAGCCAAATTTCCATCTAACTATGAGTACCTGTCAGACTCAGAATATGAGAGGCGCTACCCTAATGACTCAGGTAGGCCTGATGGCTGGAAGCCTGGGACTGGAGTCTATGGAGATGGCTGGTATAGGCCGCCAGGGGATTTGCCAAAGGATGAAGCCCATAGAAAATGCCAGCAGGTTTGCAGGTACAAAGAGCTTCTGAAATGCTGCAAGTCTACAGAGTGCGCCTACAAGAGAAAAGGAACTCTCTGCAGACAGGTTAGGTGCCCATATGACATAGAGAAAAGGAGAGTATGCTATACGATCTGTCCTTATGATACCGGGGACTGTATAGACTCTATGTCAACAGATCTTGCAGAGTGCTCTACCTGTGGAGGTTCTGGTTCTGCTGCCAATGGTGCTGTCTGCTCTCAATGTGGAGGAACAGGGTCTTCAAGCAATAAAGCAATAAATGCTGCCCTTGATAATGCTCAAAGCGCTTATGATCAGGCTTCAAATAGATTGACTGAAGCTCAGAGTGCCTATGATCAGGCTGAAACCTCATTGCAGAAAAGGAATGCCAGCGTAGCTATACAGAAGGCAATGCAAGATGTAATGAAGTCTAAGACCGATCTGGATAGGCTGAGTCAGTTCAAGGAAAAACCTGTAGACGAAGAAGGGCAGGAGTCTTCAGGCAATCCTGATGAGATGGTCTATGTAGACTTCTGGAATCCGCCTATTGTAAAGGACCAAGTGCAAGGAGTAAAGGGAGTCAAATATGCTGACGTTATCAGAGCTGTACAGCGCTCTACAGGAGGCCAATTCTTCATTAACGAAGAATGCCAGGCTAAATTCATCCCGCCTAACTATGTTGTTCCATCAACTGAAACTGCTATAGATATTACTCATCTTGTGACCAGACAGGGCTTAGCTAAAAGCGCTATGGGTCATGCTAATATAGTTGTTGTCTATGGCAGCGGTATAACAGAGCCTGGGGCATCTCCTGTAGAGAGGGAGAGGCATAAAGTTGTTGGCTACTTGCATGAGAATGTAGATTCTATTCAAAGGCACGGGACTATTCACGCTAGCGAAGTTGATGTACATTATTTACCAAAACAGGAGCAGGTTGAGGAGCTGGCAAAGAACCTTATAGAATTTTATAAGGGAGACGACGACAAAGCCGAAGTCGATGTTATAGGCATATGCCCGAAGATCTACCAGAAGGTTCAATGGAAGGTGCCGATTGGCCCTCAGATGGATACAGAAGAATGCCAATTTGGTTCAACGGCTATTATGGCTGTAGTCTCTGGCAGGGTTTCAAAGGTAGATCTGGATTATTCAACTGCTGGATGGCAGGTAAACCTGGAAGTGTCCACTGGCGACGATCCTATTTCCTCCTCAACAGCGGGCGACAAAAAGAAATTTGTTACTGCTGGCGATTATGCCTTTGCCGCCCCGGAGCTATATGATCAGTTAGTAAAGCAAGTTCCCGGTTTCAAACCGCTCCTGGGCGATGTGATTTATGTTAAACCGACAGCGGACGGCACATCTTTAGAAATGCCGGTTCTTGGAAATTATGGAAAGTTGGGCGACAAGCCTGAAGGCTATTTCGCATTGCGGCGAACTGTTGACCCTATCGTTCTGCAGCGAACTCTTAGAGAAATGATCGAGCTGTCTGAGTGAGTTGATGATGCCCAGAGGGCGGGGAAGACAAAGCCGCCCTCAAGAGAGGCGGGGAGGTGAAATCGGGCCTCCCATTGTTTCGTCTATAGAAATTGAGGATTTCAATCTCCAAGAAGTACAGCAACCTTATGATTTAAATAATTTGCGCTCGATATCTTCATCAGGTGATGGAAAATGCCGGTCTTATCTCATCATGATCTTGAAAATATACTTTTGACTGTTAAGGAATTGCGGTTGGCTGGTTGGACTGCCAGAAAAATAGCTGATGAACTTGACAGAAAGGGGTTCAAACGGCCTGCCCCAAAAGACGCCTGGCAAACTCAGCACGCTATAAGACTCATTCAAGAGCTGAGGCGAAGAGGGCAATTGCCTCCTCTTGGAAAAAAAATCAAGGCGCAATGCCGAAGACCTGCCCAAAAGCCTTCTTGTCGCTTTTCAGAAGATTGAATTCTTTTTCGTCTGGCAGAAGTAAAACGAAAATATCTTGCTTTGATTTTTCCAAATTAATTACCTCACGGTTAGGGAGCTTTAATGATCTTGATTGACGCGCCAAAATCTTTTGCCAAACGGCCCTGAGTCAGGAAAAGGCGCTGCTCATCGCTAAGCCCTGCTGGGAGAGGAGCACCTTCTTCTAGGGCGGGGCAAATCACCTTCGGATGATTTTCTGTGATTGTGCGGCGGCAATACTCTGGCATTCGATTGAGAATAGATTTGATGACTAAAATAATTTGTGGTTGAATACCTCATTATGGTTTACACTATAGGGATGCTATAGTTCTGATTTAGTTTTTTCCTGGCCAAATAGCATCTATTTGTAATCTTTATGAGATTATTTGTAATCTTTATGAGAAAAAGATATATACGTGGATATTCACGTTATAGGTGGAGTCAAAAATATGACACGAGCCTATTTAAACTTCAGACCGACGGAAGGGCTATTAGAAGAGATAGATTCTATCAGCCTTAAAACCGGTCTCAGCCTTGCTGATGTCACGCGACAACTCTGTTTAAAAGGTTTAGATGAATACCAGCAAGGTTCTTTCGAATTGGAAGGGCCCGAAACAAAGCGGAATAATAATGGTGCCCTTGATAAGCGATATTTGAGGAATACAGGAATTCAAATTCGTGAAAAGAAGAAAGGCGGCACGCCTTCAAAAGTTGGAGCCAATGACACGTTCGCCGCCCTGAACACCTCCTCTACTGGAGTGTTTGGTTGTGATTAGTGATGATTTACACGCCGAAGATACATAAACATTTTGCGCGGTGATCTGATGGATTCTAAGCAGATAACCGCCATTACAGAAGAATATCTCAAGCAATGCCCACCGATAGCAATTCCTGAGACGCTTCAGAGGCCCGAGTTTCGATTTGTGAAGCTCATTATGTGGGAAAAGAAAGCCTTTGAACCTGGTTGGACAAGGACATCGAACTATTCCTATGAGTCAGGGGACTTACAGCGATGGATTGCCGAAGGCGGGAACTATGGAGTCAGTACAGGGATAGGCGGCCTTCTGGTAGTGGATATCGATAATGTAGGGCGTATGGAAGAGCTAGGTATTTTGAGCAGAATGCCGGAGACCTATACAGTTAGAACAAGAAGCGGGGGATTGCATTTCTACTACATCTGCAAGGACTTTGATAAGAAGCGAATAATGTATGATCTGGTTAAGACTGAAGCCTATGTAAGCAAAGGCAGTGAGTCCCAGGGGTATATGCATCTAGGAGAGATGCAATGGCTGGGGCAACAGGTAGTAGGACCTTCATCTAGATTTAGGGAGATCGAGCCGCCGGATACTGTGAGAATTCAGCTCTGGAAGGAAGAGAGCATTTTGCCTATAAAAGAGGTGGCTGCGGCGGAAATATTGGCGATCTTTGAGGGCAAGGTGCAATATGGCAAGAAGATAGAACTTCTTGAAAAAAAGAAGGCCTCAGCCAAAGCGACAGAGAAGAAGGCCGCAAAGTCCGCTCTACATGGTGATTGGGATTGGGTGAATAAGATTAAAATCGAAGACATAGGTATGCCCAACCCTATCGAGAGTGATCATAGGAGTACCACAGGAGAGATCATAGGTAGTCATCCCCTGCACGGATCTGGTAGCGGCCATAATTTTAGTATCAATACAAAGAAGAACGTATTCTATTGCTTTCGTTGTGGGGTAGGCGGTGGACCTTTAGAGCTATTGGCTCTGACGATGGGGCTTATTGAATGTAACGAAGTCGGGCCCGGATGCTTGAAAGGTCATCGCCAGGCCATCTATGAAGAGCTTCGGCGGCGGGGGTATGAAGTGCCGCCTTCGGCATGTGAGCTGAAAGATGGAGATATTGGGCTACGAGAGCATGTAGATCTTGTGATAAGTCGGCTGGCATGGGACAACGCCATTGAGCCTCAACTATTTGTCTACAGAGGGCGGCTGGCAAGGGTTTTAGAAGATGGGACTATTGAAGAAATTACCAGAGACGCCTTGCCCGAAATCATAGATAGGGCGGTGAGGTTCTACTATATGACAGGCAGCAAGCAGCCTCACCGAGTCAATACCTATCCGCCTAGAGAGCTGGTAGGCGCTATCCTTGCCCGCGGGCAATGGCCTGGTCTTCCAGAGCTTGAAGGAGTGAGTAAAGCGCCCATAGTTCGCAAAGATTTCAGCATATGCAGCACGCCGGGATTTGATGCTGAGACAGGTATTTTTTACGTAGGCAAGGAGATAGATCTGCCCGAAAAGGTCTCAATCAGCATGGGGCTAGAGAGTGCTTTGATAGTGGATCATGCTCTATTCTCAGGATTCAATTTCAAGGACGATGCTTCACATGCTAATTCATGGGCATTAATTTTGACTGCTTTGCTTCGTCATCTATTCAAGATAGTGCCCGCGTTTGCTATTTCCAAACCGGATGTGGCAAGTGGGGCAAGTACTTTGTCTACCATGCCTGCCTACATTATGCAAGGCAATGAGGGAGCCCTTCTTGGTAAACAGCGAAAGAGCGACGCTGGAATAGAGGAGACCAAAAAACGAATTGACGCTGCAATCCTGGCTGGAGAGAAGTTCATCATAGCTGATAACGAAACGTCGATGGAAGACGACTACTACAATACACTGATAACCAGCAATGAGACACCCCTTAGACCGTTGGGAAGAAGTGAATTGATACGGGTAAAGAATGGCTACATGCTAATCTTCAATGGGAAACATCTGGTGTTTACAGATGATACCGCCAGGCGTGCTATCCTTATTGAGCTGGAGCCAAACAATACCAACGACTTCAGTTTTGACTTAAATGAAGAGTTAATCCTCCATAGGACAGATATCCTTTACCACTTGCTTCGCATCGTCAGAGCATGGAAGCAATCCGGGTGCTATGTTCCTGGTAAAGAGACCAAGAAAGTCGGAGGCGGCCAATTGGTGTCCTTCCGGGAGCCCATCAAGATAATTGATAGCATATTGCAGTTTATAGACGTCCCCGATGCTTTTACAAATGCCGAAAAAGCCAGGAATGAGGCAAACCCTGATCGCGAGATGTGGGAAAGTTTCTTTGTGAGATGGGCTTACGTCTTGCACAATGAGAAGATCGCTTCTGAGGATCTGGCAGGTGCATTGCAGAAGCTGGAGACGTACCTGCCACTGAAATTGCTTGATGCTGTCATCCGCAACGACAGCGGAAAGATCGGATATATTCTCCGAACTCATAAAGATCGGCCCTATGGTGATGGTCTTGTTCTTCGAAATGAAAAAATAGGTAAAATGCGATACTGGTGGCTTGAAATTCCGGAATTGGTCTTCGAGGAATATTGCACGATGCCTGCGACGACGATGGGCTATCGTCGTAAAACTCTACCGTCAAAGTCATCGTCACCGGAAAAAACGTCCTCCTGATGCTTATATTTTTTTTTACGACGATACGACGATAACTTTGCCATCCCCCCACGTATACGCGCGTAATATATTGCATATATGCCTATATACAATGTCACTATAATTTTTACATACACATTAGTAGAGAAAGCATCGTCGTATCGTCGTAAAAGCGTCAAAACCCATAGCGGCAAGACATGCCAAACGACGACGATAGAAAATAAACCTATCGTCACCTATCGTCTCCAAGGTTCTATCGTCGTCAGAGAAGAGCAAAACACTATCGGTAAGGCGTATTACTCACTAAAACGTTATCAAGAGCTACTGCTTTGAAGCAATACAGCAGCAAGAGAACTGTTTTGCTGCTATAATGTGTTAAATTCTTATAAAGTAAAACACTATCAGTTGACATAGATTCATGGAAGTGGTATGATAATCCCTACTAAATCGCCCTAAACTATTTTTATCGAATGGATTATTAAAAATATTTTGATAAGAATCAGATCATTAAAACAGTATTTTATGCACGGCTCAGGCCCATCCCACCTTTCCCACATTTCCCCCTTTTCCCACCCCTGCCCGAAACCGCTATCTATAACCACATTTTCATATCTAATCGCAATCGGCCCCTGGATTCTGTAAGTTGCACGCACTTGAAATATAGAGCCTGCAACATGCACTCAACTGCCCCCAAAAGTCCTTTTGGCAAACTACCCATTCCATAGTGTTTGGAATCACATACAAGCGCACTTGATCGACCGCTACATACTGGTCCCCTCCGGCTACCGATAGCGATTCTTATAAGCCCCTATTCCATCGCGTACACCTATGATGAGCGAGGCAAGAACATATTTATAAAAATGTGAGGGCTTATAAGGCGGCATTCTACCAGGTCTGATAGGATGTAGGTTGTACGTAGTTGACCTGCCAGGAAATAGATCGCCAGCCGGTATGATCGATGCCAGTAGACGGCACGAATCGAAAAACCAGCACCGGGAGCCGTTTTTTTCAAATGGGGCCCCTGGCGGAGGAGGGGAGTCCCAGGGACTCCAGAAATTCGATCGATATCCTCAGAAAATAGACAATACTATATAAATACTCATATTTTAACATATATATTTTTTATCATATATTCCCCAGTATTCCAATGATATTTATAAAAATAGGCATATTATAGCATTGCCATATGCAGAAAAACATTTATGCAAAGTGTTTTATTACAAAATCATGAAAAAATTATCTGTGGAAGACAGTCGAAAGCTCGTTAACTCCTTTGTCAAAAGTTATGGTCAACGTGGTGCAGCTCAAAAGTTTACAGAAATCGGCTACATGAGCCCTGAAGGTTCTCAAATATTGCAGGCCCACATTTTCAGAATCCTACATGGGTCTGGTACCTGCCTTCTTGCCCCTGAGACAGAAAATCAACAGCAAGAGACGCCCATCACAAAAGAACCAATAGCTGCTATCCCTAAGATGCAAAAAAGGATAGCAGCAGAGCTATTCGAAGATGAAGAACTGCTGCAGCAGGAAATTGCCAAAACTGCAGAGGAGCTTAGGCAAGAGCTGATTGAGGAAGAGGCCGCCTTGCAGGAGATGCAAGCAAGCTTGCCGCCCATGGTGCCCTTAACAGCAGACCGCCCACATAGAGCGCACCGCCATATAGAGCAAGATATACGAGTCTCGGGAATTTTATCTTTCAGAGCACCTATAGAACTCGATGAGGAGGGGGCAACTTACTTCAACATTCCAAAATTGAAGCGCAAGCCTCCCGCAATCGTGAGCAAGCCCTATCAGCAACGGAATTTTGGCCAAAACGTTATCTCTTCAAGGGATTTGTCCATCCGCTCGAAATAAGGGCCCTTAAAATCGATTCTAGAAATTATAAAATTGGGGTTAATTAAGAGAGCGGATATTCCTTCGCACCCCGTTACCCGTGGCCGTCTGCCATCAATAACTTTCTCTTCAGCAGACTTTACAATTTGCTGTATCACTTCCTTTCGCACTTCCGGCGACTTCTCAGAAATCAATGGACGGGCCGCCCATGAAGATATTACATCAGAGATCTCTGGATTTTCTGGAGATAGTACTTCACTTTTTGATACTTCCTTTTTTTCGCACTTCTGGCGACTTCTCTGATATCAATGGCCGTGAAGCCCCTTCTGAAACTACGTTGCCAATTGGCAATTTTTCGTCTCTGAGAATTTCGCTTTTTGTAACTTCAAGACCTGGTTTTGCGGACATGCCGCGTGATTTTGCAAAATGAGCCTGCCACTTGCATCGCACCAGGCCCCAGGTTCCTCATCCCCATTGTGGCCCTTGAGAGCTGGAGGAGCGCCCTGGATCTGATCCCCTTCAATTGCCAGCTCCCCGAGAGGTTTTTCTGAAATAATGGGCGTCGCATATCTTCGCATGTGCTCGCGGCCAAATGTTCTCAGAGAGTACCTCCGCTGCTCGATTTCCCGTTCCTCCGGCGTTAAAGAATCGAGCTGTTGCCGCCTCTCGATAGCTTTTGAGTTGATAGCTCCCTCAATTGTGGCTGTCATTTGAGATTCAAATTGAGGATCTCGGGCCCGCCTTCCCTGAAGAGTCGCTTCAAGATATCGATATTCGTCAGACTTCATAAAATCATCTCTGAAATCTGCGCAGCATTCAAAACTGGTCTGTGACGTTGCGGATAGAATGCAGCATCGCATAGCCCATTTTCATCTCTCAAAAGAGGCTCTAATGCAGCCTTGAGCTTCTCCAGGGACTCCAGCTCTGCCGCGCCAGCGCGGATAGCTAGTGCTCGCGAGTCTTCCATGGCTCTGACTTCTGGATGGCTCCAAATTTCAGGGAGTGTTATCGCCCGATTGCGTACAATCAAATCGACAACAACCGCGTTTAAACGAATCTGCATATCCCGGCCAAGCTGCCCAATTTCTTTGATCCTGTCCTCGATCTTCTCCATAGAGCACGGCTGCATTTTATGCTCAGCAAAGACTTTTTCAATCCTATCAATGATCGACAGCAGCTCATCCCGTTCTGATCGAACTTCATTCAGCTCATTTTGGAGTCTGGCAACCTTCTGCTCATCCGTGAATCCAACCACAATAGGCATCCCATCATCATTCATCTCTATCTTCGTGAGACTCTTGATTTGAGTCTGCAAATCGTCCATAACTGTTTCCAGCTCTAAAACTGCTCCGGGAAATTTGAGGATAGAATCATTCATCCTGCCTCTCCTTTGCGCGATTTCGATAAGTACCATGCTATCCCCTTTGGCATTTATGCCTTAAAATAATTTTCGCACAAAAACGCTCATATAGACAAAACGCATTTGTAATTAATATGCCGGAAATTCGCAGGGTGATTTTAGATTTTGAGACATATAATGCACTGAAGGTTGAAGCGCTTGTAAGACATGATAACCTCAAAAATACTATATCCGCAATGGTTTTAGAGAATTTGAGCCCTGAAGCAAAAGAAGTCCTCAAATGCCTTCGCGACAGGAATGGGCCAAAAGGCCCAAAATCCAACCAGGAGTGCGGCGCGTCTACAGCTATCGAAAAGACAAGGCAATTGTCGAAGAATCCTGATGCTTTAGAGAAGATCAAGACTCTTTGGAATGAAGGAGAGAGGAATAGAGCAGAGATCGCCCGAAAGATAGGCTACCCAAAAGCAACTACAAGTGCCGTGATTTCTAGAATGATCAAGGCCGGAGAGCTGAAAATATGAAGCTAACTAAGGAACAGGATAGGAACCTCTTAGCAGCAGCAGAGGAGTTCTTCGATTACAGCCCTTGCCTGCATTGCAGGCACTACTTCGACGATGATGATGAAGAGAGTGAAAGATTCGATGAACCATCTGCATGTGATGCATTTCCTGAAGGGGGGATACCTGAAGAAATTTTCTTTGGGCGAAACCTGCATCTGGAGCCCTATCCGGGGGATCACGGGATTACCTTTGCGGACATAGATGAAGAGCAGGCTTGATGCCTGCTGCCTATTCAAAGTCTCTTCAGTTCTTCTCTGAGCTTTCTACACACTTCAAGCCCTCGCTCATCAAGTCCATAGGTCATTCCACCGCCAGTAGGATGCTGCAGAACGTAGTTTAAAGCTACAAGATCGCGCAAAGCCTTTTTCGCCTTGTGATCCTGTAATGCAGGTTTGCTCATGAAGTAATTTTTTGGGACATGGGCTCCTTTTCCGCCTTGAGTTGCTCTACAAAGATTATGAAGAATCAACCTTTGGATATCAGTTAGATCGCTATCGTTCTATGATTTCACCACCAGGCAGTATTCTACCCTGCGACTATCTCTAAAATATTTAAAGTATACGCTTGAAAAATAATTTTTCTGGCTTCTTTGACTACAAAATATATCCTTTATAATCCTAAGCCCAATTAGAATAGTTTATAATATGTTTTAATGGTATCTCATAGTTTACATAGTTATAAATAGTACTACAGTACTGCAACAACAACAATGGAGGAGAAGGCGGCCTAAGGCGCAGCCTAAGACGCGGCCCAAAGCGCGGCCTAAAAGGAGCTAAGGTATGAAGCAAAAAACAGGGAGCAACATGCAGGCGGCAAGAGATGCCAGGGCCCGAGAAAGGGCTGACACCGATTACAGGCTCTATGAGGCAATAAACAAAAAGCCAGGATCTAGCGTCTATGAGCTGGCAAAAGAGCTAGATCCTGGCTTT
>Ga0208459_1003171_pt1 | contig 13154 bp, 1 predicted proteins | sample AD_UKC087_MetaG_FD_184433 | JGI IMG/M metagenome (GOLD analysis project Ga0208459, IMG submission 184433) | Active sludge microbial communities of municipal wastewater-treating anaerobic digesters from USA - AD_UKC087_MetaG (SPAdes) (version 2) | ecosystem: Engineered > Bioreactor > Anaerobic >... | reverse complement strand
CACTGGCGTGAAGCTGCCGAAGCTAAGCTGCTGGGTTTCTCCCGGCGCCAGGGCGGTCACACTCTGGGCAGGCAGGGTGGTGCCGCCGATGGTCATGGTCACGGTGAAGGAGATGGTCTGTGCTCCGTTGTTGCCCACTGTGGCCATGGGGGTGAAGGCAAGCGGCTCGACCACCTGATACATATCGATGGATACAGCCTTGGCATCCAGATTATAGGGAACAGCCAGGTAAACGTCGTCCACATACCAGAAGTTGAACTGGTAGTGGTTCCCATCCATAACCCAAGCCAGGTAGGTGACAGGAGCGTTCAGGCCGGAAATGGTAACGGTCTCATAAGCGCCGATACTTCCCGAGCCGCTGATAATTGCATAGTCGGTGTCATACCAGGTGTTAAGGTCATGGCTGTATTGCAGTTTTGCCGTTACTCCAGCTCCAAAGTCGCTGTAGTACTGGTTGAAACTGGCTGTAAACATGGGGATGCCGTTGGTATCGATGGGAGGTGTGATCAGGCGGGAGACGCCGGTTGCGTTGTACCACGAGCACTTCATCTCGTTGGCTGTTCCGCCGGCGTTTGTGGAGGCAGAGACAGTCCAGCGGTCAGAGGTCACTCCGCCTGAGTAGGTTTGGGTCCAGCCGAGTGGCCAGACAGGAGTGGCGTCAGTTCCGAAATTCTGGGTGTGGGGGAGGGTGATGGTGGGATCAGGCTCGATTGTGAATTCGTAGGGTGGCCACTGATACACTTCATCGGGATACGCGGCGCTGAATCCGACGACTGTCCAAACGTAGGTTTCGCCGTAAACATAAGTGAAGAGCGGATTGTAGGGGCTGCTTATATCTTCATAGGCTATGGCAGCGGCAAAGAAGTCGTCCGTGCTATAGCCCGTGCCGAGCTCAGCCAGATTGGCCAGATAGAGGTTGTAGGTATCGGGTTCGCTACCGGCCATGTTCCAACTGAACTGGAAGGAGAATCCAGTCTTGGGCAGATCGGTTTGCCTGTCAGCCGGATAATCCAGGTTGGGCGCCACGACCGGCCCGGAGGGGACCGGAACGGCGGTCAGGCTGATGTTGTCCAGGTTGATGGGAGGATTGGATCCACTCGAGCTGTCATTCCTCCAGGAGAAGACCAGACGTTTTACAGTACCTGAAAGTTCGCCGGGCAGGGTGATGGTTTCAGCTGTCCAAGCGGGTTGCACGTTGTAATTCGTTAGTCCAATCTGTCCGCTTGTCAGCTCTGTTCCGGCAACGGGGTTGACGCTGGTATCGACCAGATACACTCTCATCCTATCCCAGGCCGTGCCTTCGCCTCTGCATCTCCACTGGAAGGAAAGCGGGAATTCCAGGCAGTTGGCGTCGAAAGCGATATCTTTGTAGATATGGGTAACAGATGCCGAACTGGTAGTGTACGCAACTGTGTTGCCATTGTCATTGGAAATGTAGGCGAAGTTGTCTCCTTCATAGGGTCCGTAAGTGGCATCGCCGGCGCCGATGTACCAGGCGTTGGTCTGGGTCCCGTTCACAAAGATCCAGGTGCCCTGTCCGTTTTCCCAACCCTCGGTGAGGGGCAGTGTGGCAGGCGCGTAGGCGGAACCGGTGAAGCTGATCGTATAGGTGGCCTGTGTCCCGTCGTTGTAGGTGATTGTCACATCCGTGCTGAAGGGTCCTCCAGCGGTCTGAGGCGAGAACACAACCTTGAAGGTATTGGGTTGATCGGCATTTGTCAGCGACCAAGGCAGGGCTGGGGTCGGAACTATCGAGAAGGGGGGATTGGTCCCGGTTTGGGTAATGCTGGAAATAGTCAGGGTGCCAGAACCGCTATTAGTGACAGCAAATTCCTTTTCCGCGGAAGCACCCACAGGCACCATACCGAAATCCCAGCTTGTGAGTTCGGGAGCTATGGTGAAGACCGCGGAGGCGGGAGTTTGGCAGATCTGTACGTTGTCCACGAAGAGGTCATTGTCTCCGCCAGATGCAATCGATTCTCCATAGAAGGCAATGTACTTGATGCCGGTGTAGGAGTCAACAGGAATTATAACGTGTTCTCCGGTATATGGAATATTGTCATAAACATAGGGTGAACCAGTGTTGTTCCATTCCCGGAGAATATTTGCGGGCGTCCAGGAACTGCCATCGCCGATCAGAATTATGAAGCGGTCATCTGTCGGAGAATCAGGTACTGCGTGAGCGCCGTAATCGGTTAGGCCGATATCCAGTTCCAGTTGATAACCGGTTCCCGGCATCTGGATGGGAGGAGTGATCAGCCATCCTCCCCTGTTGGTACCGTAAACGTTCATCCGGGCAGACCAGTTAACTGGACTCACCGTAGTGTCATTCAGCCAGTTGTCCTGAACCCAGTAATCACCGGTTATTATATCGGTTGGATCCGCCAGCAGTCCGGTTCCGCGAGTCCAATTCGCGGGCGGGAAGGTGGCGCCGGTGCTGCCGAAGTCTTCCAGCCAGGGCGCGGAAATGGTGGGATCCAGTGTAGTGGCACTCACCGTAGGGATGGGAGCGTCAACCTTGAAGTCGATGTCGGTTCCATCGTTGGAGTAAGGCCAGATTTTGAATTCATAGGCAGTGACCTCGGACAATCCCGTGAAGGTATAGGTGTTGTCACCCACCACATGGGATACATTGACCGCGGCGTTGCCGTCTGACCAGTCGGAGTCATCGGCAACTGGAGTTCCGTCCGCGACCGCGGCGTAGGAACCAGCGCCAACTTTGATCGCCTGGATCAGGTATCCTGTGGGCTGCTGAGTGCCGGTGGAGCCTGTCCAGTCAAGCTTCACAGTTGTGTAGCCAGGCGTGGGGGCAAAACCCGTCACGTGGTTGCTTGGTTCGGGATATAGATAGAGGTCCACTCCAGTGAAATCATCGACCGCCAGACGTAGCTGATCTTCGCCAGTGGCTTGAACGGCTACGTATACTTCTGAGCCAATATACGTGGAGAGATCATATTGATACTGAGTCCATGTATTGGGAGCAGTTACTTCTGGACCTAATTGTGTGGTAAAATCAATCACCGCGTTGCCTGTTGTGGATATCCAGACTTTGAATGTTTCAAGGTAACTCGATGATGTTGAGTAAGCCCAAAAGCTAAGAGTATGGTTAGCTGCCGATGGGGCTAAACGGGGAGTGACCAACCAGTCATCGTGGGCGCTGTCATCGTACCTAATTGACGCTGAGGCTGGACCAGAATAATAGGTGGAGGTGTATCGAACCCAGGCTTGACCGCCGTCAACATTGTGTACAGTCCATCCCGCTGGCGGGAAAACCGTACCGGTAAAGCTCTCGTTCAGCGGAGCCGCAAACAAACCACCCATTATCAAGGCGGTTAAGAGCAGTAATAATAATTTCTTCATAACATCTCTCCTTGAAGAGGTATAGCATTATTCAGAATAACAACTTGTTTCGATTATTAGGCAGGGACTGTTATTTCAGCCCGGTAGAATGACCTCCCGGCTGCGCTGCAGCCCCTGGATTGCTTTTGAAGATGAGAGGTTAAGCTTTTTTCCCGTGGCTTTGCCTGGGGCAACCGGTCTTGATGTAATGTGCGATGTTACTTCGTGTCTGGATACCTGCGGCGTGGCGTGGGGAAAAAACGATTTTGAAGGATGATTTTGTGAATGTAAAACTGGTGTGCTTATTGACGGTTTTGGATACATAGGGAGAGCGACCCGATCTGTCTGCGGGCGAAAAGATTCTGCCAGCGGCAGCATAGCAAGATCTCATATTCTCTCTCTTCAGCATTTATCTGCCGCGGGGCGGCTTTCCGTTCCGTCCCTCAAAAATACTTTTTCAAGGTATCTCTGAAACACAACGAACAGGGCTGAAAACCAATCCCCACGGGCTACCTAAGTTTACGTAACAAAAATCCATACATATCGAAAAGATGTCAAGCCAAATTTTTAAAATATTGGTTAACGGAATCCAAACCATACCACAGCAACGAATCCTTGCCGATCCATCGGAGACCCTGTTGCACGTGATGACGTGGTAATGTGGCTTGTGGTGCTTGTTTCGGGGCTGGTGGGGAAGCCTTCTTCTTTTACCATAGTAATCCGTAAATCAGTCAAATCCGTCAATCCGTATAAGATTGGCATCCGAGGCATCATACGGATGAAACGGATTACACGGATTAACGGATAAATCGTTTTGCCAAGTGTTCATGGCACCTTTATACCTTTCCGTGGACATTCCCAAAAGACTGGATCCCGGGTCAACCCACCCCACCAAACCGCTACGCGCTTTGGCGAGGACCCCGGCTTGCCCGGGATGACACGGTATATAGTCTGGTTTGGTTTGTTTCGTGGTCGGGCTGCCGAAGTCTGTTCGGCAGAGGCGATAGAGTTGCCTGTTGGGGAGAGACCTCCGGTCTCTGTGGCAAACGGACTTTGCCACCCCCCTCGTGATGACACGGTTTTGTAGTTTTGGTGTAATTTGTTTCGGGGTCGGGTGGTCACTTACCACCCTTTCAACAAAGGTCTATTTCAATCTATATCCTGCAGATCCTGTCGATCCTGTTATCCGCATTCTATCTCACCATTTCACCTTTCCACGGTTTTATCGTAGCACCTATATATTATGGGGGAGGATGGCTCTCATTTGCATCACCCTTACAAGCGAGGGTTTTCTTGGGGTCATCCTTAACCTGGTTAGGGATGACCTAAGGATGATGGCACCAAACGCTGTAGCAGCAAGGGACGGCGCTATGAAGCATATTGCGGATTATATAGGATTATTTATGCGAATGTCAAGTAATTGATGCCAGTTGTTTTTTGATTGGGTGCTTGTTTCAGGGTCGGTGTGGAGGCGTTGGGTTCACGCAGATAAACGCGGATTAACGCGGATTGTAGGTCTGGTGATGTTTTGTTTCGGGGCTGGTGGGGAAGCCTTCTTCTTTTACCATAATAATCCGTAAATCAGTCAAATCCGTCAATCCGTATAAGATTGGCATGCCAGGCATCATACGGATGAAACGGATTACACGGATTAACGGATAAATCATTTTGCCTTGTGTTCATGGCACCTCTATACCTTTCTATGGACATTCCCAAAAGACTGGATCCCGGGTCAAGCAAGCTTGCCCGGGATGACACGGCTTTATAGTCTGGTGTGGTTTGTTTTAGGGTCGGGGTGATTGTTTCCAAAAGACTGGATCCCGGGTCAATCCACCTCATCAAACCGCTACGCGCTTTGGCGAGGACCCCGACAGACCGGGATGACGCAGTATATAGCCTGGTTTGTTTCGTGGTCGGGCTGCCGAAGTCTGTTCGGCAGAGGCGATAGAGTTGCCTGTTGGGGAGAGACCTTCAGTCTCTGTGGCAAACGGACTTTGCCACCCCCCTCAAGATGACACGGTTTTGTAGTGTTGGTGTAATTTGTTTCGGGGGTCGGGTGGTCACTTACCACCCTTTCAACAAAGGTCTATTTCAATCTATATCCTGCAGATCCTGTCGATCCTGTTATCCGCGTTCTATCTCACCTTTCCACCTTCAAAGATCCTGTCATCCGCGTTCTATATTTTGCACAGAGGATCAAACGAAAAACCCCCGCGGCGCTGCGGGGGTTTATGCTGGTTGGCGGATAGTTCCGCCAGGGTTTTATTGGGTTTACTTCACAGGCTTGGTCTTGGAGGCTCTTGTTCCAGTAGCCTGTGGTTGAATGTCTCTGTTATACTGAACCCTGGTGGGCTGGAACACTTGTCTCACTCTGTCGAGGCCAGAGAACTGAGTCCGCGCAGTGGCTAAGCCGGTAAAGGCAGTGACCTTGAAGAAGTGATAGGGTTCGTTGCCAGTGTACGCGTAAGTGGTGTTGGGAGTGGCGGCAAGCAAGGTCCAGGGATCATCCGCGTAGGGATCGTTGGAACCATATACATTGTAAGCGGTGGCGCCGACAATGGAGTTCCAGCTCAGGGTGGGTACGCCTGACTCGAGGGCAATGGTGAGGTCAGGGATTGCCAGTTGCGGATAAGGGATCACAAATCCGTCAACCTCGCAGCCTCTTTGAAGTCTGCCGACATAGTATGTTTCACCCATATAGCCATCAGCATCAGGCTGGTTGGTGTTCACCCACAAGAGGAAGCCGTCGTCATCGGTAGAGGCAGCCAGATAGAGAAATCCGGTATCCTGGTCGAAGGCCATGCCCTGGGCATACTCGAGGTCGTAACCGACTGTATAGCCCAAGGGTGTAACGGCCAGGGTGACGGGATCGATGGTGAACACCGCGTCGTAGCCGAGATCAAGCGCGTAGAGGGTGCTGTTATAGTTGTTCCAGGCTATATCGACCAATCTGCCATTGAAAGCTGCGCCACCCCAGGTCAATTGGCCAATCAGGGTAGGAGCGCCGGTCAGCTTGTCCAAGGTGTAGAGGCTGTTAGCGTTGACACCGTAGACAACGTCGGCGATAGGGTCCCAGGCAATGCCGCTCAGGTAGAGGCCGACATCGCCGTTGATAGTTCCCGCGCCGGTGGTAGTGTCGATCTGCCACCACTTTCCACTCGTGGGATAACTTTCGTTGTAGTTCTCAACGCCCCACCATCCGCCGTCGATCCAATCAGCGCCAGCCAGGAATCTGGTAAATGGATTTGGTTCCGGCAGATCGGTGATGGTGCCGGGGTCCCGCAGGCTGAAGGTGGCAGGGCCATCCAGAATATTACCTGGATCAAAGCACACGTCCCCATAGGCGGTCTTGTTCAGTTCAATACAGACGAACTGGCCGGTTATGGTATCGTTTGCGGGGTTTTCATCGCCTGCCAGGTTGGTGGTGACAGTCACATCGTAGAAGGTGTTTGCCACTGGCGTGAAGCTGCCGAAGCTAAGCTGCTGGGTTTCTCCCGGCGCCAGGGCGGTCACACTCTGGGCAGGCAGGGTGGTGCCGCCGATGGTCATGGTCACGGTGAAGGAGATGGTCTGTGCTCCGTTGTTGCCCACTGTGGCCATGGGGGTGAAGGCAAGCGGCTCGACCACCTGATACATATCGATGGATACAGCCTTGGCATCCAGATTATAGGGAACAGCCAGGTAAACGTCGTCCACATACCAGAAGTTGAACTGGTAGTGGTTCCCATCCATAACCCAAGCCAGGTAGGTGACAGGAGCGTTCAGGCCGGAAATGGTAACGGTCTCATAAGCGCCGATACTTCCCGAGCCGCTGATAATTGCATAGTCGGTGTCATACCAGGTGTTAAGGTCATGGCTGTATTGCAGTTTTGCCGTTACTCCAGCTCCAAAGTCGCTGTAGTACTGGTTGAAACTGGCTGTAAACATGGGGATGCCGTTGGTATCGATGGGAGGTGTGATCAGGCGGGAGACGCCGGTTGCGTTGTACCACGAGCACTTCATCTCGTTGGCTGTTCCGCCGGCGTTTGTGGAGGCAGAGACAGTCCAGCGGTCAGAGGTCACTCCGCCTGAGTAGGTTTGGGTCCAGCCGAGTGGCCAGACAGGAGTGGCGTCAGTTCCGAAATTCTGGGTGTGGGGGAGGGTGATGGTGGGATCAGGCTCGATTGTGAATTCGTAGGGTGGCCACTGATACACTTCATCGGGATACGCGGCGCTGAATCCGACGACTGTCCAAACGTAGGTTTCGCCGTAAACATAAGTGAAGAGCGGATTGTAGGGGCTGCTTATATCTTCATAGGCTATGGCAGCGGCAAAGAAGTCGTCCGTGCTATAGCCCGTGCCGAGCTCAGCCAGATTGGCCAGATAGAGGTTGTAGGTATCGGGTTCGCTACCGGCCATGTTCCAACTGAACTGGAAGGAGAATCCAGTCTTGGGCAGATCGGTTTGCCTGTCAGCCGGATAATCCAGGTTGGGCGCCACGACCGGCCCGGAGGGGACCGGAACGGCGGTCAGGCTGATGTTGTCCAGGTTGATGGGAGGATTGGATCCACTCGAGCTGTCATTCCTCCAGGAGAAGACCAGACGTTTTACAGTACCTGAAAGTTCGCCGGGCAGGGTGATGGTTTCAGCTGTCCAAGCGGGTTGCACGTTGTAATTCGTTAGTCCAATCTGTCCGCTTGTCAGCTCTGTTCCGGCAACGGGGTTGACGCTGGTATCGACCAGATACACTCTCATCCTATCCCAGGCCGTGCCTTCGCCTCTGCATCTCCACTGGAAGGAAAGCGGGAATTCCAGGCAGTTGGCGTCGAAAGCGATATCTTTGTAGATATGGGTAACAGATGCCGAACTGGTAGTGTACGCAACTGTGTTGCCATTGTCATTGGAAATGTAGGCGAAGTTGTCTCCTTCATAGGGTCCGTAAGTGGCATCGCCGGCGCCGATGTACCAGGCGTTGGTCTGGGTCCCGTTCACAAAGATCCAGGTGCCCTGTCCGTTTTCCCAACCCTCGGTGAGGGGCAGTGTGGCAGGCGCGTAGGCGGAACCGGTGAAGCTGATCGTATAGGTGGCCTGTGTCCCGTCGTTGTAGGTGATTGTCACATCCGTGCTGAAGGGTCCTCCAGCGGTCTGAGGCGAGAACACAACCTTGAAGGTATTGGGTTGATCGGCATTTGTCAGCGACCAAGGCAGGGCTGGGGTCGGAACTATCGAGAAGGGGGGATTGGTCCCGGTTTGGGTAATGCTGGAAATAGTCAGGGTGCCAGAACCGCTATTAGTGACAGCAAATTCCTTTTCCGCGGAAGCACCCACAGGCACCATACCGAAATCCCAGCTTGTGAGTTCGGGAGCTATGGTGAAGACCGCGGAGGCGGGAGTTTGGCAGATCTGTACGTTGTCCACGAAGAGGTCATTGTCTCCGCCAGATGCAATCGATTCTCCATAGAAGGCAATGTACTTGATGCCGGTGTAGGAGTCAACAGGAATTATAACGTGTTCTCCGGTATATGGAATATTGTCATAAACATAGGGTGAACCAGTGTTGTTCCATTCCCGGAGAATATTTGCGGGCGTCCAGGAACTGCCATCGCCGATCAGAATTATGAAGCGGTCATCTGTCGGAGAATCAGGTACTGCGTGAGCGCCGTAATCGGTTAGGCCGATATCCAGTTCCAGTTGATAACCGGTTCCCGGCATCTGGATGGGAGGAGTGATCAGCCATCCTCCCCTGTTGGTACCGTAAACGTTCATCCGGGCAGACCAGTTAACTGGACTCACCGTAGTGTCATTCAGCCAGTTGTCCTGAACCCAGTAATCACCGGTTATTATATCGGTTGGATCCGCCAGCAGTCCGGTTCCGCGAGTCCAATTCGCGGGCGGGAAGGTGGCGCCGGTGCTGCCGAAGTCTTCCAGCCAGGGCGCGGAAATGGTGGGATCCAGTGTAGTGGCACTCACCGTAGGGATGGGAGCGTCAACCTTGAAGTCGATGTCGGTTCCATCGTTGGAGTAAGGCCAGATTTTGAATTCATAGGCAGTGACCTCGGACAATCCCGTGAAGGTATAGGTGTTGTCACCCACCACATGGGATACATTGACCGCGGCGTTGCCGTCTGACCAGTCGGAGTCATCGGCAACTGGAGTTCCGTCCGCGACCGCGGCGTAGGAACCAGCGCCAACTTTGATCGCCTGGATCAGGTATCCTGTGGGCTGCTGAGTGCCGGTGGAGCCTGTCCAGTCAAGCTTCACAGTTGTGTAGCCAGGCGTGGGGGCAAAACCCGTCACGTGGTTGCTTGGTTCGGGATATAGATAGAGGTCCACTCCAGTGAAATCATCGACCGCCAGACGTAGCTGATCTTCGCCAGTGGCTTGAACGGCTACGTATACTTCTGAGCCAATATACGTGGAGAGATCATATTGATACTGAGTCCATGTATTGGGAGCAGTTACTTCTGGACCTAATTGTGTGGTAAAATCAATCACCGCGTTGCCTGTTGTGGATATCCAGACTTTGAATGTTTCAAGGTAACTCGATGATGTTGAGTAAGCCCAAAAGCTAAGAGTATGGTTAGCTGCCGATGGGGCTAAACGGGGAGTGACCAACCAGTCATCGTGGGCGCTGTCATCGTACCTAATTGACGCTGAGGCTGGACCAGAATAATAGGTGGAGGTGTATCGAACCCAGGCTTGACCGCCGTCAACATTGTGTACAGTCCATCCCGCTGGCGGGAAAACCGTACCGGTAAAGCTCTCGTTCAGCGGAGCCGCAAACAAACCACCCATTATCAAGGCGGTTAAGAGCAGTAATAATAATTTCTTCATAACATCTCTCCTTGAAGAGGTATAGCATTATTCAGAATAACAACTTGTTTCGATTATTAGGCAGGGACTGTTATTTCAGCCCGGTAGAATGACCTCCCGGCTGCGCTGCAGCCCCTGGATTGCTTTTGAAGATGAGAGGTTAAGCTTTTTTCCCGTGGCTTTGCCTGGGGCAACCGGTCTTGATGTAATGTGCGATGTTACTTCGTGTCTGGATACCTGCGGCGTGGCGTGGGGAAAAAACGATTTTGAAGGATGATTTTGTGAATGTAAAACTGGTGTGCTTATTGACGGTTTTGGATACATAGGGAGAGCGACCCGATCTGTCTGCGGGCGAAAAGATTCTGCCAGCGGCAGCATAGCAAGATCTCATATTCTCTCTCTTCAGCATTTATCTGCCGCGGGGCGGCTTTCCGTTCCGTCCCTCAAAAATACTTTTTCAAGGTATCTCTGAAACACAACGAACAGGGCTGAAAACCAATCCCCACGGGCTACCTAAGTTTACGTAACAAAAATCCATACATATCGAAAAGATGTCAAGCCAAATTTTTAAAATATTGGTTAACGGAATCCAAACCATACCACAGCAACGAATCCTTGCCGATCCATCGGAGACCCTGTTGCACGTGATGACGTGGTAATGTGGCTTGTGGTGCTTGTTTCGGGGCTGGTGGGGAAGCCTTCTTCTTTTACCATAGTAATCCGTAAATCAGTCAAATCCGTCAATCCGTATAAGATTGGCATCCGAGGCATCATACGGATGAAACGGATTACACGGATTAACGGATAAATCGTTTTGCCAAGTGTTCATGGCACCTTTATACCTTTCCGTGGACATTCCCAAAAGACTGGATCCCGGGTCAACCCACCCCACCAAACCGCTACGCGCTTTGGCGAGGACCCCGGCTTGCCCGGGATGACACGGTATATAGTCTGGTTTGGTTTGTTTCGTGGTCGGGCTGCCGAAGTCTGTTCGGCAGAGGCGATAGAGTTGCCTGTTGGGGAGAGACCTCCGGTCTCTGTGGCAAACGGACTTTGCCACCCCCCTCGTGATGACACGGTTTTGTAGTTTTGGTGTAATTTGTTTCGGGGTCGGGTGGTCACTTACCACCCTTTCAACAAAGGTCTATTTCAATCTATATCCTGCAGATCCTGTCGATCCTGTTATCCGCATTCTATCTCACCATTTCACCTTTCCACGGTTTTATCGTAGCACCTATATATTATGGGGGAGGATGGCTCTCATTTGCATCACCCTTACAAGCGAGGGTTTTCTTGGGGTCATCCTTAACCTGGTTAGGGATGACCTAAGGATGATGGCACCAAACGCTGTAGCAGCAAGGGACGGCGCTATGAAGCATATTGCGGATTATATAGGATTATTTATGCGAATGTCAAGTAATTGATGCCAGTTGTTTTTTGATTGGGTGCTTGTTTCAGGGTCGGTGTGGAGGCGTTGGGTTCACGCAGATAAACGCGGATTAACGCGGATTGTAGGTCTGGTGATGTTTTGTTTCGGGGCTGGTGGGGAAGCCTTCTTCTTTTACCATAATAATCCGTAAATCAGTCAAATCCGTCAATCCGTATAAGATTGGCATGCCAGGCATCATACGGATTAAACGGATTACACGGATTAACGGATAAATCGTTTTGCCAAGTGTTCATGGCACCTTTATACCTTTCCGTGGACATTCCCAAAAGACTGGATCCCGGGTCAACCCACCCCACCAAACCGCTACGCGCTTTGGCGAGGACACCGGCTTGCCCGGGATGACGCAGTATATAGCCTGGTTTGTTTCGTGGTCGGGCTGCCGAAGTCTGTTCGGCAGAGGCTACGGAGTTGCCTGTTGGGGAGAGACCTCCGGTCTCTGTGGCAAGCGGACTTTGCCACCCCCCTCAAGGTGACACAGTATATAGCCTGGTGGACTTGTTTTGAGGCTCCTTTTTCCACCTTCAAATATCCTGCAGATCCTGTCGATCCTGTTATCCGCGTTCTATCTCACCTTTCCACCTTCAAAGATCCTGTTATCCGCGTTCTATTTTTGCACAGAGGATGAAACGAAAAACCCCCGCGGCGCTGCGGGGGTTCGATATCAGAGGCGCGGAAGGTCCCGCGTCGGTTTTTATTGCTTACTTGCGCAGATCGGCCTTAAAGAAGCCTTTGGGCGCGTTGAGAATCTGGGTGTTCTTCGCGGGAGTTACCTGTTTGTTGACGGGGCCGGGAGCGGTAGCGTCAGAAGCGACCACTTTGAAGAATTCCATGGGGGCGGTGCCAGTGTAGGTGTAACCAGGGGCGTACACGATATCCAGCAGGGTCCAGGGAACTGCCGCGTAGGGATCGGTGGCGCCATACACCAGATAAGAGTTTGCGCCGGTGACGGCATCCCAACTGAGGGTGGGCTGTCCTGCAGTGAGGGCGATGGTCACCACAGGGGCATCGAGAGCCGCTGCGACTTCGTAAATGCTCACGTCATCCACATACCAGGCATCTGCGTTGTAGCCTTGGTAGTTGAAGGCGAAGTAAACCGTCTGGCCCTTATAGGCGTTGATGTCGAGCACTTCGTTGCCCCAGGCGGCTGCGGCGGAGTTCTGGCTCCACAGTTCGACCCAGTTGGGATCGGCGGGATCGTTGGTGGTATTCACTTTCACGCCGTTGTATTCCATATCGCTCGCGTATTGATTGTAATTCCACCAGGAGAGGAACACATTATTAGTGGAGTTAGGAATGGCGGCGGGCGGAGTGATCAGCCAGCCGTTTTGTCCGGGAGCGGGAACCTCTGAGCTCCAGCCATGCCTGGCGGAAGTGTTGCCACCGGTGGTATGGTTTTGGGTGGTACTGGCTTCCCAGCAGGTGCCGCTTCCATCCACGTCCACCACAGTCCAGCCGATGGGCGGGAAGACTCCGTCTTCGAAATCCTCATCCCAAGGGAAGTTGGTGATGGTGGGATCGCTTTGGATCGTAAACTGGCGGGAAACAGCAACTTCCTCAACTGATCCGACCACTG
>Ga0208459_1003159_pt1 | contig 13181 bp, 15 predicted proteins | sample AD_UKC087_MetaG_FD_184433 | JGI IMG/M metagenome (GOLD analysis project Ga0208459, IMG submission 184433) | Active sludge microbial communities of municipal wastewater-treating anaerobic digesters from USA - AD_UKC087_MetaG (SPAdes) (version 2) | ecosystem: Engineered > Bioreactor > Anaerobic >... | reverse complement strand
AGAAAAGCCATTAGACAGTAATTAATATGGAATTAAAAGATTTTGGTAAAAATTTTGTCTTTATGCCAGATGCTACAAGAGGTGCTGTACGGTCTTTGACTACAGAGCAGCTTAAAGCAACTGGAACAGAAGCTCTTGTTACAAACACTTTGCATTTAATGATGAATCCAGGTGAGGAGAATATTAAAAAGCTTGGAGGAATTAAAAAATTCATGAATTGGGATGGCATAGTACTAACAGACTCAGGAGGTTTTCAAGTTTTTTCATTAATCCATTCTAAAAAGTGGAAAGGAACTGTTCATGAAAATGGAGCAACTTTCAAATCTCCAACAACTGGTGAACTATATGAATTAACACCAGAGAAATCTATAGATATGCAGATGGCTATTAATTCTGATATTTTAGTCACTTTGGATGATTGTAGACAAGCAACATTAGAAAGAGACGAGGCAGAGGAGTCTGTGAAGAGAACAATTGATTGGGGAAAGAGGTGTAGAAAACATTTTGATGAAGTATATGGGGGAACAAAAGAAACAGGGAAGTTGTTAAGTTGTGTTGTACAGGGAGCTAACTATTTAGATTTAAGAAAGAAATGTGCGGAGGAACTGAGTGAGATAGGGTTTGATGGGTACAATTTTGGAGGTTTCGTTGTGACTGAAAATGGTGAATTGGTTTTGGAAGAGATGAGAGCAGTTGTTGAGAATACTCCTAAGGATAAGTTTCAGTATGCAATGGGGGTAGGAAAACCGAATGATATTAAAATTGTAGCTGGATTAGGCTACAAGGTGTTTGATACTGTTTTGGTGACAAGAAATGCAAGACACGGGACATTATATTCAGATGATATTGAAGGTGGAGTGTTAAGAATCAAAAATGCAGAATATGCATTGGATGAAAAACCGATTGACTCTGCTTGTGATTGTTATACTTGCCGTAATCATAGTAGGGCATATGTGCATCATCTGATCAGAGTTAATGAGATAACGGGTCTGGTTTTAGCTACAATCCACAACCTAAGGTACTACCAGAGGATAATTGAAGACTTAAACCGATAGCACACGAGGGTCTGTCCCAGATCTGTCCCTAGAATTTGCACCATGGATAATCTTTTGGATGTTTAACTAACCCTTCTACAACTGGGTTTCTTCGTATGTATGCTTTAGCTTGTTCTAAATCTTTTTTGTACCTTAAAATATTAGCATTATAACGGCCTTGAAAAACATGTCCGACTCTTTTGTATTTTTCATTTATCTGTATAGCATAGCTAATAGTTACACTTTGCATAAACTTTGAGATAATTCTTGGATTTTTGCCTGTTTTAATAATAAGATGAAAATGGTTGTCCATAATGCAGAAAGCTATTAGGCGTAGATCCGTTTTACGGATATTTCTGTAGAGAAGGCTAATAAAAAGTTGTTTGTCTTCAGCATGTTTTAAGACTGCATCTCTATTGTTACCACGATTATATATGTGATAGAAAAAATGTGGTTTGTATATTCTTGCTGTTCTTGGCATGTTTTAAGGATATCTTATATTTATTAAATCCAGATGAACGAGATGTTGGGGGACAGATCTGGGACAGATCTAAGAAGTAGGGCTGTTGAGGTGATTAGAAAAAAATGGTATTATTGTGTAATCCTTATGGTAAAGGGATTTTAGGAAAACAGATTTTTGATAAAAGTAAAACATTTTTGAAATTTTATGATTTTTGAAATTTTTGAAAATTCGTTGTTTTTTGTGAGAAGGCCACTTTCGGCCTTTGTTTCCTAGAATCTACCATTAAAAGGTATGATTAAATTGTTAAGTATATACTTATATGAATATTGGTGTTGTTGTGGCTATAGCTTTAGGTATAGCAATACTTGCGATTGTGATTACTCTTCTGGTGTTGAAATATGCTCTGAAGTGGGTGAATATCAATGATATTCCAGTTGGTGAGCTTGAAAAAGCTGCAAAGAAGGTGCTTGGAGATAAGATGAGTAAAGCAGAACAGGAAATAGAGGAGATGAAGTCTAGAGAGGAAAAGAGGATTAGGGAAATGAGGAAAGAGAGTACAGAACATGAGGAGATTCTGATTGAAAGGGAGAAGAAGCTTAACAAAAGGTCCAGAATTTTGGATGAAAAGAGTGAGGATTTGAATGCAAGAGAGACAAAGTTAAAAAATGGTGTTGAGAGATTGGAGATAGATAGAGCAGATCTTAAAAAGGAGCTAGAGAAGATTTCTGGCTTATCAAAAGAAGAAGCTAGAGAAAAGTTAATTGCTGAAATAGATCAAGATATGAAAGAGTATGAGGCTAAGAAGATTAGACAGGCAGAGAAGAATATAGAGGTTGTTGCAGATGAGAAAGCTCAAAAGATTTTAGTTGAAGCTATGCAACAAGTAGCTACGGATTATGTAGGAGAGACTACAACAAAAACTATTAAGGTTGATGATGAGAAAGTAAAAGGTAGAGTAATTGGAAAGGAAGGTCGAAATATTAGAGCATTTGAGCAGTTAACTGGAGTTGATGTCATAGTTGATGAATCTCCAAATGCAATTGCTCTCTCTTCCTTTGATCCTTTAAGAAGAGAGATAGCATATGTTGCTATGACAAAATTAATTGCTGATGGAAGAATTCACCCTGGTTCGATAGAGGAGGCTGTGAGGAAAGCAAAGAATGAGATTTCTGTAGAGATAAAGAAGAATGGACAGATATTAGCTGATGAGGCTGATTGGGCTGATATGGATCTTGGGTTAATGAAATTAGTTGGTAAGATGAAATACAGAAGTAGTTATGGTCAATCTTTGATGTCTCACACTATTGAGGTGATAAGACTTGCAGAAGTTTTGGCTACTGAAATAGGAGCTGATGTTTCCTTGGTAAAGAAAGCAGCACTTTTACATGATGTTGGTAAAGTACTAACTCATAAAGTAGATAGTCCACATCATCAGATTTCTGGTCAGATAGCTAGAAAATATATGTTAGATGAAAAACTGGTTAATGCAATTGAAGCTCACCATTTAGATATTGAACCTCAAAGTGCAGAAGCTGTCATTATTTACTTGGCAGATGCTATTTCTGGTTCCAGACCTGGTGCTCGTAAAGATAGTTATGAGCAATATATTCAGAGGGTAGAAGGAATTGAAACAGCAGCAAAGGAGATAGGCGGTGATAGAATTCAGGATGTGTTTGCAATTAAAGCAGGAAGAGAAATTCGAATAATAGTCAATCCAAAACTAGTCTCTGATGATGAAGCAGTTGTTATGGCAAGAGATATTGCAAGGGAGATAGAGTCGAAGCAAAGCTATCCAGGTAATGTTGAAGTAACTGTAATTAGGGAAACAAGAGCTACAGATGTAGCAAAATAGCTATAAAAATGACTGTCTTCTAGTAGGATATGCTATAGGGGAGAAGAAAACTATATAATCTCTCCTGTTCTTGACGAAATTGTGATTTAACAAAATAATCTGGAGACAAATTGAAGGAAATTACAGATAAACGCTGGTGTACAAGCATTTCTTTTGCCTATATGGTGAGTAAATATTTTGTTTCTAATAAAAATAGAGAGTGGAAAATCTCAAAATAACTTATTATCAAAAGGTTTTCTTGCTCTGTTTTGTGTAAGCCTGTAGTGTTTTATTGCTTGACCAAACGCTTACAATTGCATATTTTAGAAGTGGATATACACAGATATCTTTTACGAGAGCCATTTGTGTATATATCAAAAAAAGAAAGGAGGTTACAACAATGTTAAAGAAAGATTTAATCGATAGAATTGCAGCAACAGGCCTTACAAAGAAACAGGCTGGTGCAGCATTAGAGGCAGTATTGGATGCAATCTCTGATTCTCTTAAGAAAGGAGAGCCAGTACTTCTAACTGGTTTCGGTAAATTCGAAGTCAGAACAAGAGCAGCAAGAACAGGAATCAATCCTAAGACTCTTGAGAAGATCAAACTTCCAGCAACAAAGGTTCCTGCATTTAAAGCAGGAAAAGCTTTGAGAGCTGTTGTTAAGTAGAACTGCCGGTATTTCTTTGTAGATAAAGAAATGGGAAAAGGATCCGTACGGGTCCTTTTCTGTTTACTATTAATTAAAAATGCTTTAAACTATATAAGCCCATGTTAAAAGATTTTTTTGTTCCAACAAAAAAGAATAAAAAGAAGCCTTATCTACTAAGAAAAATCGCAGTTGTTATCTATACTATTCTTTTGCTTGTTGTAAACTATGCTGGTGGAATTTTAGGTATAGAACAAGCATATGCTAGCACAATCAGTCCTGCAAATGTGATTGCTCTTACTAATCAAGAAAGACAAGCAGCTGGATTACCTGCTCTATCTAATAATGCACAATTAGCATCAGCAGCACTAGCCAAAGCAAATGATATGTTTGCTAAACAATATTGGGATCACTTTGGTCCAAATGGAGAAACTCCATGGCAATTCATCAAAGCAGCAGGATATACTTATGTGTATGCAGGAGAGAATCTAGGAAAAGGTTTTAGAACAACTGAGGGTTTAGTTGAAGCGTGGATGGCAAGTCCAACACATAGAGATAATATATTAAGTCCAAACTACAGAGATATTGGTGTTGCGGTTGTAGAAGGTGTACTTCTAGAGAAACAGACTATTTTAGTAGTACAGATGTTTGGTAATTTGACAACATCTGTACAGGGGAGTGTAGCACCACCAGCACCGACAACACCAACTCAATCTCCAAAAGTAGTAACAGGGAAACAGAGGGTTATAACACCAAAAGAACAAGGTGAGATTAGAAGTATTAGAATAACATCTCCAACAATGGGAGAAACTGTCACAGATCCATCAACCAATATCAAAGGAGAAACAACAAATACATCAGGAGAATATACCGTAGGAATATTGGAAAATAATGAACTAGTTGGTTCTACTACAACTTCTGGTAATAATTGGGAGTTTAGCAAGAATAGTGATTGGAGTGAAGGAGAACATAAAATCATTGCAAACATACAAGGGAGTGACGTTAAGTCAGAGGAAAGCTCTTTTATCGTAGATTCTAAACCACCACTTATTGTTAAAGAAAGTGTGAATGTTCATAGGTTAACTGATGAATATAAACTTTCTTTTGATATTGACGGAGATTGGTCAAAAGCAGATGTGGTTGTTGGATCGGATATATTACCAATTACAGGATTCGGTGGTAAGGAATCTGTAAGTATAAATATTCCTAAAGATAAAGATACAACCATGGTAGAGATTATCGTATCAGACAGTGTAGGAAATTCATCAACTCTGGATGTCTCAGAACATTTCAAGGAAGAAGAAAAAGCGACTCTTAAGATAATTCCAACAATGGGATTGAGTGTTAAAGATGGTATCAATATTGGGTTGGTATTGTTTGTATTTATACTTCTCTTTGTACAGATAGTTTGGTATCTAAAGAGAGGTAAAATAAAAGAAGCTACAGGAGATATCTTTACAGTAGGTGTATGGTGGCTTGTTATAGCTGTAGCAATATTTAATGGATTCTCTGGAGTAATTACATAAACATGAGTAACTGCCTATGAGACAAGAGAGAATAGAAATTAAAAATGAATTACTTTATCTATTTCTAGTACTTCTTGTTACTGAAATCTTTAATGATTCTGTCCTTAGTGCTAAATTTTCTACAACAGTAATAATTGGCATTGTAGGAATAGTTCTTCTTTTAATATGGTTTACTCGAACATTCAACCTCTATTCTAAAAAGAAAGTTTCAAAGTACAGTAATGTCTTAATGAAAATATCTTTGCGACAAAGACTATTCTCTTACTTCATACTACCAACAATATTTTACTCTTCCCTTTTAGTTTTTCTCTTCTTTAACAGAAATGATTTGTTAGGCCACTTCGTAATAGCTATGTGTATGCTCCTCTTACTTATCCTTTTCTTGAATGTAAAAAGTTCTATGAATAAACACTATACATTACATATTGCAACTAAGGCAGTATTTGATTTTATGTGTATAACGACTCTTTATCTCCTATTAAATGCCTTCTTAAGGATAGGGTTTTCTATGACAGAATATATGTTACTAGGATTTTTCTCTTCCTTAGTTTTGTATATATTTGTACTAAAGCTACATGACAGGCTTGGTTTAGTTGAAATACTTACAGCTTTTGCAAGTTCAATATTTGTATCAGTATCTATGATTCCTTTTTGGAATAGAAATATCTTCATAATTCCTGCAGTAGGTGCACTTACTTTTTACTTAATCATTTCACTCTGGAATATTAGGTTTTCTGGTAAAGTTAAATTCACAGATTACCTAGCACCAGTTCTTTATGTCATATTTGCAATGGCTTTAATATTTACAATGTAAAGAGATGCACAACAGAGATATTGTGTTGAAAATAGGTGGGTCAATTCTGTATCAAGATAATCAAGATATTAATTTTGATTTGATGGGAAAGATTAAGAGTTGGTATGTAGGAAATAGGGAACAATATGTTAAAGTTGTAATGGTTACAGGAGGTGGTGCTATGTCAAGAAATCTTCAACAAAGAATGAAGGGGAATATTGCTAATGAAAAGGCTCTTCATACAATTGCAATGTCTGTTACTCAAACAAGTGCTGAGCTTCTAGCAGGGTTTTTAGGGGATCATAATATCTATATACCTAAGAAGATAGGGGATGCATACCAATATATGCTAGAGGATGGCTCTAGGACCATTGTAAGTGGTGGTTTGAAGGCAGGTTGGAGTACAGATATGGATGCTGCTGTATTTGCAGATATTCTTCATGAGAAAAGAATTTACAAGGTTTCAAATATTGATTACATATATGACAAAGATATTAAAATTTATCCTCATGCTAGACCAATTAAAGATATGACTTGGGAGGATTACTTCGAACTGTTTTCTATAACAGATAACGATACTCATCAAGCAAACAGTAATATTCCAATAGATAAAGAATGTGCAAGGTTCTGTAGAGCAAAAGGGATATCATTCTTTGTTTGTGGTGGTAAAAATCTTTATGAGAAGGAAAGCTTAGGAGATGTATTTGCAGATGGTACTCTAGTACATCCTTAATCGATCCTTGTTATTTTGTAACTATCTTTCCCAGCAGGTGTTTCTATTTCTACACTATCTCCGATACCTTTTCCTACTACTGATTGTCCAATTGGGGAAAGATGAGAAATTTTACCATCTAATGGATTAGCTTCATCTTCACTGACAATTTTATATTTCAAACTCTTCTCTCCTTCCAATGTAACAGTATCACCAACACCTACCTTATTCTTCTTTGTCTCTTTTACAATCTTTGCATTCTTAATTTTCTCTTTTATCTCTGCAATCCTATTCTCATTAACATGTTGTTCTTCTATTGCCATTGAGTAACCATCATTCTCACTTAAATCACCTTGATTTCTCATTTCGTTAAGAGTATTTGCGATTTTCTTCCTCAAATGAGTCTCTCTCTCCTTCAATTCTTCTTTGAGCTTGTCTAAACCTTCTTTGGTTGTTAGATATTGATTGTTCTCATCCATAATCTAATATTTTTATATAATCGGACCAGATGATATACATTAGCATTTTTTATGTCAAGGGTAGCAAGTAAAGGGGTTAATATGGTAAAATCAGTACCTAGTGAGATGCCGCTATCGTCTAACGGTTAGGACATAGGATTCTCAATCCTACAATCGGGGTTCGATTCCCCGTAGCGGTACCAGTTTACTTTACCAACTATATCCATGAAGAAAATCTCCCTTCCCAATTACGATAATAGCATAACTAACTTAGCTTGTAGTATACAGAAATATTTCAATCTAAATCCAAAGCATAAAACAATTCATACTCTTGATGAGGTTCTTGAAAAAACAAACCCTAAGAATGTAGTTGTTTTACTTTTCGATGGAATGGGTACTAATCTGTTAAAAAGGAAATTAGAAAAGGAAGATTTTTTAATGCAACATCTCGTTACAGAATTAACTTCTGTTGCACCAGCTACAACAACAGCTGCTACTACATCTATGATGACTGGACTAAATCCAGTAGAACATGGTTGGCTTGGTTGGGATCTATACATCAAACCTGTTGACAAAGTAGTTACTATGTTTATGAATAAGGTTAAAGATACAGGAGAGATAGCAGCAGACTATGATGTCTCAAGAACATACTATCCATACAAAACAATTGTACAACAGATAAATGAAGCAGGGGAATATACAGCTAAAGATTTCTTCCCATTTGGTGAAGATCCATATACAGATAATGATGACTTAACTAAAAAGATAATAGAAGAATGTTCTAAAGAGGGAAAGAAATATCTCTATGCATATCTAATACATCCTGATTCTATGATGCATGATTTAGGTACAGAAGCAAAAGAAGTTAATGAATACTTTAAAGAAATTGGTGATATAGTAAAGAGAATAACAGATCAGTTAGAAGATACTTTGATAATTGTTACAGCAGATCATGGTCATTTAGAGTGTGAAAATATTCTTCTTACAGAGTATCCAGATTTTTTTGAAACTCTTGCTAGGACTACATGGATAGAGAGTAGATGTTGTGCATTTAAGGTAAAAGAAGGAAAAGAAAAAGAGTTTGAGGATCTATTTGAGAAGTATTTTGGTAAAGACTTTATCTTAAAAACAAAAGACGAGGTAATTGAAGAGAAACTATTTGGTGATGGAGAAGAGAACAAATTATTTAGAGATTCTTTAGGTGATTATTTAGCTTTAGCTGTTGCAAATAAGGACTTTAGATATGATGAAAGAACTAGTGTCCTTAAATCTATTCATGCAGGTTTTACAGAAGATGAGATGAATATACCTCTTATATTAATATCTAAATAAAAACAACAATACTTGTTTGCCCAAAACCATCTTTTATGTTAACCTTAATAGGTTCTTACATTATTTTATCCTTAAATTAATATGAAAAAAGGATTACCAACATGGGCAATTATATTAGGTGTTATTGCCATTATAGCAGGATTCTTCCTTACAACTCACAACAGACTTGTAAAAGCTAATGAGGAAGTAGATAACCAGTGGGCACAGGTTGAGAGTCAATATCAAAGAAGGTTTGATTTAATTCCTAACTTGGTTGAATCTGTTAAGGGAGCTATGTCTCAAGAAGAGGAGGTTTTCTCTAAGATTGCAGAAGCACGAACAAGATATTCATCAGCAGAAACAAGTAGTGAGAAAGCAGAAGCTGCTACAGAGGTAGAGGGTGCTCTTGCTAGACTTCTTGTTGTAATGGAGAACTATCCAGAACTTAAGTCTTTAGAAACAGTTGATACATTGATGTCTCAATTAGAAGGTACAGAGAACAGAATTGCTGTTGAGAGACAGAGATACAATGATCAGGTAAAAGAATTTAACTCAGATGTTAAAACAATTCCAACTAAATGGATTGCATCTATGTTCGGATTTGAAGAGAAAGCATATTTTGAATCAGTAGAAGGTTCAGAAGTTGCTCCTAAGGTTGATTTAACAAATTAAACAATCTTTTAGATGAAAATTAAAAACATTGCAATATCTTTAATACTTCTGTTGTTGTTTGCAACTCCAGTTGTTGCTTACTACGAGCTGGGTACTCCTAAAGGATATGTTAATGACTATACTAATACTCTTACATATGAACAAACGAGTGCTTTAGAGAGTAAGATTGCAGCATTTGAACAGGAGAGTACAAATGAAATAGGGATTGCCATTATTGATTCTCTTCAAGGTGACTACATAGAGCATTTTGCAGTAAAACTTTTTGAGGAATGGGGGATTGGGAAGGAAAGAAGGGATAATGGGGTATTAATACTAGTTGCTATGAAAGAGAGACAGATGAGGATTGAGGTTGGATATGGTCTGGAAGGTTCACTTACAGATGCTCAGGCTAGTTGGGTGATTAAGAATGTAATGGTTCCTAGCTTTAAGGAAGATAAATATTATGAAGGGATTGATCAGAGTGTGGATAAGATTATTGAGATAACTAAAGGGGAATTTGAAGTACCTGAGGAAGAAGATGATAGCATTGTTTCATTTGTTGTTTTACTTTTTATTATTTTAGGAGTTGTCATAGCAGTTTCAATTTTAAGGAGGAAACACCCTAAATGGAAAGGTTGGCATATTAGCCCAGGTAGTTTTACTTCTTCTTCATCGAGTGATTTTGGTGGTGGAAGTTCTGGTGATAGTTTTGGAGGTTTTGGAGGAGGAAGTTCAGGAGGAGGTGGTTCTAGTGGAAGTTGGTAGTTTTAAAAAAGATATCCTTCAAAGAGATTTCTATCTTCAAGATATATTTGTTGTACTTCGAGATACATTAGGTAAAGTCTTAATTCATCAAGAAGTAGATATTATTACAGGAGGGAGAATTGTAGAGGTTGAGGCATATCTAGGAGGAGAAGATAAAGGGTCACATACATACCTTAACAAGAGAACACCTAGAACAGAGGTTCAATTTGGAATAGGTGGCCATGCATATATCTATACTGTTCATACTCATCATCTTTTGAATATTGTCATAGGTAAAAAAGGTAAACCAGGTGCTGTTTTAATTCGTGCAATAGAACCGATGTATGGTATAGATGTTATGAAAGAAAGAAGAGGTATGGAAGATTTAAAATCTCTTACAAATGGTCCTGGTAAGTTTACACAAGCTATGAATATTACTAAATCATTGAATGGTATAGATTTTTGTAGTAAGGATTCTGAATTGTTTTTAATAGATGATGGTTTTAAGGTTAAGGAAAAGGATATTGTTAAAACAACTAGAATAGGTATTGATTATGCAGAAGAGTTTAAAGATGTACCTTGGAGATGGTATTTGAAGGATAATATGTTTGTAAGTAGGAAATAGTATAATACAGATATGACAAAGCTAGATATTAAAGCTCAAACAATTGCATATTATGATAACAATGCTAGATTATGGACATCTTCTCATGGAGGATATGAAAAAGAATCTTGGTGGAAAGATCAAATGAAAATATTTCATAACTATCTTCCAAAAGGTAGAGTCTTAGAGATAGGTGCTGGTGCAGGTAAGGATGCAGAATCCCTCATTAATCTAGGTTATGACTATGTAGGAACCGATGCTTCTAAAGAACTTCTTAAAATAGCAAAGGAAAGAAATCCTAATGCTGTTTTTCTTAACAAATCAGTACAAGAACTCGATTTAACTCTTGGTGAGTTTGACGGATTCTGGGCTTCTGCCGTACTGTTACATATTCCTAAAGATGAAATGGTGGATGCATTAAAATGTATATCATTAGTACTTAAAGATGGTGGTATTGGTTTTATAACAATGAAAGAAGGAAGAGGCGAAGAAGTCGATGAAAAAACAGGGAGACACTACTCATATTTCCAGAAAGAAGAATTTGAAGATTTACTTAATTTAGCAAATTTTGAAGTTTTAGAAGGAGGTATAATAGATAGAGAGGGAGAGAAGTGGTTAATATTTCATGTTACAAAGATTTCAAAATGACAAAATTCGAAATAATAACAATATTTCCTAAAACAATAGAGGAATATATAAATACAGGAATAGTAAGAATAGCAAGAGAAAAAGGTCTTGTTGAAATTAATGTTTATGACCTAAGAAAATGGACTACTGATAAACATAAAACAGTAGATGATACACCATATGGAGGAGGCCCAGGAATGATAATGAAGGTAGAGCCAATATACAATGCGATAAAGGAATTAAAAAAGGAAAACACCATAGTTGCAATTACAACACCAAAAGGAGAACAGTTAAAACAAAAAAAGTTAGTAGAGTTCTCTAAAGAAAAAGATTTACACATGATAATTCTCTGTGGAAGGTATGAAGGCTTTGATCAAAGGATACATGACAATTTAGTCGACTATGAATTCTCAACAGGGGAGTATGTGCTTTCTGGAGGAGAACTTCCTGCCCTTGTTCTTGTTGACGGTATTACAAGACTAATACCAGGAGTGTTAGGTAATGAATCTTCTCTAGATGTAGAGACATTTAATGACAATTCTTTAGAGTATCCACAGTATACTAAACCTGAAGAATTTAATGGTTGGAGAGTTCCTGATGTACTATTATCAGGTAATCACAAAGAGATTGAAAATTTCAGAAAAAAGGAGTTGAAAATGGTATAATATAAATGCGTACCTTAAAGGTATATATTTCTCTAAATATATAAGTTAAGTATACAAAGGATATGAAGATTAATAATAAAACTGTTATATCCAAAGAAAAACTTGAAGAGTTAAAAGAAAAAATTAAAAGCCTACTTAAGGAAAGAAAGGAGTTAAGTAAGAATTTAGAGCAAGCTAGATTAAGTGATGTGAGTGAAGATACAGACTCAGTTAATGTAGTAGTAGCAGAACTTCAACATGTAGAGAAAGAAATAGAAGAAACAAAACAAACTATTGAAAATTCGGAGGTTTTTAAAAAGACTTCTTCTAAAACTAAAGTCCAGATAGGTTCTGAAGTAAAAGTGAAAACTAATGGAAAGACTAAAACATATATAATTGTCTCTGATGTAGAAGCTGATCCGCTAAAGAATAAAATTTCTGATAGCTCTCCTGTAGGTAAAGCTTTAATGAAAGCTAAAAAAGGAAGTAAGGTTAAAGTTGAAGTAGGGGAGAAAACAGTGGAGTATGAAGTTTTAGATATTTCCTAACCAATTATTTCATCTAAATCCTCTATCTTAACCCTTTCCTGTTTCATCGTATCTCTATCTCTTACAGTAACAGTACCATTTTCTAAAGTTTCGTAATCAATTGTAATACAGTAAGGTGTACCAATCTCATCTTGATATCTGTATCTCTTTCCAATATTACCCCTTCCATCCCATACGACTTTGTATGAATCAGAGAGTAGGTTAAATACTTCTCTAGCTTTGTTAACAATCTCTTCTTTGTTTCCAACAAGTGGAAATATTGCAGCTCTGTATGCAGCAATATCTTTATGTATCTTTAGTACAGTCCTAATATTTCCTTCTCCCAAATCTTCTTCTTCATATGCATCAAGAAGTAGGTAGAGAAATGTTCTACCAACACCACCAGATGTTTCAACAATATTTGGAATATATTTCTCATTTGTAATTGGATCAGTATATGTTAAATCTGTTCCTGAAAACTTCATATGTTGAGTTAAATCATAGTCACATCTCCAGTGTATTCCTTCATTCTCAGCCCACCCCCAAGGAGTTAGATATTCAATATCGTATGCATCTTTAGCATAGAAAGCCAACTTGTCTTTTGGAT
>Ga0208459_1003158_pt1 | contig 13188 bp, 9 predicted proteins | sample AD_UKC087_MetaG_FD_184433 | JGI IMG/M metagenome (GOLD analysis project Ga0208459, IMG submission 184433) | Active sludge microbial communities of municipal wastewater-treating anaerobic digesters from USA - AD_UKC087_MetaG (SPAdes) (version 2) | ecosystem: Engineered > Bioreactor > Anaerobic >... | reverse complement strand
AGGAAATTCAAAAGTTCAAGCCAGGTAAGAGGTTGGTATTTAAACGACTAACCTGGAAGGGATTCCAGGTTAGTCGTATTTTTTCAGCGGGAGCGACGGGTGTCGAGACAAATAGAAGTAAAAATGGCGAGACAGAAACTGGTGGAGCGGTTAAATTAGTTGCTATTAGTTTACAACACATGAAGCAAAAAAGCAAGAGGTAAATCTTAAAATTTTTCTTTTAAAGCCACCATGCCCATCAGCGCAAGATATTACAAGTAGACAATCGTTTCTGTCAAACGATTAAACTCATATTTATCTGCATGAAATAAGTTTTATAACGCAATATCAACTTATGACGATCTCTCTGCTAGCGAGTGACCGCTCCTTTGAATAATTGTTCATTCGTTATCTTGCGAAAACTATATTGGTAACCCGCAAAAATAGCCAAGCCATAGAACACCAAGTCCATGAGCGCTGATGTATCCCACATCAGTTTAAAGGTCATTGCATAGTTAAATCCAAACACGACATCTAAAAAACTAACATCCAATGCTTTAGCCAAAAAGCCCAGTGCTGCCAAAAAGTTACCCAAGACAATGCTGCCTAAGGCAATCACACCACCAACAATGCCAAATTTTTTATCTATTCCCTTGCCCAGCGTTCTGACACCAAATCCCACCATAAAGCCCACAATGATGGCGATCCAGCCAATATGAAGTTGAGAAAAGTAAGTAATCGCAGCCCAGGCTGCGGTACCGATTACGCCTCCAATGACGCCACCAATAATACCAAGCCCAAGGTTTTGCTGCATTTTATATTTTTCAAGATTAGCTTTCATTATTTGTTCGTCAATGCGAAATTGTGGCGCAATGGGTGTTTGAGGATTTATGTTTTCCATTTCTAATCTCCAAAAATTTTAGATCTGAGGGTATCAAATTTTTCTAGTCATTTAAAAACACTTACAGATATAGACAAATTTGAACCATTGTTCTCTGAGAAGCCCCACCAAAAGTAGCTCTTCCAAACTTTCATTTGTCAGTAAAAGAAATTTGAGGAAGAGTCATCTTACAGATAAGAGTAGAACGGTTAGCTATCTGGCTGAGTGGCCGTTGGATCAATAGGTACAGGTGTCTCTGTAGGGGTCGGTTCTGGTGTGTCTGTCGGTTTTGGTGTGTCTGTCGGTTTTGGTGTTTTTGTCGGTTTAGGTGTATCTGTCGGCTTGGTTGTAGCAGTCGGTGGGGTCGTCGAAGTGGGCTGGGGCGTCGCAGTCGGCAGCACAAGGGTAGCAGTCGGTGGTGCCAATGTTGCCGTTGGTACCAAAGTATCTTTATCACCTTTTTTAGGGGTGGGCGTAGCGGTTGGCGGGACAGCAGTTGGTTTTGGGGTTGGCGTGTAGACTAGATCGAGGATGCAGTTATTGCATGAAGTATTCCAGCCCCAAACAAGGTCGCTGTATTTTTCAATTGGCTCTTTGTCGCCTTTATCATCACCAATTGAGTAATATACTCGTTTGTCGCCCGGAGAGAGAGAGAATCCTTCGTCGCCGCTTTTATATGAAAATCGGCAATTTCCAGCAAAGCACCAGACCCAAACATCAGCGCCATCTATTTGAACAATCATCCGGCCATCAGAAACATAAGCCAGAGCATTATTATGAGATGGCAGTAACACCTGGGCTTCTCGGTTGCCCGCCTGAATAAAGATCGAGCCCTGGCTTAAGCTGGCGACCAGCGCATTTTCAAAATCGAGGATTGTCTCACTGGATGGGAAAATATACATAACCGATGGCTGTCCAACAGACTCGCCAATTGTAACTTTAAGACTGGTCTTTTCATCCGACATAAAACTAACACCAGGATCCACAAAAGACCCAGCAGATGCATTCAGAATTGGACCTCCGGCATTTGAGTAAGAGACGATACCACCCCCAATAATTTCCTCAATCCTGGCTTGCCCCGGGTTAATGGGTTGCGTCGGGGTTGGTGATGGTACTGGTGTAGGTGTGTAGATAATCACCTCGGAGGTTGCTGTTGGGGTTAAGGCCATTGCTGTCAGCCTTGCAGATGTATCAATGGCTTTCTTGCCAAAACTTAACGCAAGAATAATCAATAGGACGACAGCAGAAGCAGCGCCAACCTTCTTAAGCATGGAAATACGGCGGGCTTTTTCTGATTGCTGTTCAACCTTGTGGATAATTTCCGGGGTTAGATATTGAATCGTTACTGCCGAGACGTTGTCATCTGGGCTACGCCCCTCAGCAACACTTACCATTTTAACTGCCGCGCGCCCGGGCATAAATTCAGTTTGAAGGGCTTCCACAATTTCTTCATCGGAAGCATAACGCCGCCCCTGACGATCTGTTTTGATTAAGCCATCTGAGCAGAGCAAAATGGTTTCGCCAGGTTTCAGAGGTAACCCCTGAACACCAATCCGGTAAGCCTGGGCTGAGTCTCTACCCTTGAGATAAAAGCCAAAGTCAACCTGGACCTTTGGATCGCGACCTATGATATTTACAACTCTGCCAGCCTCGTCCGCATCAGGCGAGCCACCATATATGTTAATGTAACTGTGATCCAAGGTCAACTGCAGCATCTTGCCGGAGGATTGAACCCAATATGCACGACTATCACCTACGTTACCTATGTACACTCGGCCATCGTAAATCACACTGACAACCAGCGTGGTCAGGCCATCAGAACCCCGAGAGTTCTCTTCATGAAGAGCGCTGTTGGCTTCTTGAATGGCGGCATCAATAATTTCCACAATTGATTGCCGGTCAGTATTTTCGATGCTTTTCATCACCGTCTGGATAGCAAGTTCGGCGCCGCGTGATCCATTATCGGCACTTCCTACGCCATCTGCCACCACACCAACAACTAACTGCAGTCCCCCGCGGGTCTTTATCTCGCTTACAGCTGCACGATCCTCCCATTTACGGCGGGCATCGCCAACCACACTGGTTTTCCCAATTACATATTTGTTCTGTATCAAATTTACAGTATTATTCATTAGAAGCCTCTTTGTTGATTAATTTGACGATATGCGAGGGGGGTAAAAATATTCTTCAAAGGCATAAATTAAAGCCTTTACATCCAGTCGTTTGGCTAAATCACGGGTGACCATTTTACGAATGAATTGGGCCAATAAAGCACCTTTTTGGGATGCTTCATCCCGCCGTATATTCATATGCCTGGTGTAATCTGCATTTGCCACCACATCATCAATTCCGCTAGATATCAGGGTGGTGCGAATTTTTTCCTTATTACCCTTAATGGGTAACTCCCCTGTTAGCAACTCATACAACATTATGCCGAGGCTCCAAACATCTGATTTTCGCGGATCGAGACAATCATTGATAAGCCCCATGCCCAATGCTACTCTTTCTGGAGAGGCATATTCCAGGGTATAGCTGGTTTCAACCAATGGACTGCCCGATTTTCCGTCACTCGCCAAAGCAAAATCAATCAGGACGGGTTGGGGCATCTCATTAGGCGCAATTGGCCGTCTAAAAACAATGTTTTCGGGTTTCAGATCGCGATGCCCGTAACCTTTTTGATGGATAAAGCCTACGGCAGTCAGAACCTGATAAAACATTTCCAGTTTCCATTCCAATGGATAGGATTGGATTTTTTTAGCATTTTGTGAAAGCGATCCACCGCAGAGATATTCCATCACCATATACCAGGGTTGATCGGCAACATTTAGAGCCCGTAAACAATACTCCGATTTTGTGTCTCCTAAAGGAGTTGGGTACAGGCGCACAATTCCCGGGTGGCGCCAGTCCCAGCGAGAAAGCAGATCAGCTTCGCGCTGAAGCAGCGCATCTTCGTGTTCAGGGCCATGATTTCCAGTACGAGCGAATTTAATCGCGACCTTCATGCTCGAGTTGCTCACTAAGTTAGCCAAATAAACTGAAGCCATCCCACCTGCATTGGAAATGGATTTCTCAATCTTATACCGATCAGCAATACAAGCACCATTATTCATTCTTCATCATACTCCATTAAAATTTACTCCCGGTCGCGGAACTGATCAAAAAGATCATCCCCGGATTCTTGCGGGGTATCCGCTGGCCCTCCGAAGCTTAATGGGGCAGGCCCGCTGCTAACCTGGGTACGGAGAACATCCGTTTCGGTTTTGCGAGGATCATCTGCCTGGGGTTGATACCCAGTATCAATCGCCTGAAATTCAAAAATCACAGGCTGCTGGGCTGGATATCCCATTTGGATAATTTGTCCATTCGATAAAGGTATTGGCTGGTTGAATGGAATCGATTGGCCATCGAGGAAGGTTTCACTTCCGCTTTTAGATACAGCCACTAATCGCCAGGTTCCACTCACTCTCTCGATGCGGCAATGCAAGCCACTCACAGACGAATTTGTGTCAGCGAAAAACGAGTAATCAGACTGAGCTGGATCACGCCCAAGTTTTACAGATTCAGTAAAAATGGTTAGATCTTTTCCTACACTAGATGTGGGGCCCTCAATGACCTTTAACTTAGCCAGGGCCTTGCGCCGGCCTCCACCAACAAGGGTTTTACGGACTTCCTGGAATACGCCCTTAATACCCCCGCCATTTTTAATGACATCTTTGAGCTGTTTGCCCATAATTATGACGAGGATTATCAGCGCAAGAACAAGAACACCCAGCGCGATAAATCCATAAATGGCCCATTTGCTCAATCCGCGTACCGGGTCAAGATCCAAAACGTTCTGGACAACAATTGAACGCGGCTCACTCAACGCCTCAACGCCCAATTCATCTATGACCCGAATTTGCAGAGTGATTGGATTATCGCCAATCTGATCAAGGTCGCGGATTTCCCAGTCAAATTTATTACTCTCAGGAACAAGGTCTATCGTTGCTTGCCCCGTTGAACTATTAACCAACAATTGGGCAGATACTATATCACGGGGGTATCCATCGGGCCAGTTCAAGCCATATTCTACAGATTGAATATAGCTGTCAAAGATATTCGTTGAGTCCACCTGCTGCCGAGCGGTTCGCTGAATAATTGCACCTTCTTGCGGCATTGAGATGGTAATAGAAGCTGGAAGTACCTGAACTGAATAAGAAAAGCCCGTAGTCGCTGATCCATCAGACAGGGAAACAACCCCTTGATGATCGCCACTATTCGGTTGGTTTGTGCGGTAACGCAGGGTATATCCACCCCGATCATGCGTTATCGCCGGGAAAAATGTGTCATCCAGTTGGGTAAACGTTGAGGCATTGTTTATCAAAAATTTGTAATACGCCCCACCTGTCGATTCAGCCACGCGCCGAGATTCCCCTTCAATCTCGCTAATGTTATCAACAACACCCTCGTGCTGGAGAACATAAACAGGTACTTTTGCCGAGATTGTTTTTTGTAGAAATGCATCGTATGCGCTGTTATACTCAGTAAAAATAGTTGGCCCAGACAGAACAACAACAGAACCAAATTGGCCACAGGGATTGCTCTCGCCGCGAGCATTACTGATAGCCTCTGTTACTGCATCGTCAATGTATTGCTGCCCTCCACTAACACTTTTATTTTCTGAAGGTAAAGCATTAACTGCATTAGTAAACTCGGTTACTGAAGTTGTTGCCGGCAAGAAAAGATATGGCGTTTCTTTTGACGCGGTAATAGATGGATTTGTGTAAATCGCAATCTGGTCTACACCTTCCAGCATGTACTCTTGTCCAAACCTGAGAAGAGCAGATTTGACCAACGGTACATTTGTGGGACTTGCCAGATTAACCACAAAGTTCAAATTCAGACCAACGCGATTTTCATCCCATTGGAGGGAATCAATCGGATAGGTAAATCCGCCCTCTTGTACCGTGAAATCTCTATTCGTCAGGCCTTCGACAGCGTGACCACCGGCATCCAAAGCGGCAATACTGACTTCGATATTAGGGAATGCATCGAAAGAAGGTGTAGATAACACACACAGCTGCTTCACGGGGCCGTCCTGGGCCTGTGCGTTCAACGCTGGAACAGCGGCGAGCAAAATGCTGATCGCCAGCAGGGCAGAGAAGATACAACGAAGCGTTTTTGCGATTTTCATTCTATTTCATCCTCAATAAAAGTTTAAGCTTGCTCAAAGCTGACTATCAGCCTTAATTCAGGAGATTGCAACGACCCAATCGTAATGGTTTCGCCACCATGCAATAAGTAACGCTTTCCGTGCTCCATAAGGGTCTGATCAATAAACATGATGCCCTTAGCATCTTGGCATAAACCAATTTCCCATTGACCTTTGTTTTCGTACAAGTCTGCCTGCTCCCGCGAGATCGTCTTGCCTCCCGGTAAATGATCAGTCAAATCAATTTCCGGAATAATGTTTTTCTCGGGATCGCGACGGCCAATTTGCGCATGGGATTCAGCTATAGTCCAGGTAACATCTGGACGATTAGATAACTGTAACTTCAACTTTATGCTGACTGTAGCGGGTTGGATCAGAAAAATATAATCGCCATTTTGAAGTTGCAAATCTTTTAGCGTTTGCGCGGTATCGGTAACCTGGCGTGCAATAAGCACTTTATAGTCTGCCGGTTGAATCCCACCAGTTGTAGAGCCGCCCTGAACACGCCTAAGAAGTTCCGGTACGATCACATCAAGGGTGTAGCCCAGCCGCGCATTTATGTCACTGCCGGCAATCTTACCTTCATCTGCTGTACGAATGATTTGAATGCTAAATTCAACGGTTTCCATTGGGTTTTCGTCCTTCCTGTTTTCTCAACTCGAGGTATTCTTGAACCAAAGCATCATCTACAACCAGAAAATCTTCACCACTTTGCGTGTCTGAGGTTGGATGATTAACCTGTTCAGCCAATTTCGGATCGTCTGGATTAACTGGACGGGGCCAATGATTTTGAGTAAATCCAGTCCAGCGATTAGCAACAAGGGTATAACTCTCCGGATCCGGATAGGCGAACTGAGCAAGCTTGACACCACTGCGAAGCACCAGGTAACCGCGCCCTTCAGGCAACACATCACGATGCATTGAAGCGGTAGTGCGTCCACCGACAGCATCTACAGCATCACCCGTTACCAGACCAATACCTGAACGCATCAGCTTAATTTGACGGAGGACGGGATCAGAACTACCCGTGCTTGACGGTATCGTCGTCAGCCAGAGGCCAAAGCCATATTTGCTATCCTGGCGAATGTGCCGCCCAAGCTGTGTTAATAGCTCTTCTTTAATCTCATACGCATCCCGGGTTAAGTCGTAATCATCAATCACAAACAACAGGTGCGGGAATTCATCTTTATTTTCGGACAATCCAAGGTGCTCTTTCCGATGAAGCAACTCCTTCTTTAGACAGGCCAAGTTAAAGTATAAGCCGCGATCATCAGAAACCCATTCCAGCACATGCGGAAGGGAACTCAGCGGTTTTAACCCGCCCTGACCACCGTCGATCAGCACAATCATTAATTCGTCTGGGGAATAATGATAAGCAGCTGACAAGACCATTGTTTGCAAAAGACTCGTGCGCCCGGATCTCGAAGGGCCACTGATCAAGAAATTCGGTCCATCGTGGCGCATATCAATCACAAAGTCCTCAAGGTGAGCGCCCTCAATGCCAAAACTAATGGGCATATTGCCGTTTGTCTTAATTACAGTCAACAGGCTGTCTTTTAGAATGGTGGACAAGTTTTGCCGCTTGGGCAGAATGCCAATTTCAACAGGCAGTTGGTAAGCCTTGGCAGGTAACAGCATGCTGTTGACCAGGGAATCCACATATTCGGTCATATTCGACATGCTCTCTGCTGCCTTTTCGGCCACCGGCAGGGCAATTTGGAATTGTATCGGTGGATTCGTATTTACAAAACCGCGGCCAGGCAATGGATCTAATTCAATCAGGCCTGTCTTGCCCGTAATCATACTGTACTCGTTCTTATCGGTCATATACAGCACAAAGCGCTGGTCAATCATATTCATGATTTTGAAAGGCAATGCATTGCTCTGCAAAGCGGTAATTACAAAGTAAATCCCATATGCACGTCCATCTCGGATTAGTTTTTCCAACTCAAGAAGATCGGCATCATAAGAAGGATCGCGTAGTTCAGCAAAATTATCAATCAACGCGACGAGCAGGGGAATTCGCGGTTCCTCTCCACAATTTTGATTGTATGAGAACCAGTCATCAACCTTTTTATTAGCAAAAAGGTCTTTACGCTTTTCCATCATCTCTTGGAGATGGCGAATTAGGCGCCCCAACCGCTCATATTCTCCACTATGAATAACATCGCCAACATGAGGCAAATTTTTCAGGTGGTCTAAGCTTTTGCCGGCAAAGCTAAGAATGTAGAAATGAATGGCGTCGGGCGGCAGACACTGGGCTGCGCTAAGAATCAGGGATCGCAGGAGAATAGTTTTGCCCATACCGGGAGCGCCTACAACCAATAAATGTCCACCCTGCCGTGTAAAGTTCACATATAACGGCGGCTGCTCGCGTCGGGCCAAGTCATCTACAATGCCCACAGGGATTAAGTAATTTTTCTCGTCAACTTTATCCCATAGTTTTTCTTTCGGTTTCCAACTGAGAGTTATACCTCCCAAAACAAGGGCAAGACGATCTTTCGAGATTTTCGGCTCCTCACCTTCTAATGGTTTTTCTGAGCTTGTGAATTGAATATGCGGCAATGGAGGCAAAAGTATAGGGTCAAGCGATTGATAATCGTGTTTTGCCTGCATATCGGTATATGTGCGGTTCATGTAATCAACCAGTCTGTCGCTCAGCAGGTCTGGTTTTTCTTCATCAGTTTTCTTTTTCGGTTGGGATAGAAATTCTTGGCGTTCTTGATTCCGTAAATAGACAACGGAGTCTTGCTCAACAGTATCTTCCTCAGTTTGCTTAGCAATATACTCAACACCAACCCGGGCCGCCTGGAACAGGCGCGGCGTGCCGCCATCACCTAACTGAAAATATGCCCGTCCAGGCAAATGCGGGGGCAATAATGCCGCGTCTGGACGCCTCAACATATCACGGCTGTCATCCATGGTTTGCACACGCAGGCTGATGCGGAAATTCAGATTAGCGCGCATTTCATCAGTAACTACGCCAGCCGGCCGTTGTGTAGCGAGGATCAAATGTAAGCCCAGTGAGCGTCCTACGCGTACAGTTGCCACCAATTCTGGCAAGAAATTAGGCAAATCTTTGGCCAGTTGGGCAAATTCATCCACAATAATAAACAGGTGCGGTAAAGGCTCCCAATCGGAGGGGATTTTACCTTTACGACTGATTTCCTGATGATATTCGGTTATGTCTTCAACCTTGTGTCGAGCGAGGAATTGCTGACGGCGAATATTCTCTGCTCGGATAGCTTCCAATGCCCGGATCGCTCCCGTTTTATCCAGGTTGGAAACCATGCCAACCGTATGAGGCAGTTTCCGAAAAACGCCAAATGTGCTCTCGCCTTTGAAGTCAATCAGCAAGAAATTCACGAAGTATGGGTGGTGCTCAATGGCCAGAGCAGTAACAAGGGTTTGAAGCAATTCACTTTTACCAGAACCTGTAGTACCAGCAATGATGCCATGTGGACCATCATGATTTTCTGCCAGGTCTATCGACAGCGGCTGAATAAGGCTCTCGCTGCCAATATTCACAGGATATGGTAATAAACCAGCCTGTGGCAATCTGTTCCAACGCATACCGAGATCAATATCTTCTATGCGACCGGCTTCGTAAATCTGGGTTAAGGTTACCGAGGATGGAATTCGATTTGTTTGGCCCAAAGCTCGGATGGAGATAGGGATGAGCTTTCGAGCTAAATTGTCAACTGCAACCTGATTTTGGAAATCAGCGGATCCCTTTATGGATGGCGTTTGACCGCCAGTAACAGAAAATCGAAAAGCGCCCTTTCTGATATCTAAAATCGCATCGCAATCGCCGGGAACTTCTTCAAGTGTTTGACAAATGAAGATTGAGGCGACACGCAGGTTACTAGCCTCGCGGATTAATCTCAAGAAGCCGGGCTCATCTTGAACTTCAGCATAACCATCAAAGACCAACATTGAAAATGGCCCATCAGTGATAGGTCCATCTTGAGTGTCTTCTTCGCTTGAGCGTCGAGCATCAAATTGCTTAGACATGGCTGACATTAATAAGCGCGCTGACTTGGACCCAAAAGCCATAAAATCAGGGCGCCCCCCAGAGCGTTCTCCATTTGTGTGCGGCAACCAGCGCATCCATTCCCAATTTTTATATCGGTGTTCAGGGGCAAAGAGGTAAACGTTGAGGTCATCTGGTGAATGATAGGTTACCAACTGTGCGAGGATCGAGTAGACAGCAGATAAAGCCTGGCTGCGGGACCCCACCACACCGATGGAGCGTGATTGCTGTAAGCTAACAACTATGGGGGCTTCTATCAAATCACGATAACGGGTATAAATACCAAAAGCCCGGCGTATTTCTGGAGCCGGAATATCGGGATCGGGTGGATTTATCGTTATAAGAGATGGTGTTTTCCCAACACCCAAACGCACAGACATGAAATCAAGATCATCAGGTCGTCGCTCCCAAAGGCGCAGTTCCAGGTTTTGAACTTTACGGATAATATCTTCGGGTGACGAGAAATTATTAAGCAACCAGGCTCTATGAAGCGCGTTACCAGATACTAAACGAGATTCTTTTTTATCCAACTGACGATGATAATCTCGTAATTGGCGAATATGCTGCAGCTTCTGCTCATGTTTTTGATAACTTGATACGATCAATGAGGTTATGACAGTAAAAATACCAATCCCCAGCATTGGAATCGCCATGATCCAACCACGGGAAGCAGTTGAGGGATTTGAGGCGGCAATGCCAAGATAGAAGATACCCATGAATAAAATACTGGTCATGGGAAGGATAGCCATTAATAATGGCTGTTTGCGTTCCTGTTCAGGCTGAGGGGGAGCAGGAACTTCAATTTCGATTGGACTAAAAGGTTCCTGAATCCGGGGTGGGCGGTTGAATGGATTGAATTGAATGGTCTCTGTCATATGAATATCCAGACTTCAGGTAGTTTTAAAGTTAAGAATGAGGTACAGGGCAGGTCAAAAGCCTTGACCTGCCCTTTTAATGTTAAATTAGCAAAGCAGGGTTAAGAATTATCAGCTGATTCAATGCGGGCGGCTGTGGTACGCAATTCCTCAGCAAAGGAGTTGACAATCTGGCTCCATTGCTCCATGTCCGCGCGGGCGGCCTCAAATTGCTTGAAAAACTTGTCCGCTTTGTTGCCGATAAAGGTCGGGCGCAGGGACTCGATAATCTCCGCAATTGCCGCGACTTCACTCTTGACGGTTCCGGCGTTAGTAGAAATAACATCAGCCTTGTTGCGAATTTCAGGCGGGGTAAGACGAATTGTGTAAGTCATGAGTTCCTCCTAAATTATGAAGTTTTATCAGCATTTTCAAATGCGGTGGCAGCTTCTTCAAGCGCCTGGGCATAACGCTCCAGCAAGGGGCGAAATGCCATCACGCGTTCGCGGATATTTGCATAACGTGACCGGAACTGGTCAGCGCTGTGGCCTTCAAACACGCTTGTGTTGAGTGATTGGATTTGAGCATCCACGGCATCAACACTGACCTGAACCGCCTTAGCGCGTTCGCGAATCTCGGCCGCTTTTGAGCGTAATTCGGGTGGTTTTACAAGAATACCTGACATGTTTCCTCCTTCAAAAATTGTGAATTGGTTTCAATATGGCCAGGGGATTTCCAACTCGGGGTTGTTTTCATCCCTGGTATAGATAATTATCGCCTGAGGAGCGCTATTCGCTGGGACCTCAAAGACGAACCAACCTGTAACAAGTTTCCCAGAAGACGTCTGGGGCATGACGGGCTGCTCGACCAGCATCGGACGCGATCCGCTCTGATATGCAATAACCTGCCCATCTTTAAGTTCAAGAGCTACTTCTGCTTCTGGTGGCGTGGTGCAAACTTCCAGTCGGCAGGTGAATTGAAACTCTACAGCTACAAATTGCGAACCTGCCGCAGGAACGGCAAGATTATCCAGACTGTAACTTGAGTATGTAACCGGGCGAGTTGTAGGATATTCAATTCGGTAAAGGGTCAATAATCCAGCTTCATAGGCGGCTTGCTGACGATCACTTTGTGGCAGAGGGGGCAGCGAAGGAGTTGGTGTAGGAGAAACTGGAGTGATTAGAGATAAAGCAATTGCTGTCTGAGTTTGCGACAGTACAAGTGCCTGCTCGCTTTTCTGCTTGATACCAGCGGTAATCCCCCATACAACAAGCGCAATTATCGCCAGCAGGATAAAAACTCCTGGCAGAATATACTTAACCGGATCCTCCCGCACTTTTGCCATTCGGTTCTGAAAACCTTCTCTTTTCCAGAATTGATAAGGAGCAGGTTCTGCCAGTTTTATTTCAAAATCATCCTCGCGACCTAATATTGCCTGGGCCAGTGATGCGTAGGGGCGCTGCCCGCTATCAGCAACGCTTCGCAACAACCGCAGACGCTCGGCATCATCTACGACAGCGTGGGCACGAAGCCATGCCACCTCTGGCGAAGGTTGCTGGTCTTTAAGTAACCGGAGGACTTCATCACGGTTACCTTCTAGCAGGGCAAGATTAGCTCGTCGAATTAGTTCGTCCATTGATTTTGCCAATAATTATCAGTCTACCGGCTTTAATTCCGTCAAACGCTTGGTCACAGCAGCCATTTCCATTTCAATCTGACGTTGCCGCTGCATGGATTGAACGTAATTAATGGTCATTTGGTCCATATCTGTGATGCCTGTAAGCTCACCAATAATCAAGCTTGTGCGCCCATCAAAACTTGTTACAAGGTTTTCCAAATCTGCTTGTAGTGCTTTTTCATCTTCTAAACGGGTTTTAAGCACTTGCTGTTCTTCTACAAGATACATACCATCCTTTCCATCATAAAGCTCATATGCTTGTGCATATTCCTCTTTATTAATCTCTGCTCCAATCAGCATTAGTTCGTCTCCAAGTTGAGTAGCTTGTCCGCTTAGCTCACCTGCTTGAACTGCTGAATCAATTGCGCCATAAGAATCTTCAATAACTGAAAACAGATCTTCAATTGTCACCCCACCTCCCCCTAAATATATTTTTAGGGCTGTATATAAAATTTTTGCAGAGCCACCAACAAACTCTTTATTTTCCTCTGTAGCCTGGTTGAGAATTTCATATAGTTCAGCTAACTTATTGTGGTATTGACCCTGTAAGTCGTGAATTCTTAATTGGATATT
>Ga0208459_1003145_pt1 | contig 13226 bp, 9 predicted proteins | sample AD_UKC087_MetaG_FD_184433 | JGI IMG/M metagenome (GOLD analysis project Ga0208459, IMG submission 184433) | Active sludge microbial communities of municipal wastewater-treating anaerobic digesters from USA - AD_UKC087_MetaG (SPAdes) (version 2) | ecosystem: Engineered > Bioreactor > Anaerobic >... | reverse complement strand
TGGCCACACCGGTTACAATGAGTATGAATTTGCGTTTGGCCCAGAGTTTCTGTAAGATCTCTACCAGGTCAATGGTATCTTCTTCTACAGGTTGTAGGTTTTGTTTGTTTTCTTCCATGCCTGTTTTAATTACTGGTTGGGTTAATACGCGAAACATTCAACAAGGTAGCCACGGTCAGTGAAATGACCGACAACACGGAAGTAGTCACACCCACAATATCTCCCCATGAAGTTCCGGCACTCTGAGGTTTAACCGGGACTATAATTTCACACCCCGGTTCAATTTTGGAACCGCGTCCTTTGGAAACGGTATTGTTCATATAGACCACGTACACTTTGCTCCGGCGAGCACCTCTAACATAACCCCCTGCATTGTCAATATAGTCTCCCAAAGTCATATTATCCCGATACGCCACGGCGTTGGGATACATGACCCCACCCGAGATTTTCACCACGTTGTTCAGTATGGGAATATCCAGCACATCTCCTTCCCTTAAGACGATATCTTCGTTCCGGCCGGGACTCTCCATGATTTTTTCAAGGTCTATCCCCACATAATACCCTTCTTTTATCCGGTCCACACTGTCCACCACAATGGAATCCCTGGATTGCTGGACACTTAGCCGCAAGGCCGCATCGGTCATGTTCTGTTCCCTTTCATCCATTTGACGCAACAGGGTGGCTCCTTTGGAATAGGCACTCGGAGTCAATCCTCCGGCTCTTTTTATGAATGAAGAAATGCGTTCGTTGTTGTGTTGCTTGGAATAATTGCCCGGAAAAACCACTTCTCCCTGCATGGTGACCCTTTCCTGTTCTTTATAACCGGGAGAACGTCTTACCGTCACAATATCAAATGGCTTCAAGACAAAGTCCTTGTCCCCGGATATCACCAATCCGTTTTCTATGGAGAAAGAGTATATTTCACTCATATCCATAGATTCTTCCCTTGCCAGGGCATTGCGGATACGACGAGCCACGTCAATTTTGATGTGTGAGGCCGATTCCCTCAAACCGCCCCCGGTGATGATCAGGTCCTCTATGCTCATATTATCGGCATACGGATAATCTCCCGGGTTCATGACTTCACCTTCAAGCCTTACGGTATATTCCTGCCGCAGGGAGTCTTCGGACATGACATAAAACCGATCGTTTTTCTTCAAGGGTATGTCAGCAAATTCTCCGGAAAGCAACTTGCCCAGGTCCACCGATTCTACGGTTCTGGACAGATCGGGGTTCTGGCGGTTCAGGATGGCTCGGCCCAGGAAGGCATCTTCCCGGGGTCCTTCGGCTACGGTAACCAGGTCCAGGAGTGTTTGCACCCGCTGGTCTATGGCGTACGTACCCGGCCGGAAAACAGCTCCGGCAATCTCCACCCGGTTCTCGTAGCGTTCCAGGATGCCCCCTACACTTACCGAATCCCCGTCCTGCATTACAAACGATTCATAATCGGTCATTTCTACGGTAAACATCCGTCGTTCAGTCACCCCGTGACGGACCAGTTGCACATTCCTTTTGTAGGCATCACTGGCAAAACCTCCGGCATAACCGATCAACTGTGCCAGCGTTTCGTCCCCCATCATTTCATAGATCATGGGGCGTTTTACCTGTCCGGTGATCTGTACCCGATTGTTATACGGTTCCACTTTCACAATGTCGTTTTCTTTCAGGATAATATCCTTGCTGCTGTCGCCCCGCAACAGGTATTCGTAAATGTCAGCCTGTACCTGCAGTTTTCCGTTGCGGTACACTTTTATATCCCGCAAACTTCCGATTTCGTTGATTCCTCCTGCCGCGTACAGGGCGTGAAAGACCGAGGCAAAGGAAGACAAGCTGTATGTTCCGGGTCGCTCCACCTCGCCCATGATATTGACTTTGATGGTGCGCACATTTCCCACCGAGATCTGAATGAACGTCCGTGGGTTGGCCGACCGCAGATCGGAATAGATCCGGCCGAAGGCCGTTTTGATCTTGGCGCTAGCTTCCTTGATGTCCATTCCCTGCAGGTAGATAGGGCCTATGTTGGTTACGTTGATGTACCCGTCCGGGCTGATCTCCTGGCGTACGGTCAGTTCGCTGTTTCCCCATATATCTATGATGACTTCATCCCCCGCTCCCAATTCGTAATTTTCAGGGGTGGGCATGTTCATGTTGGGCTGGAAGGTCAGGTTCTTGGAAGCGAACAGGTTTTTCCCGAAAACCGATATTGGCCCGCGCGAAGGTGTTTCCTGCACTACGATGACTTCCGGTTCCACAGGTTCCGAAAGTTCCCGGGTGCGGCTTTCCGTATTCACAACCGTTCCTGCTTGGGTAGCGCCCTGTGCCTGGTAATCGGCATAGATCCGCTCGGCCTGTTCCCGTGTAACGCCTTTGGCCGCCAGTTCGGTAAGTATCTGTTGCTGCGAGGCCCCGGTGGCCTGCAAACGCTTTACTTCGCTAATGACCTGCTGGTCACTCAGCTGTCCGTATGCCACCACTGCCACCAACAAAAACACGGCAGTACTAAGAAGGGTTCTAAAAATTCTCATATGAAAAACGTTTGTATAAATCTTTAATTATCTTATAAATGTAGGCAATTTTTCTTTTACCTCAGTAAGAGAAACTGCATCTATTCCCTGTTTCATGGGCCATCCTTTTTCAATGGGCAAAACAACAAATGTATGTGTTGGCGAAATATCTTCTATAGCATTATAATTGCCCTTTGAAAGCGTTGGTGAAAGACCTGATTTACACTCTATAGCAAATACATAGTCATATATTTTCATTACAAAATCAATTTCAGCTCCGTTTGCAGTTCTGTAAAAATAAAATTCCGCTTCCGGAAACACCCCTTTCAAATTTGACAATACAATTTGTTCCCAGATAGTACCAAATGACGGATGGGCAGAGAGGGCATCAAAATTATATAGACCAAGCAGCGCAGCGGTAATTCCCGGGTCAGAAATATACACTTTTGGTGCTTTCACTAAACGTTTACCCATATTTGAAATATACGGAGCCACAACCTCCACCATAAATGTGCTTTCCAATAAATCTATATAATTTTTTACTGTAACAGATGATACATTTAATGATTTCGCAAAAGTTGAATAGTCTGCTGTTTTCCCATTATTGTGCGCCAACATTTGCCACAACCGTCGCATGGTCGCAGGAGTAAATCCTTTCCATTGCAACAAGTCCCTTTCTAAGAAAGTAGAAATAAAATCCTGTCGCCATTGAAAAGATAATTTTTCGTCTTCCGCCAAAATGCTGCGGGGAAAACCTCCCTTAGCAAAGTAATCATATAGCGTGTACTTATTTTCAATTTCTTCCAGCAAAAAAGGGGTCAATTTTTTGTAGTGTATCCTGCCTGCAAGCGACTCTGAAGACTGTTTAAGCATATCGCGCGAAGCCGAGCCCAAAACCAAAAAGACTCCATTCACACTCCATTGATCTGCTAAAAATCGTATGAGAGGAAACAACTCCGGTTTGCGTTGAATCTCATCAATACATATCATCTTGCCTTTTTGCATAGATAAATACCATTCAGCATCTTCCAGTTTTGAGAGATCGGAAGGACGTTCAAGATCCAGATAAACTGTGTTTGCACTCTCTGGAAACATGTTTTTCACCAATGTAGATTTTCCACATTGACGAGGCCCTAAAATAGCTACAACAGGAGCGCTTCTCATAGATTGTATGATACTTTTCTCTATGGATCTTTGAATGTACATTCAATACGTTACATTATTTTACCATGCAAATATAAAACTATATTTTAAATTTACCTGCATTACCACTTACCCACGGCCACCAGGATCTTCACCACTTCTTTGATCACCGTTTCAATGGCATCCAGGGCCTTGGGGACTTTGTTCATGCGGGTGACCCGGCTGCGGATGCGTTTGGACAATTGGTTTAACCGGGCCGTTACCTGCTCCATGTCTTTGTACACTTGTTTCTGCAACCGGGCAATGGCCAACCGCTCGGCATCCCGCAACGCCAGGGCAGACAACTCCAACAGCCCCCGCTCTTTCACCCCCAGCGTGGGATCCAGCCGCTCCCGGTCCACCCGTTCAATCGCCTGCTGGATTTCTTTTAATGTACGTTCTTCTGTTTCTGTTGTCTTATTCATTTCTCTTCAGTCATCCATTTCCATACCGGTATTACTTGTATGGTTTGACGTTCTTGTTCAATGGTTATTTCTTTATCCCATGTAAGCAGCAATAGCTTATTGCAATGCAATTCACCGGAACATTCCAGTAATGCGGAAATTTCCCGTTTCAGTACCCTCGGATTATTCACATCATAGGATACCTGAATAAGTTGGTCCACCTGAGCTCCTTTCCGGCAAACAAAGTCCACCTCTTTATTGTTTCTTGATCGGTAGTAAAACAGAGTTTGCCCTGGTTTGTATCCCCTCCTGATAAGCTCAACTATGACCGTGTTTTCCAACAAACGGCCTCTATTTGGTGACTGTTCAAAGGAACGGGATGCAATGAATCCATTATCAACTATATATGGTTTCAGCGGAGCTTTTAGCATCTGTTTTAGTTTGTTATTAAAACGGGGCAAATAAAAGAACACGTATGTCTCTTCCAAATAGAGGCAATACTTCTGTGCTGTCACCTTACTGCCAAGGTTCAAATCGTCAACCAGCCGGGTCAATGAAAACGGATTCCCATAATTGGCTAATAAATAACTGGCAAGGTTGTATAGTTCGTTGGTGTTTCTTACCTTATAGCGTTTGGTTATGTCTTTAAGAAGAATTGAATCAAATAAGGCAGAAAGGTAATTTCTTGTTATACTTCTCAGGGATAAGGTTTCAGGAAAACCTCCAAACACCAGGTAATCTTCAACTTGCAGCATCACATTGGCTTTTTGAACCGGTGTTTGGGCAAGCAGTGCGACCTGAAGAAAGTCCAGCACTTCTTTCAATCCGAATGGCAGGATTTCAATTTGCAAATAGCGTCCTGTCAGCATGGTGGCCATTTCGCCCGAAAGTAATCTGGCGTTTGATCCGGTAATTACAAGGTTAACTCCCCTCCGGTATAGCTTTCCTACCCATGTTTCCCAACGTGGTAGATTTTGTATTTCATCCAGAAGAAGGTACTGAAATTGAGGATAAACTTCCTGTAAAGCCTGTAAAATTGCGTTTTCGTCAAAAGAAGAAAGCAATAACTCGTCGTCAAAATTCAGATAGGCAAAATTCTTTGAACCTAACAATTGCAATGCGAATACAGATTTTCCTGCGCGGCGCGGCCCGGTTATCAGCTTTATAAGACCGGATTCAAGATATTGTTCGGTAGATTCTATCAAAACACGTTTTTGATAGACATTTCTTAACAACGCATCCCGCTCTTCTTTTTGCTGTAAAACAACCGATTTCATTCATTAAAATAATTGTACTGAACAAATTTAATGTTTTTTGTTCAGTATAAAAAAAATACTGTTTATTTCAGTTCTTTAATAAGGGTGCTCAGTTGCACGGCCAGGGTATTGAGTTCTGTAAGTTCTTCGTACCAGTAGTCCCAACGTTCCCGTTTGTCCAGTTGGGTAAGGAGTTTGTGGTGGGCCCGTTTGAGGCTTTGCAGCCCGCTCACGCATTTGTCCCTGATTTTTTGGGCTTTCTCCAGGTCCTCCAGCAGTGTCATGTAACGCCGGTCGTGATCCACCGGGGGCAGTTGCCCCAGGGCTTCCACCCGTTGCAGGTAGGCCAGGTAATTGTTTTTCAGTCCTGTTTCTTCGTTGTCTATCAGTTCCTGCACTTCCTGTTTGCGCAGCAGCTGTACCAGCGCATCCACACAAACAGCCACCAGTGTATCGCCTTCGGTCACAAATTCACGGACGGCCACGGTCTGCCGATTTTTCATGTAGTTCTCACTCAGGTAGCCGGCGTATTTTCCGGACAATTTGGCCACACCCTGGGTCAATTCCAAATCTACCCAGTCCAGTTGGTTAAAGCGCAGGATCACCGAATCCAGGTTTTTTCCCAGTCCGCGCATCTCGGTCCCTATCTGTTTCCATCGGGCGGGGTTGCTGATGCTGCGCAAGGCCCGCAGGTAGCTGTTCAGTACGTCCACGCACACATCGGTGCGTTCAGCCAGTTTTTCATCTTCCCGGGCCGCCACTGCCAGGGCGTTCAACTCGGCAAAACGCGCCTGGGCCCCGGTCAGCGAGGCTGCGTAAAAAAGGCCGCGTTCGGTACGGACGGCGGCCAATTGGCGAAACATAGCACTAGGTGCCGCCGCCACACTATCCCCGCTCACCGCCAGCTTCTGCACCGTCTGCAGCTGCGATTCCGTCAGTGCCGCACAACTGCTACATAATAATATTGCAGTAAACAATCCTAAAGCAGCTCTTACTATGTGTAATTTAAAAAACATCTAAACTATTTGTAATTATAATGGATTGTTGCACAATTGATAAGGGGAAGCTCGTCCAGCGGAGGGAGGGACCCGTTTGCAAAGCAAATGGGAGGCCTTCCCCGTTCAATTCGTGCACAATCCTTATCCCAAAAACAAAGCACAATGAACTGCTGTAACTTTAGAAGTAAAATATTGGGTTTCCAGATCGTTGGATAAAATAAAGCAATGAATCAGGGGCTTATCCAAAATTTCATCCAACCCGGCAAAGTGCCGGGCATCATTTTTTCTAACCTTATCAGTCATTTTTATTTCAAAGGCAATATATCCTTTTCCCAATTCCAATAGCAGGTCTATCTCCCTGCCACCCTGGATCCTCAAATGATGAAATTTGGCAGGCATCTGCAACACATTCGTTTGTTTATACAATTCGGCAACAACCAGACTTTCAAATTCCGTCCCGGTGATCCCTCCACGTTTTTGTAGAACAGCCTGCAACACGCCATTGTCCAGATAATGCACTTTGGGCGCTTTCATTAGGCGCTTTGTCTCATTTCTGCTCCAGGCGGGTAGCGTAATGGTCTGGTAACTGACCTCAAGGTAGTGAATATAACGCTGAGCCGTCTTAACAGTTACGCCGGTGTGGTTTGCCAGGGAAGAGGCATTGATCACGCTCCCTGTCTGCGCAGCAAGTGCACGCTGTAATTTGACAAACGGTTCCAGGTCCCTGAATGAGGCAAGATCCCTAACGTCTCTTTCAAGATAAGTTCGTACATATTGTTGTAACCATATATAACGTTCTTCGTCCGAAAGAATCGTATCTGTTAATGCGGGATAACCGCCAAATTGCAAGTAATGATTCCATGCTTGTTGTTTTTCTGCCATTTCCTTGTCAAGAAGAAAAGAGGGAAGTATATTAGGTGTACGTTCCGGATCTGTAATGAAATTCTGAAACAGGGAATATGCTACTTTTTCCTTTATACTATTGGTTTTCAGTTCAGGAAGTGTAAGCGGATACATTTCTACAATCACACAACGTCCCGCAAGGCTTTCCCTGACTTTGGATAAAAGCAACAACTGGCTTGATCCCAGTAAGACATAACGGGGTTCCTGCCATTGATCATATACTGCCTTAATACTTTCAATTAAAACCGGTTCTTTTTGTACTTCATCCAAAATGGCCTGTGGATACATGCTCTGCCATTGGGCAGCTGTCAGTTTCAAAAACGCACCAACCGTGACAGGATCTTCAATTGTTATGTATTCGTAATCCGGAAACAGATGCCTTGCCAATGTGGTTTTACCCGTTTGACGCGCACCGGTAAACACAAGAATACGGCCTGATTTACCGGAGGCTCTATTTGAAATGTAAGTTGACAGGTGTCGGGCCTTCATGCTTTTGACTTTTTATTCCAAATATAACTGTTTTTTCTGGATTTTCATTCCAAATATCACTGTATTTTCTGGACTATCACACTTAGGGACTGCATCAGTCAACATCATACTTTTCAAATTGAGAGTTATGGCTTTTGAATTCCGGCACCCATTTTTTGAGCAGCTGCACCGTGGCTGGCACATCCCGCTCCCACGCCCGGCGGCTGATTTGCTGCAAGGCATCTCTTAATTCCTGGTAATTGTTAGCACGTACGGCAGCCACACGGATCTTGGGATGCGACGTAGGAGCAGAATTTTCCTGGGTGCTGAGCACCTCTTCGTATAGTTTTTCTCCGGGCCGAAGGCCCACTTCCCTGATATCAATTTCATCATACGGCGTAAACCCGGCCAGGTGGATCATGCGCTCGGCCATGTCTTTAATAAGTACCGGTTCGCCCATGTCAAAGACCATGATTTCGTTGTTGGTGCTGATGGTAGCCGCTTTCATGATCAGGCGGCAGGCTTCGGAGATGCTCATGAAAAACCGGGTGATGTCTTTGTGTGTGAGGGTGAGCGGTCCGCCGTCCTTGATTTGCTGGCGGAACCGAGGAATGACAGAACCGTTGGAACCCAGGACGTTCCCAAAGCGGGTGGTCACAAATTGGGTGGTTCCCTCCACCTTTCCGTGTGAAATGGCCAGGCCGAGGCTCTGGACATACATCTCGGCAAGTCGTTTGGTGGCTCCCATCACGTTGGTGGGATTGACCGCTTTGTCCGAGGAAAGGAAAATGAACTTTTCCACCCCGTGAGCCACGGCGGCATCGGCCATGATGCGCGTGCCTTCTACGTTCACGCGAACGGCTTCGCAGGGATTTTCTTCCATGAGCGGTACGTGTTTGTAGGCGGCCGCATGGAAAACGATCTGGGGTTTGTAGGTGGCCAGCAGATCATGTATGGTGGCTTTGTGGCGGACATCGCCAATGAAGTGAACAAAGTTCAGATTGGGAAAGTGTTCTTCCAGTTCCAGGCGCAGTTCGTGCATGGGCGTCTCGGCCATATCCAGCAGGACCAGTTGTTTGACCACATTCAGGCCGGCTACCTGGCGGCAGAACTCGCTGCCAATAGAGCCGGCAGCCCCGGAAACAAAGATTGTTTTGTCGCGGAAACGTTCACTTACCACATCCATATTGATGGTGATCTCTTCGCGGCCCAGAATGTCTTCAATGGCAATTGGGCGTATGTTGAGCTGGATGGTATCCTTGCTACCCAGTTCATCTATGGGCGGAACCATTATGATGTTGATCTTTTCCAGGTTGCAATAATGTATGAGCCGGTTTTTCTCTGCATGGATTCCACGATAGCTGGGGAACAAGATGGCTTTTGCACCCAGTTTGTGAACCAATTTTACAACGTCTTCCCGTGTTTGGAAATGGTAGACCTTCATTTCGTTAAGCCGGTATGCTCTCTTGCCGTGTTCATGTACCAGGAAGCCAATGGGCTTGTAATGCTTGCTCTTGTGCAGGCGGATGAGAATAGAGGCTGCCTTTTCATCAATCCCGTAGATCAGGACCCGCTGGGAATTGATATTGAATTTTTCGTTCACCATGTCATAGGCAATGATCATCAGAACACGTATGGATACCAGGGCTACAAAAGTGAATAGCAGATCTATAAGGAGGAATCTGAGTTCTATTCCCGGTGAAAGTAAGCCTGCAAAATAAAGTACAACAGTAAGGATAACAGATTTTACGGCTACCGAGTAACCCAGTGGGAGCAACCCTTTTACGGTTGTGTACCGGATGATGTTGCGGTATGTTTTGAACAGGTAAAACGATATCATGTTTATGATAACCGCCAAAACAATGACAATAAGCACGTTACGTCTTGAAAACGGCCCTTCTATGGGAGCATAAATTAAAAAGACAAAAACCGAACAGAACGTAGCTATTACCACATCAATAGCTGCAATTACCCAATACTTCAGGTAATTGGACCGATAGAATCCCAGTTGATTCAATAACCGTTCCTCTAACTTCCGGAAACCTTTCTTTTTTTCTTGCTGTTCCATAAAACAATGTTTAAGTTCTTGGGGAGCGGTAATGATAATAAATCGCCAGTACATAAAACCGGACGGCCTGTATAAGGTCCTGCTCCCGGCACTGTTGTGTTTTGTCTTGTTCCATAGAGAGATCGCCCTGCATGACATGGTCTGTGATCTGTTCCATCAGTTTGTGATACTTTTTAAAATATCCCATGTGGCTCACAATGACCAAAAAACGTACCTGCCTGGCTATTTGCGGATCACGCGCATAATGCTCCAGAATCCTGTAAAGCTGATTTTCATAACGTTGCGCATCTACCATATCTGAATACATCGCCAAGGCTGCAAGTCGCTCCAGTGCCTTTGGAAGGGGAAGGATCCAGCTGCGCCCTGCGCCCTTGTCTGCAGGTAGGTGCCTATCTGCAGTTTTGCCGGCGGGATGGTTGTTCTCCGTAGCTGCGAGGGCAACGCGGTGGTTCTCTGCTTCCTTGCCGGCGGACCGGTTGTTCTCCGTAGCTGCGAGGGCAACGCGGTGGTTCTCTGCTTCCTTGCCGGCGGACCGGTTGTATTCTGTGCTCAATTCTGAAATCCAGCCGTCAAGAATTGCTTCTGCCTGCCTGCGTGAATTTTCGTCCGACGTGAAATAATAATGGTAGCACAGGATCTTGCACAAGTCTGTACTATCTTCAGTGGGGTGGCTGCCTTTCAGCGGTAGTGGCCCGGATCCTGCCTGGCTGCCTTTCAGCGGTAGTGGCCCGGATCCTGCCTGGCTGCCTTTCAGCGGTAGTGGCCCGGATCCTGCCTGGCTGCCCTCGTGTGACTGCAGGTATTCATCCATGGCGTTGAAGGCGACCTCCATGGCAGCGGGGTTTTTTTGAAAGGAAAGGGATTCCAGCAAACACAGAATGGCGCTTGCGCGGTTTTTGGGGCTCAACTCCTGGTCCAGGTTTGCTGCCAGCCTGTCAATCATGTGATTTATCCTGTCTGTAATTGCCTCGGGCCGTGCCTCTTCCCCAAATTCAAGGGTGAGCCGGGGCGCGGTGTAAGAAAGCATCAATAGATGGTTGTAGCCATAGCAAATGACGGCCAATTGCAGGGCACAGGCCGTTTCCAGCGGCATCTGGCCGATGCTTTTCAACAGGGATTTGAACTGAGCTTTGTACATTATACCAAAAAGGTCCGATGGGAAGTGCCTGCTATTTTTCTGGTTCATCAATGCGTTCCAGGAACGAGGCCGGAATGTATGTGGTGGCCAAAGCCGCTACGCTTTCCAGCCGCACCACCACCCGTTTGTGGCCTTTCATGCGGATGAGTTCGCCCTCTATGCCGGCAAAAACGCCTTTGATGATGCGAACCTTGTCTCCGTGTTTAAGGTTGCAGGGCACCAATTCTGTTTGCTCTTCCGGGAAAGTCAGCAGGAAGATGAAGTCCTGCATTTGTTTTTCCGGCACTGTAACTGGCTGGTAAGTATTGGGTTCCTTCAGATACCGCATGCTGAAATTCAGCTTCTGCGTGAGTTCTATACTTTGCCGCCTGTCTGTATAAATAAATACGTATCCGGGGATAACAAGCTTAGTAAGTTTGATCTTTTTGCCATTTCTTTCCACCACGGTCTCACGGAAAGGGACAAAATTCTTGATGTTCATTTTGTCCAATTCTTCCTTTATCATGCGCTCTTTACGGTATGTAATAGCCACATACCAGTAATTCTGAGGGTTCTTCATCAGGTTTTTCAGGCAATGGATTAGCCAAATTGACAACAAAAATACGAAAAAAACACCGATGAATCAAGAGACAGGAACAAGGTGAATGAGCAGGAAAGAAAACTCTGAGTGGTACGATTGGCTTCGGTTGCGGTCCGTGCGGTTGCTGCGGTAGCTGCTGCGGTTCAGGTCCGTGCAGCGTTTGAAAAATTCTTGAGGGTGAAAGACGAATTATTTTAAATTAAACGAGGCTTGCATGTGCCTGATTATTTCAGGTTAAGCAATTGTTTTTCAAGGACTTATGCGGTTTTCCCTTGTGTAAAAAAACGAATCTCTTAAACAGATGACTAGTTTTTTCAATCTATTTTTAGGCGCATCAAAAGTAGTAATTTTTCTTTTTATTGCAATGTATATTCCATAGAAAGGGCCTATGACTTCATAAACGGTCGGTTTGAGTTTGTTTTAGGTCAGTTTGAATTTGAATTCGGCTGGCTTGAATTCGGCTGTCGAGGCTCCTTGCCTGTGGCACAGATATTGACCTATCCACAATAAATGGTAACTTGTTCCGGTAGGACAAATATTATCTTGCAGGACAAATAATATCTTGCAGGACAAATAATATCTTGCAGGACAAATAAATGTCCGAGAGGACAAAAGCTTAAAAAATGGACAAAAATGATAAAAGAAACATTTCCCGTATTAGATATGAGCTGCGCCGGTTGCGCAATGAGCGTAGAGAAAACCGTTCGGGGATTGCCTGGCGTAAAATCGGCCTCTGTCAATCTGGCAGCCAACACGTTACTGGTAGAATATGATCCGGACAAATTGACTTCCACCCAGATCCAGGCGCAGGTGCAGTCCATTGGCTACCGCCTTATCATCCCAGACGAGTACGTCGAGGAGCGGCAGGCCGAGGCGCAGCAAAAAAAATATAAGCAGCTGAAAACCAAAGTGATCGTAGCCTGGATCTTTGCCGTTCCGCTCATGGTCATTGCTATGGGCTTTATGCATTGGAAACCAGGCAATTGGATTATGCTCGGCCTTGTTCTGCCTATAATGTTCTATTCCGGCCGCGATTTCTACATCCGCGCCTGGCGTCTTTTGCGCAAACGCACTGCCAACATGGACACGCTCGTGAGCCTGAGCACCATCGTGGCGTTTCTCTTCAGTTTGTTCAACACCTTGTTTCCCAGTGTTTTGGAAAGCCGAGGCATTGAGGTTCATGTCTATTACGAGGCCGCCGGTATGATCCTGGCGTTTGTGCTACTGGGCAAATTGTTGGAAGAGCGCGCCAAAAATACTACCGGTTCGGCCATCCACAGTCTCATGGGCCTTCAGCCCAAAACCGCCCGCATCCTCATCCACCCCGATGCAGGCGGCACTACGGTATCAGCTGCCTGCCCCACCGCAGCTGCGGCGGCTCCCACTGCTGCAATTGCTCCTGCCATTGCTGCTCCCACTGCGGCTCCCACTGCGGCTGCGGCGGCTCCCACTGCGGCTGCGGCGGCTCCCACTGCTGCTGCGGCGGCTCCCACTGCTGCTGCGGCTCCCACTACGACTGCGGCGGCTCCCACTGCTGCAGTTGCTCCTACCATTGCTGCTCCCACTGCGGCTCCTACTACTGCTGAACCTGCTCCTACCACTGCTGCTCCCACTGCGGCTGCGGCGGCTCCCACTGCTGCTCCCACTGCGGCTGCGGCGGCTCCCACTGCTGCTGCGGCTTCCGCCTCGGCATTGAATATTCCTATACTGCTGATTGAGAAGGAA
>Ga0208459_1003144_pt1 | contig 13227 bp, 13 predicted proteins | sample AD_UKC087_MetaG_FD_184433 | JGI IMG/M metagenome (GOLD analysis project Ga0208459, IMG submission 184433) | Active sludge microbial communities of municipal wastewater-treating anaerobic digesters from USA - AD_UKC087_MetaG (SPAdes) (version 2) | ecosystem: Engineered > Bioreactor > Anaerobic >... | reverse complement strand
AATTATTATTAAATAATATGAAAATCCTAGTAACAGGTGGAGCCGGCTTCATAGGCTCAAACTTCATAAAATACTGGATGAAAAAATATCCAGAAGATAAAATAGTAAACCTAGACGTACTAACATATGCTGGTAATCTAGAAAACCTAAAGGAGGTAGAGAATAATCCAAATTATGAATTCGTAAAAGGAGATATATGTGACAAAGACCTAGTTATGGATCTAACTAAAGGTATAGATTTGATTGTACACTTCGCTGCAGAATCACATGTAGATAGAAGTATAGAAGGACCAGAAGTATTCATTAAAACAAATGTAATGGGTACACAGAACCTTCTAGAGGCAGCATTCCAAAATGGTGGTATTAGATTCCATCATGTATCAACAGATGAAGTATTTGGTGAATTACCAATAGATAAACCAGAATTAAAATTTACAGAAGATATGCCATATGCACCTAGAAGTCCATACTCTGCATCTAAAGCAGCATCAGACCACCTAGTCAGAGCATACTTCCATACCTTTAAGTTACCAATCACAATCTCTAATACTTCAAACAACTACGGACCTAATCAACACCCAGAGAAATTAATACCATTAGCCATAACAAGAGCAATAATGGATGAAGAAATACCAGTATACGGAGATGGAAAACAGATAAGGGATTGGGTATTTGTAGGGGACCATGTAAGAGGTATAGAGATGGCTATTAAGAATGGAGAGATAGGACATACATATCTCTTTGGAGGAGATGGAGAGAGACATAACATATGGATTGTCAAAAAGATTCTTGAATATCTCAAAAAGCCAGAATCTCTCATTGTACATGTAGGAGACAGGAAAGGACACGATGTTAGATATGCCATAGACAATACCAAATCTAACAAAGAATTAGGATATACACCTGATAAAGATATAGAAGGATGGTTAAAAGAAACAGTGGATTGGTATGTAAATAATCAAGATTGGTGGAAACCATTAAAACCAAAAGCAGACAAACAGGCAGAGGGATACTTAGCAAAGAGGATATAACTCCATCCCTAAGTTGACAACAAAAATAAAAGTGTGTAAAATATCATATATGAAAAAGTCCTTTTCAAAAGTACTAATATCGTTCTTCCTCCTATCTACTTTCACTGGAATAGTATATGCTACAAAATATTTAGCACCTCTCTCATTCACACTCTCCAATCAACCACGATACAAATATTCTTTCGAAGAAGGTAGACCGATTCTAGAGAAAACAGGTCGTAAGTCTATTCAGAAAGAAAATCTAAGTATTAAGTGGGGTGCAGTATTCTCATACCCATACCGAAGTACAGAATACAAAGAAATTCACCTCGATGAGGACAATCTAGAATGGAAATGGAGAGAGGAGGGAAACAGATTAATAGGGGAGACATCAATAGAATCATGTCCAGTGACAGTAGAGTACTTCATACAGGAGAATATATTGATAAGTAAGGTGTCATTCACAAATACAACAGAAAATATCCTCAAAGATCTTAATTATGTCTTTGAGATAAATTTCCCACCAAACTTTGTAGTCTCTGAAGGAAAGATTCTCACGTCTAAAGGGAACAGGGCAGGGGAGATAGTCATCACAACAGGGGGATATGAAGGAAGGTTGGAGAGTAGATATGATGGTAAAGAAAAAAGCTCTGCTAACTATTTAGTATATATTGGTAATGTTGAACCTAATCAAACAAACAATGCAATGATTGAACTTAAATACCAATAATGAACAGAAGTAGATTTCTTAAAAGAATAATTCAGATAGCATCACCTTTGTTTATACTACTTTCCTTTAGTACATTCTCATTCGCTGGTTGTACAGGAACCCCAAAGACATGTGCAAACCTAGTCACAGAGGGCTGTGCAAGTTGTGGTTGCTCATATACGGCAGGGTATTGTAGCAACAATGGAGCTTGTAATCGTAATACAACCTCAGCAACATGTAGTAGTTGTTCCTGTGCTGGGTGCACATGGTCAGGTACCAGTTGTCCTTGGGTAGGGAGTTGGGATGGAAATGATTGGGTATTGGAACATGAGGCATTCCCCTTCGCTGCTTTTGAAGGTGTAAGTACTACAACATACGACTCATTACCTAAGCTTAAATGTGTTGATGGGAGTGTAAAGATAAAGATATTTGAGGGACTTCCTGAGAAATCACATATAAAGGATTTCAAATTATATAAAACAGAAAAAGTAAATGGACTAGTAAAACCAGATCTCAATGGAGTACCAAGAGTAATTAATGAAAAAAGAACCCCTGATGGTTGTAACAGTTCATCAGAACAAGAGTGTCTAACTCTCATCTCTGGCTATGACGAGAAGTTCTGGGAACCTAAGTTTGACGAATCGAAAACAGAGGACTGGCTTGAAGTAGAATTCAAGGATGTGCAATCTGAACTATCAAAACTATACATTGTAGCAAGGAAGCAGACTCTGCTTACCACATATTATGAATATATGGCTCATATGATGGGAGAGAAGCAATTCGGTCTGTTTAGCAAAATATCAACATTGGGTATCTTTAATAAAAAGGTAGAACAGTGGTGGGACGAGAATTTAAAAATGAAGGTTGAATTATGGGATGGTCAGAATTGGGTATCTCAAGGTCTAATCTCTGCAGGATATCACATGCCTGGAAGTGGTGCGGATGATTTCTTAGTATCATTAAACAAACTAGAACCTAATTCAAATAATATAAAGGTAAGGTTCAAATTTCTCACAGGTGGTTTCGGTATAGATTATCTATCTCTAGACACAACTCAAGATCCAGAGATAAAAATATCCCAAATCAACCCAATAAGGAGTACCCTTAATGACGCTCCTATCACAAATATCTTTCCCTTATCTATGAGTCTAGAAGATTCTTTAGTAATGACATATGAATGTGATGTAAATGACTCCTTCTACTTCTCAATAGATGGATACTATCTTCCTGATAACTATCAAAAAGAGAGGGAGAAGAGTCCTATATGTGCATGGAATGAATTGATTGATTTCTTTTTAAGTGGCAAAGAGAATGTTGTAGAGAATGCCTCAAAAAAAGGTTTGTATAAACATGCGCAGTGTATGAGCTCATTTACAGAGGAAGAGATTGCAGAGCAACAAAGAGAGTGTCCCTCATACTATCTACTTTGGGTAATATTCGCTTTAATACTCTTAATTATCCTGTTCCTCCTCTCAAAGAAATTAAAAAAACAATATTTCATTTCAATATTGATAATCACACTATCATCCTTAGGTCTAAGTCTAGGCGTAATCTCCTCATATGCCTCTCAGAGTTGTAATGGCACACTTAATTGTACAAACTGTACAGAAACAAGTTGCAAAGGATGTTCTCGATGCATATGGACAGCACCCATTTGTGGTGGCACTCCTTCAAGTTGTTCTACATTCACCAATCAGTCAGCATGCTCCGTTTGTGGTTGTACATGGCAATCAACAGGCCTGCTTGTGGATATCGTGAATGCTTCAAATGTCTCCGTCCCAGCACCAAGCTTCAGCATGGTAAACAAGCAACTATCATTCTTCCCAGAAATATCTACAGGCACACTAGGAACTTCCGCTCAGAAAATATTTATACAATCTGATGGTACGACCAGATGGCAGGTTAGCATTGCAGCAACTAATGGCCCGACAGCACTTTGGCAAAATGCAGGGAATAATAAGTTCTATGACTTCAATGATGCTACATCCTCTGCTGGAGATGGTGGTGACAGTGACACCTATGGTGGCCAATTATCAATATCTCCATCAGGCTCAACACTCACTGCAGGTTCAGGCTGTACAACTACAGGACTTACACGAGGGAGTGATTCAGCTTTTGTGGAAGGTAGTGTGAATTCCATCCTCCTTCTATCAGCGACATCACAATTAAACGGATGTAATTGGTCTCTTACAAATATTGGTATGTCACAGATTATTCCTAATGAGCAGGCAATAGATACCTATGGCTTAAGTTTAACATTTACAATTGTTGCAATTTAATTTTAGGGAGTGTATATTGATTTAATTCAAATTTGTTGACAAGGGGCTCGAAAAGATACTATTATTAAATTGTAATCTTAAATATTAAAGGAATGAAAAGAAATAAAACAATAATTGCTGTTAGTGCTCTCTTAATTACATTTGTTACTGGAGCAACCAGTATGTACTTTATGTACAAAGAGAAATATGGAATTGTCAGGTCAGCAACGACAGCCATAACTCAGATTATTAATCCAGGAATACTAAGCACAGATGTTGTTGATGCATCATACGAACCAGTAGCAAGTCCTACATTCGCGATGACTGATACTACAGTTAAATTCTCTTGCCAAACTACCACTGGTACCTTAGGTACTTCCACACAACAGATTTATGTGGAGAATCCTGACGCTGCTGATGGAGGTTGGACATTGACAATTGCCGCAACTTCTGGAGCAACAGCATATTGGAATAGCGCAGTAGATTACGACTTCAACGATCCAGATACTTTAGGTTGTGAGGATGGAGCAACAGATTCTGACTCATTGGGAGGACAGTTAAGCATTAATCCATCAGTAGGTACACTTGTAAAAGCTACCTGTAGAACTTGTGGAATAACTGGTATTACCAAGGGCTCATCCTCAGCATTTAATGAAGGGACATTAGATAGTATTACCTTGCTCTCAGCAGCGGCAGCTTCCGATGATATCGGAAACTGGGTGTTTACAGGAGTGGGTCTTTCTCAGACAATCCCACCAGAACAGCCAGCTGCAAATGATTACTCAATTAATTTAACAATTACTGTAAACAGCAGTATAATCGGTATTTGGAAAAATGAAAAAAACAAAAACTGCCATATTCACCCTTCTTCTCTTTACTGTATTTGCATCTTCTATATATGCAATTGAGCAAAGAGGTATAGGAATACTTCCTGCAAATCCTAGGGAAGACAATGAGAGAACTCAATCTATATTCATCTATGAAAGTGCTCCAGGGAGTGTAGTAGAAGATGGAGTTATGGTCATTAACAATACCAAAGAGACTAAAACAATCCTCATATACGCTACAGATACAACGCCTTCTTCAGATGGTGCTTTCGCATGTAAGCAACTTGTAGAGGAAGTTGTAAATGAGGGTACTTGGTATAAATTAGAGAAGAGTGAAGTAACACTTGAGCCAAATACAAATGAAATTGTTCCGTTTAAAGTGACAATCCCTGAGGGTGTATCAGTCGGAGAGCACAATGCTTGTATAGTAGCACAAGAGAAAAAAGAGTTAGCAAATAATCCAGGAGTAAATCTAAACTTTAGATCAGCAATAAGAGCAGCAGTAACAATCCTAGGTGATGTTATAAAGAAATTGGAAATTGATGATTTTCATTATTCAAAAAATGAGAATGACAAGAATCAGCTTATTCTTACCTTAGCTAACAGTGGAAATGTATCACTTGATAGTAAGATTAAGATTGATGTAAACAACTTCGTTACTTCAAAACTTTTCTATACTAACTCCTCTGACTTTACAATCATTAACAATAACAAACAGACACTAAACTTTGATATTGAGAATAATCCATGGGGTGGAGTATACAGAGCAAATGTCACTACTACATTTGAAGGATTAAATGGTATAGAGACATTAACTAAGGACATTGTATTCGCAATAATCCCATCTGCATATGCATTAGCTCTCTATATCGTAGTCCTAATAATCATTATTACAGCTATCCTTCTCACGCTTGGTTCCAAGAAGAAGTTTGTGGCTGCAGTTAAGGATTCAAATGAATATATTGTGAAAGAGGGAGATACTTTCAATTCGATAGCAAAAGACCATAATGTTGATTGGAAATTCTTAGCGAAGGTAAATAACAAAAAACCTCCATTTGATGTAGAAGTTGGAGAAAAAATCTTAATCCCTCTAATTAAACCTAAGAATAAAGAGGAGGAGAAGAAGGAGATTCAAGCTCCTGTACAACCAGTCGCTCCTGCAGTAGTGCCTCCAACAACAGCATCAATAGGCAATTCTTCAGAAATTGTACAACCGAATATGCAGAGGATAGGGAATATCCCTCCAGCAAATATGCCTAATCCTGAGATTCCGACCACTCTTGGTCAAAATCAGGATTCACCATCAAATCCAGGTATATAGGTAATAAGAATTCATCTAGCTTTAAAAAATACTCTTGATTGACCCTGTCCCGAAGAATGGATAGAATGTGGAGATAATTTATTTCACAAACCTATGAAAGCACTCATATTAGCGGGAGGGAGGGGTACAAGACTTAGACCTCTTACTCACACCAAAAACAAACACCTGTTACCCATTGGGAACAGGCCTATGATTGAAAGAATAATCCATGACGCAGTAGAATTAGGAATAAAGGAGATCATAATTAATGTAAATAAAGGTGATAAAGAGATACCTGAGATATTAGGAGATGGAAAGAGATTTGGAAGGGGAGTAAAACTATCATACATAGAACAACCTGAACCCAATGGAATGATGTATCCAATCAAACTAGCACAGAAGCTAATAGGGGATGATGAATTCCTTTTCTCTGCGGGAGATAATATCCTCGCGGGTGGTCTTAAACCACACTATGATGATTTCAAAAAGAAAAAATCAGATGCTCATGTATTAGTTGTAAGAAGACCAGACTATCAAAACTTTGGTGTTGCTGTAATGAAGGGAGACAAGATTGTAAATACAGTAGAGAAACCAAAGGAGTTTGTAAGTGATTTAGTTCTCTCAGCTATCTACTTCTTTACACCTGCTGTATTTAAAGCTTTTGATTATGCAAAACCAATAGATCCAAAGGGTACAGGTAAACCAGAATACTATCCTCCAGTAATTAACAACTGGTTGATTGAGAATGGATATACCTTTACAGCATCAGAAGTAACCGGATGGTGGAAGGATACAGGAGCACCAGAGGATCTTATCTTAGCAAACAGATTAATCCTTGAAAGAGAGTGTCTAGATGAATGTAAGGGTAAGGTAAAGGATAGTAAGATAGAGGGTAATGTTGAGATAGGGAAGGGTTCTATTGTTAAAAACTCAGTCTTAAGAGGACCAATATCTATTGCAGAGAATGTTACTGTTGAGAATGCATATATTGGACCATTTACATCTATTGGAGAAGGTAGTGTAGTTAAAGATGCTGAGATAGAGAATAGTATATTAATGGGGAATTGTAATGTACATAACCTTCATGAGAGATTAGACAGTTCTTTGATTGGTTGGAATGCAGAGGTAACCACAAAGGAATCACTTCCTAAGGCAGATACTCTACTTATCGGGGATGATTCTAAGGTGGTGCTGGCTAAATAGAATTAATAGTTAATTAAAAACACACTCGCAGAGAGGATTTTCGCTTGTTTGTGTTTGGGTGCTTTGGGTATAATTGAGTTGTGCCCAAAAAGAAATATCCAACAATATATGCATTTATAGACAGTCAAAACCTCAACTTAGGTACTTCAAAAGATATATACCATAGAGGTAAGATTATCTATCACGGTTGGAAGTTAGATATGAAAAGTTTTCATAGATATCTAACAGAAAAATTACGTGTTGACAAAGCTTTTTTGTTTCTAGGATATATTAAAAAGAATGAGAAGATGTATGAGAAGTTTAGGAAGTATGGATATGACATAATCTTTAAACCTACTGTTAGAGGACAGGGAGGAAAACCAAAAGGTAATATTGATGCAGAATTAGTTCTTTACTCTTCAGCAATATTTTTTAAAGAATTTGATAAAGGAATTTTTGTTTCAGGGGATGGAGATTTTCATTGTTTGTATAAATTTATGAAAGAGAAAGGTAAACTTCAATCTATACTAATACCTAATACACATACAAGCTCAAAATTATTAAATGAATTTAGTTCTTTTTGCAGATATATTTACAGGGATAGAGATCTTTTAGAAAAAAAGTGGGAGGCGTCGCTCAGCACCTCGTAAGTGCAGGGTCGTATTCTCCCTCATGATTAGTGTAATTATACCTTCTTTACTAATCTCCTTCAACTTTTCTTTAACAAATATATTAACTTGGAGTTTGTGATTTAAATTCTTTTAGAACATCTTGATCTACTGATATGAAACTTAGGATTTTGTATGTAAACCTATTTTGGAGTATGAGGTGAGCATCTCTTTTAAATAACGGTAGGGGGAAATCAGTTGTATTACCTGTGAGTAAATAGGTTGTATTTGTGGATGATAGCTTAGAAATGGATGCACCCAAATACAAATCAGTAGGAGAAGGATATTTTCTCAAATTTTGTAGATACAATCGAATAATATCAGTCATATCCATTATTTCTTTCTGTTGCCAGAAAGGATAGGTTGTAACATTGTTTTCAACTAGAAAAGTTTCTCTCTTTAATCTCTCCTTACTAGAATCTGTTCGCTTAAGTTCTATCTCAACAGGATTGATTGTCCATAAATCACACTTTAGGTTTTTAAAAATCTCTTGTGCACCAAATTTAAGGAGAGCGATAATTGTATCACTATCTAAAATGATTGATTTACCTTTTACAATATCTCTCCAATCATTAATATTGTCTAAATATGTTGGAATTTTTATCATCTAGATAGCAGGTTTACTGTCTAGTAACTTAACAATATCCCTGTAAGGCATTTGATATGCTTCTTTCTGCTTGCTGTTTTTCTTCTTTATTCTTTCAGTTGTCATTATAAATGAGAGAAATTCTGCATAATTTGATAAGAAGAAAGGATTGTTTGCTAAATCTTGCTTATCGTGAGTGTATATTTCTACCATAACTTTAAAAAGAGTGTCTAAGCTATATCCATTTGCAACCTTGATCGGTTCTATTTGGTTCTTACTCAGAAGTTGTCTTTTTATACTTTTGTATATAGTTGGGAGTGTCTCTTTCATATTGGAATAGTACTTTAAATTAAGGGTTTAGTCAAACCCCACTTCATTAATTTTTAATATCACACAGATATTATTTCTTTGATATAATGTAAAATAAATTCAAACTAATCATACATATGGAATTTGAAAAAGTAGAACATCTACCAGATTTAGTAGTAGTCACCCTTAAAGCTTTTCATGATGATAGAGGTTTCTTTGAAGAAACATATGATGAAGACAAGTTTAGAGAAGCAGGTCTTCCTACAAATTGGGTAAAAGATAATCACTCAAACTCTAAGAAAGGTGTTTTAAGAGGTATGCATTGGCAGATAGGACCAAATGCACAGGATAAGTTTGTAAGAGTGATTAGAGGTAAAGCAATTGATGTTGCTGTAGATATTCGAAAAGGATCTCCTACATTTGGACAATTCCATATGGTTGAATTAACAGAAGATAATCATACAGGATTCTTCATACCTAAAGGTTTTGCTCATGGATTTTTAGCATTAACTGACGATGTAGATTTTGAATACAAAGTAAGTGGTAAATATGACAAAGGGAGTGAAAGATCATTCAGATGGGATGACCCAGATGTAAATATACCATGGGGTACAGATACACCAATTCTTTCAGATAAAGATGCTAATGCTCCTTTGCTTGGAGAATTAAGTGATGAAGATATATTTAAACTTAGTGAAATGCTAAATGAATAAAAAAATATTAGTTTTTGGTGCAAATGGAATGTTAGGTTCATATCTATCAAACTACTTTGAAAAGAGAGGGTATGAAGTTGCAAAGACAGATAGGGTTGGTGATGAAGAGAGAGTAGGAATAGATATTACAAATGAGAAAGATTTAAAAGATTATGTAAAAGAACAAAACCCAAACTATATCATTAACTGTGCAGCATATACCAATGTTAATCAAGCAGAATCAGAACCAGAAGTAGCCAATGCTGTAAATGCAGATGCTCCTAAATATATGGCAGAGGCTGCCAAAGATTTAAATATTCCATTCATACATGTTTCTACAAACGAAGTTTTTGGTGATGGAGAGTATGATGAAGAAAGTAAAGAGTACAATCCTCTTAATGAATATGCAAAAAGCAAAAGAAGAGGAGAAGAGAATATTGAGAATGTAGGTGGAACATACTACATATTTAGGACTTCATGGTTGTATGGACCAGGTGCAAAAAACTTCATTAAATTTGTGACAGAAACAGAAGCAACTGAAGAGAAACCTCTAACAATTGTTACTGATGAAAAGGGTTGTCCAACATATGTTGGATATCTAACAAGAAGAATGGAGGAAGCTGTTGAGTCTAAGATAGAACCTGGAATATATCATGTATGTAGCTCAGATATGATTTCTAGATATGAATTTGCACTACAGATACTTGAAACTCAGGGTATAGAGAAACCAGTTATTCCAGTAGAGAAAAAAGATCTTCCACCTAGACCTGTTATATCACCTTCTAATCAGTTAGTTAATACAAAGCTTCCTAAACATCCAACATCATATGAGATGTTAGTGAGGTATGTTGAAGAAGAGATTAAACCGAAAAAAGGGAATATTTAGGTAGAAATGTAATATACACTTATTACTTCATTAAAAGAAACCCTTATCTACTAGACAAAATATGAGGTTTATATACAATACGGTATGCCTCTCTCAAGTTCCCGTATAAAATTTGGAAACACACTTAAAACATACTCTTTCTTAGATGAAAGTGGTTTTCTTGTTCCGTCTTCAAATAATCAACAAATATTATTTGGTTTAGGATTGATTAAATATTCTAATCCATTTGATGTAAATCAAAAACTTCATAGACTCCATGAAAAATTGTGTGCAGATCTTAGAAAGGACGATACTAGAATTGAATTTTCTTTCAAAGGAATAACTGAAAAAACACTGCCAACAACATTAGAGGCTTTGGATATTTTACAAGAAGATTCCGATTGGGAGTTTGATTGTATATATTTTGATATACAAGACCCTCAATTCAACATTCCTACTAATGCTTCTGCAAGATGGGCTATGTATATTAGTAATATAAAATTATTAATTGAAAAGAATCTTTGGCAAAATGAAGAAACAATATTAATTGCTGATTTTCTTCGTAAACCTAAGGCTTCAAATAAAAGGTTTGAGTATATCATGACAGATGTTCCACAGGTGTATAATGTTCTACAAGTAATCTCACATGGTGTTTTAATGGTGCAAATGGCAGATGTTCTTCTAGGAGGATTTCTATATTCCAAAAAAGATGCAGGAGATCAAGAAGGTTATAAAACAAGAATTTCTCAAAAAGTTTTAGAAATACAAAAAACAGTAGGAAGACACAGGTTTAATACATGGAAAAGAGATTGGGGTAAAAGTAGCAGATAGAAGGGGTATAAATGCAATTTATGCCCTTCGGCTAAGAGTAATTAACTCTTCAACCTCTGCTAGTATATATTCTCATATATTCTACACTGTGTCAACCTGATGCTCTTTATTGTAAAGTTATAAAGAATAACCTTTAAACCTCAGATTATTTCAAACCCCTCGAAATCGAGTGGTTTTTAACCAAATTCTTGAAAACTTTTCCTAAAAAGATGACTATTTATTAAAAAACAGGTAATATATATCACATGCATGTCATAATTGATGCAACTACAACCCAAGATCAATTTGCATACGCTGGTGTTGGGCAGTATACAAAGAATATTATTCTCTCTCTTGTTAGAAATAATGCAAATATTCCATTTAGTATATTAAGATTCAAAGGTAAGATCTCTACATTAGATAAGGATATATCTAAATATAAAAATGCTCAGCTAGTAGATATTGGTGAATACAAGGTAAATGATTACAAGAATGACATATGGTATTACACACGAGTGTTACCTACGATAAAGAGGATAAAGAGAAAGGATAGTATATATTTCTGTCCATACTTCTGGAGAAACTTCCCATCAAATATTATGCCAACAGTCCTCTTTGTTCATGATATGAATCTACCTCTCTTTAATATGTATTCTCAACAATCACCTATACATAACTTCATTAGAAAGATACAGTATTGGAAGACACTGAATAAATCAAAAGATTGTAAATATATACTCTGCAACTCTGATACTACTAGGAAAGATTTTCTCAAATTCTATCCTGATTATCCAGAAGAACAAACAGTTGTTACATATCTAGGTATTGAAGTAGAAGAGAAGCAGATATCATTAGATCAGGTACTCCCAGAAGACTACAAAGGAAAAAAATATTTTATCTATCTAGGTGGTGGTATTAACAGGAGTAAGAACTCAATAGGGGTGATAAAAGGGTATAAAGTTTTTCTTGATAAGCTTAAACAAGATGGTATGGATATAGAGAAAGCACCTTATCTAATAATTGCAGGTGGTAAGTTTCAGGATACAACTAAACCCGAAGTAAAAGAATTGTATGACTATATAAAAGAACACGGTATTGAGAAACAAGTTGTGTTTACAGGTTTCTATGAAGATAAACATGCATACTCATTACTAAATAATTCTCTTGGTTTTCTACATCTTGCACTTTACGAAGGTTTCGGTATTTCGTCTGCTGAAGCCCTAAGAGCTAAAACTCCTACTATATTACATAAAAGTCCTGTGTATGAAGAGGTATTTAAAGATGTATCAATGTTAGTTGATGGATTAAATGAAGTAGAGGTAGGAGATACGATATATGATATCTACAAGAATAGAGAGAAATATCAAACAATGGTAGAGAAAGGATATGAACTTTCTCTTACATTCTCATGGGATAGATGTGCAGAGAAAACCTTTAAGATTTTTGAGAAGGTTAAGGTATAGACAGCACAATATTATCCACAATCTTCTATATATTAGCTGGTCTATTATCTCTAGCAGGTTTAGTTCTCACAATACTATCCCTACCAGGTGTTTGGTTAATATTTCTTTCAGCAATTATTATTGCAATAGTTAGTAAGTTTCAATTGATTACTTGGGGAACTCTAGCAATTCTTCTTGTTATCACTATACTGTCAACTTTTGTAGATAATCTTTTAACTGTTTTTGTTTCAAAAAAATCAGGAGGGAGTAACTATGGAGCTGTTGGTGCAGTAGTAGGAACTATTGTTGGTCTTGCAGTTGCAAATATTGTAGGTATGTTAATTGGTCCGTTTATAGGGGCTGTTCTTTTTGAATATCTATTTGCTAAAAAGAATTTCAATGATAGTCTTAAATCAGGTTGGGCATCATTTATTGGCTTTCTACTTGGTATAGGATTAAAGGTTTTAATAAATATTGGCCTAATAATATTTATTATGTCTAAAGTTCTGTAAACATATACATTCCCAAATATATCCTCTATCACATATATCTCCTTTCTAAACTCATAG
>Ga0208459_1003137_pt1 | contig 13241 bp, 6 predicted proteins | sample AD_UKC087_MetaG_FD_184433 | JGI IMG/M metagenome (GOLD analysis project Ga0208459, IMG submission 184433) | Active sludge microbial communities of municipal wastewater-treating anaerobic digesters from USA - AD_UKC087_MetaG (SPAdes) (version 2) | ecosystem: Engineered > Bioreactor > Anaerobic >... | reverse complement strand
TTGTTTACTTCCATGTATATTTGAGCATTTATTATATTCTCTGCCTGTTTGTTATTCAAACTTATTTGTGGATATTTGATTGTGAGCTTTAGCATCTCAGTATTGTTATAATTAAATGTTTTATTGTATTCATGCATGATTATGTCTGCACTATAGCAATTATTATTCATTTTCAACCCTCCTTAATTATAATATGTCTAACGGTTTTTAAAGTTCGTATGAACTTTCTCCTTTCAGTCAAAGTCCTGGGTTTACAGGCAAATCCGCTAATTTATTTGCACCTGATTCATAAAGGTTATATTTTATTGCATTAGAAGGGGGTTTCCAGTATAATTTATTATAATAATATATGGGTTTTATAATGTAATTAATCGGACAAGGTGGTCTTATGAGTTTAAGAATATTGGCAGGAAGAGCAAACACCGGGAAATCATCATTTATTTATAATGAAATTAAAAGCCGGTCTGAAGATAAAAAGGACAATTTAATACTTATAGTACCCGAGCTTATGACATATCAGGCTGAAAGCAGCATTATTGAGAGGTTCGGGCTGCCGGGCATTATGAATATAGAAATTTTAAGCTTTAAAAGACTTGAAAGGAAGGTTTTAGAGGAAGTAGGCGGTCTGAAAGTACAGGATATAAGCGTTTTCGGGAAAATCATGCTTCTTAAGCAGATATTTGAAGGAAATAAGGACAAACTTAAGATATTCGGCAACTCCTGTAAACAAAGTGGATTTTTAAAAGAATTTGAAAAGTTGACAGCTGAATTCAAACAAAACCTGGTTGACAGCCAATCATTAAAAAATGCAGCCCTGCAAGTGACAGACGAAATTTTAATGCGTAAGCTATCCGATATTGAATTGATTTATTCTGAGTTTATCAAAAGAAGTCAAGGAAAATATTTTGATGAAGAGGACAAAACTAACCTTTGCATTTCTTTGATAAAGGATTCAGCATATATAAGGAAGTCTAAAATATGGATTGACGGATTTGAAAGCTTTAATTATCAAAGACTCCATTTGATAAAAGCCCTTTGTGAAAATTCCAGGTCCGTAACAGCTTCTCTCAACATTGACTCCTCATATTTTATTGAGCCGGATGAAAAGGACGACTACGAAGCATTTAAAATTATATATGACACATATATTAACTTGAAAAAACTTGATATCGAAATTGAAATTATATCTGTAAAAGACAACATGTATTCTTCCCCTGAAATAAAAGCAGTTGAAAAAAATATGTTTTCCTTAAACATTGAAGAATATGAAAACCAATCAGTTAAAATTACTGTTTACTCTTCTTTGAATCCATACAGGGAAACACAAAAAACAGCGGCAGAAATAATATCCCTGGTTCGGGATAAGGGTTACAGGTGGAGGGATATCAAGCTTGCCCTGGGCAGCATGGATACCTATGAAACGAATGTTAAAAGAATATTTGCCCAATACAAAATCCCATACTTCCTGGATGTAAAAAGAGATATTTTAAACAATCCTTTAAGCAAGTACATTCTTTCGATTTTTGACATGTTTATTTGGAAATTCAAGCATGACAATGTTTTTGAATACTTAAAAACCGGTTTTTCTCCTTTAAGCATCAAACAGGTTCATCTTTTGGAGAATTATGCCCTGGAGTACGGCATTGAAGGAGAAAAGTGGTTCAGAGAATTTAAAACTTCTGGTAAGGATGAGGATAATCAAAAACCTCCCAAGCAAAATGAAATGGAAGAGTACAGGAAACTATTTGCCGGTGATTTTGAAACTGAAAGAAAAGAAATACAAAACCTTAAAAGGGCTGATGAAATTACAAAACTAATATTTAAGTATCTTAAAAAACATAAAGTAAAAGAAAAGATGGAGAAGGCTGTCAAAGGATTTAATGCCATGCATAAATTCGAAGAAGCCAGTGAATATTCCCAGTGCTGGAATTATGTCATGGAAGTATTCGAACAGCTTATGCTGGTTGGAAAAGATACAGAGATTTCAGTAAGGGAATACAGAAAAATGCTGGAAGCAGGCCTTGGTGAAGTTGAAGTCAGTATAATACCTCCTGCAATAGACAAGGTGGAAGTTGGCGAAATTAACAGAATTGCTGTTACAAAACCAAAGGCTTTGTTTATCATAGGGGCAAATGACAGCAATCTGGATGCAAAAAATACCGAGAAGGGTCTTTTATTGAATGAAGAAAGAGAACTTCTTCTTGAAAACCATGTAAAACTTACAAAAGGGGCAGATTACGACACCTTTAAAGAAAAACACATGCATTACAAGCTGTTTTCAAGTCCTTCACAAAGTCTTTACATATCTTATCCCATGGGCTTGGAGACGGGGGAAAGCCTGCAGCCATCATTGTATATAGATATATTGAAGAAAATTTTCGTAAATATGAAGGCTGGCTCGGACCTGAGCATAGGAGATGAACTGGAATCGGTTTCAAACTATGGTGGTACCTATGATTATTTTGTTGAAAATATGAGATCTTATATCGATGGCTATGAGGTGGACAAGCTTTGGAGGGATGTTTACGCCTGGTATGAAAAAGAAGACAAGGATAACTTTTATATAATAAACAAAGCCCTAAAATATAAAAACTCAATGGATACTTTAGAGCCTGAAACCGTAAAAAGCATTTATGAAAATAATATGACAATGACAGTTTCCAAATTTGAAACCTATGCCCAATGCCAGTTTAAGTATTTTATGGAAAATGTGCTTAAGCCAAGAGAAAGAGTTGTTCAAAAAATTGAATTTTATGACTTAGGCGATATATATCACTCGGTTGTAGAAGAATTCATTAATAAAATAAAGGAAGAGTGTAAGGACTTAAGTCTTCTTGACATGGACAGGGCAGAAGAGGAAGCTGTCAGAATCACAAATGAAGTTTTAAAGAATCAGGAAGACAAGCTTACTGCTATTGAAGCAAATTACAGGAATAAATACATGAAGGAAAAGATAAAAAGGGTTATGAAAAGAACTTGCCGGACTCTTGCAGGTCAGTTGAATTCAAGCATGTTCAGGCCTGCCTATACGGAGCTCAAGATTGATGAAAGAAATGAGAAGGCGGAGACAGTCGTTCCACCTATTGAAATATCTGTTGATACTGAAAAAATAAAGGAAGTATTAAAGCTGAGAGGAAAAATAGACAGGGTGGATGTTTTTGAAAACAAGGATAAACTGTATGTAAGTATTATTGATTACAAATCTTCTCCAAATGAAGTTGACCTGGAGGACGCCAAAGAGGGCATACAGGTTCAGTTGATTATGTATTTAAAGGCATTGATTGACAAGGGGGAAGAATTATTCGGCAGGAAAACTCATGTGGGGGGAGTGTTTTATTACTTTATTAATGACCCAATGCTTACAGATGACAACAAATTAAAAGATCCGGAGGAAGAAATATTCAAAAAATTAAAACTTAAGGGCTATGTTTTAAAAGACAAGGAGGTCGTTAAGCTTATGGATAAAAACATTGACAGCACTTCAAAGGTCATACAGGCAGCTCTTAAAAAAGACGGGAACATTAGGGAAGACTGGACTAAAGCATTAACCGAAGAAGAATTCAAGAATGTAATGGATATAGTTTATGAAAAGTGTGCAGACATGACAAGGAGCATTTTGGAAGGGAATATAAATATTGACCCTTACAGGAAGCCGGACGGGAAAACACCCTGCACTTACTGCGATTATATTTCCATCTGTCAGTTTGACAGCAGCCTGGGAAATAATTACCGTCCCATAGGCACGAAATATCCTGCTTCTAAAGAAAAACAAGAAATCTTAACAGCGGCAGAAGCGGAAGGAGGATACAATGAATTGGACTAAAGAACAAAAACGCATAATTGACATTAAAAATTCAAATATATTGGTCTCTGCCGCAGCCGGATCGGGAAAAACCGCGGTAATGGTTGAAAGAATAATTACACTGATAAAAAACGGAGAAGATATAGACAGGCTTTTGGTAGTTACATTTACCAGGGCGGCGGCTGCCGGAATGAAGAAGAAAATTCAAAGCTCCCTTGTCAAAGCTGTTCAAAACAGGGAAGGGGATGTAAGGCATTTAAGAAGGCAGCTATCTCTTCTTAACAGGTCAATGATTACCACCATTGACTCATTTTGCATGGATATAGTAAAGAAGAACTTCCACCTGGCTGACCTTGACCCTGATTTCAGGGTGGGTGATGAAAGTGAATTAAGCATACTTTTGCAGGAATCCATAGATGAAGCACTGGAAGAAGAATATGAAAAAATCAACGATGATGAAAATTTCAAAAAACTGGTTGAAGGATTCACCGGAAACAGAGGAGATGATGAGCTAAGCTCAATAATTCAATCTGCTTATAAGTTTATTTTAAGCTTCCATGACCCTTTTTCATGGCTTGAAGAAAGCGTAAGAAAACTCAGTATTACAGGTGAAGAATTGAAAAATTCAAAGTGGCTTGATGAAATAAAAAGCTATATTGAGCTTTTGCTGAACGGGGCCAAGGGATATATCAATACGGCAGTTGAAATATGCAAGGAGCCTGGCGGTCCTGCCCTTTACCTGGATACTTTAAAAAAGGATACGGACATTGTTGACAACCTCATAGCTCTTATTGACAGGGATATGAAGGAATTCATGACAGCCCTCAAGGACTTTAATGCGCCCAGAGCAGCTTCCTTTAAGGAAAGAGATTATCCGGATGTAGACATAGAAAAGCAGATTGAAGTTGCAGGTTCTAAGAACAATAGCAGCATGAGAGCACAATACAAAGCTGTTATTGCTTCTATAAAGGAAGTCCTTCCATATGATTTGGATTATGACAAGTACGCATGGGAAATCAATGAAATGTACGGCTCTCTTTCCTCATTAAGTGAATTAATAATAAAAACAGACAAAAATTACAGAGAAAAGAAGAAAGAAAAGTCCATAGCCGACTTTAACGATCTGGAACATTTTGCACTAAAAATATTAAGAAACAAGAAGGAGACAGGAGAATTCGTACCTTCAGAAGCTGCTGACTATTACAGAAAAAAATATTCTTATATTTTCATAGATGAATACCAGGATTCAAACAGTCTCCAGGAAGCAATCATTGAGCAGATAAGAAGAGAAAATAATTTGTTCATGGTAGGAGATGTCAAGCAGAGCATATACAGATTCAGGCTGGCAGACCCCAGCATTTTCAACTATAAATATACAGCCTATACCCGGGACAGCAGTAAGCTGTCTGATGAAACAATAAACAGGACAATTGATTTAAATAAGAATTTCAGAAGCAGAGATGAAATTTTAAAGGCTGTTAATTTTGTATTTAAAAATATTATGTCGAAGGAATTAGGGGAAGTAGAGTACGATGAAAAAGCAGCACTTAATACAGGAACAGAATTTTGTTTTAATACTCCTGTTGAGCTTAATATCATTCAAAAGGATGTTTCTTTAAAGGGATATGAAAAAAATGGCGATGAAGAGGACGGCGAAGATTTCAAAGAGGCAAAAAGCCAAATAGAGCTTGAGATTGAATCCATGAAAACCGCTGAACTGGAAGCTTTGTTTGCTGCGAAGAAAATAAAGGAACTGATAAAGGAAGAAATAACAATTCCCGGCAATTCCGGTACCAGAAAAATTGAATATAAGGATATTGTAATTTTATTAAGATCAGTATCAAACTGGGCAGGCATATTTGAAGAAAGGTTTAATAAAGAAGATATTCCATTTTATTATGACGGGGGAAAGGGATATTACGAAGCATTGGAAGTTAAAATTGTAGTAAATCTGCTGAGGCTGATTGACAACATAAGACAGGACATACCTCTTTTGAGCCTTATGAGGTCTCCCATAGGTAATTTTACAACAGAGGAATTATTGAAAATCAGGCTTGGAAACCCTAAGGAAAAATATTTCATTGATGCTGCGGGTAAATTTATACAAGGAGAAAAGGATGGTGATCATTCTGAATTACTCTCTAAATTAAAAGATTTTATAGAAAAAATATATTCCTGGTCTTACAAGAGCAGGTATATGAATCTAAATGAATTAATCTGGGACATCTTGATGGAAACAAATTATTACAATTTTGCCGGAGCCCTCCCTAACGGAAAGATGAGACAGGCAAATTTAAGGATGCTGGCTGATTTGGCATATAAATTTGAAAAGACATCAATGAGAGGCTTGTTCAAATTTTTAAGATATATTGAAAAGGTCACAAAGGGGGCTGATGACAGGGGGCAGGCAAAAACACTGGGGGAAAACGACAACGTGGTAAGGCTGATGTCAATTCATAAGTCCAAGGGTCTTGAATTTCCCGTTGTTATTCTTTGCGGCCTTAATAAGCAGTTTAACCTGCAGGATACGAGAAATAAAATACTGATGCACAAGGACTATGGTATGGCTCCAAAGTATGTAAATGTTGATGAAAGGATAGAAAAAGAGACACTGGCAAGAACTGCAATAAGGCTGAAGATCAAAAAAGAGAATATTTCGGAAGAAATGAGAGTCTTGTATGTTGCAATGACCAGAGCCATTGACCGTCTTATAATGGCAGGTGCTGTAGGGAATTTGGAGCAAAGGCAGAGAATTTGGAGAAGGGGTCACTCGGAATACTTTGTTTACAAGGGTCTTTCATACATGGACTGGATTTGCGGCTGTTTATTTGAGAAGGTAAACCTTGAAAAATTCAATGAGATAATGAAAATAGGTCAGCAGGAAGGCTGGAATTTAAAACTGCTATCACAGTATGAATTAAGCATGAGCGTAAATGATGAGTTCAATTTAAAAGAAAGCAGAATTAAAGAATTAAATGAGTTCAAGAAAATGGAAAACAGCCCTCATTACCGGGAAATAGGCAGGCGGTTAAGCTATATATACCCATATGCAGCTTCGGTAAATGTCCCCACTAAGCTCTCGGTAACAGAGCTTAAGAACTTGGAGGATAAGGAGTTTTCCAAACTAAGATACAAAATTCCAACCCTGGTTGATATATTCAATTATAATGAGAATGATGACAAATTCCTGCTGGATAAAGAAATCTCAGGTGCAGAAATTGGAACACTGCTTCATTTTGTTCTGGAGCATTTAGACCTGAAGGGGGATTTAAAAAGCTACGGCATAGTTAACACCATAAAACGAATGGAAGAAAGAAAACTTCTTACAGAAGATGAAGCCAAAATTGCAGCGGGAACCTATGCAGAAAAAATAGAAGAATTTTTCAAAACCGCCATTGGAAAAAGAATGGTTAATTCTGATTCGGTTTACAGGGAAGTACCTTTTGTATTAAGAAAGAAGGCAAATGATGTATTGGAAAGCCTTAACGAAGAAGACCTGATTCTTGTCCAGGGTATAATTGACTCTTACTTCATAGAGGACAATGAAGCGGTAATAGTTGATTATAAAACAGACAGGATTGATGAAAGGAAAAATGTTGCTGCTCAAGTCCAAAAGCTTAAAGAAGAATACGAGGACCAGGTAATACTATACAAGGAAGCTCTTGAGAAAATAACCGGCATAAAGGTTAAGGAGTGCTATTTGTATTTATTCTCTATAGGAAAAGAAGTTCAAATATTATGAAATCCTATAGAAAGTAAACCTAAGATATTGACATCACTAATTGACGAATTAGGGATTTTGTGCTAAACTTATTTTATATAAAGGAATGGAGGCTCTTATGGATAGTCATGAATTAATGAAGTATGTAGACCATACATTATTAAAAGCTTATGCCAGCTGGGAAGAAATAATAACCTTATGTGATGAAGCAGTAAAATATCAGACAGCTTCAGTATGCATTCCACCTAATTATATAAAAAGAATTCATGATGAATACGGGGATAAGGTTAATATTTGCACCGTTGTAGGTTTCCCTTTGGGATATTCGACTACTGAAGCCAAGGTTGCAGAATGTTTACAAGCCCTAAAAGACGGTGTCAATGAAATCGATATGGTAATTAATATATCTGATGTGAAAAACAAAGACTATAAAAAGGTTGAGGACGAAATCCGCACAATAAAGGAAACGGCAGGAGATCATATTTTAAAGGTAATAGTGGAAACATGCTACCTTACAGAAGAAGAAAAAATCGAAATGTGCCATGCGGTAACAAATGCAGGAGCAGACTATATCAAGACATCAACAGGTTTCGGTACAGGCGGTGCAACAATGGATGATGTACTGTTGTTCAAGAAGCATATTGGACAAAATGTTAAAATAAAAGCTTCCGGAGGTATAAAAACAATAAAGGATATGGAAGATTTTATTGATGCAGGATGTTCGAGACTGGGAACCTCTTCTGCAGTTAAATTGATAAATAACGCTTAGGCGTTCTTTATATAAAACTATATAAAAATGGAGGAATTAATATCATGAAATTATGGAGAAAGTTGGCCGTTGTTGCACTTGTGTTTCTAATGGTTTTTGCTTTATCAGCATGTGCCAAAGCGCCGGAGACACCACAAACACCGGAAACACCGCAAACCCCTGAAACACCGCAGACACCGGAAGCTCCGGCAGCTAATACGTTTGAATTAGCATTAATCACTGACGTTGGAACAATTGACGACAAATCATTTAACCAGGGCGCTTGGGAAGGCGTAGAAGCTTACGCTGTAGAAAACAATATTACATACAAATATTATCAGCCTTCTGAACAATCAGATACTGCCTATGTTGATTCTATAGCATTAGCAGTTAAAGCAGGAGCGAAGGTTGTAGTATGCCCCGGATTCTTGTTTGAAGTTCCGATTCATACAGTTCAAACACAATATCCGGACGTAAAATTTGTAATTCTTGATGGCGTACCTCATGCTGGTGACTGGAATCCTGATATTGCAGGCAACACATATTCAATATTCTATGCTGAAGAAGAAGCAGGTTTCCTGGCAGGATACTCTATAGTTAAAGAAGGCTATACAAAGTTAGGATTTATGGGTGGAATGGCTGTTCCTGCAGTTGTTCGTTTCGGATACGGCTTTGTTCAAGGCGCTGAATATGCAGCTCATGAGTTAGGTTTAACCGAACCAATTCAACTTAAATATACTTATGTTGGAAACTTTGATGCTTCCCCTGAAAACCAGGCAAAAGCTTCATCATGGTACAATGAAGGAACAGAAGTAATATTTGCTTGCGGTGGTGCTGTAGGTAACTCTGTTATGAAAGCCGCAGAAGCAGCAGGAACAAAAGTAATAGGTGTTGACGTTGACCAGTCGGCAGAATCTGAAACAGTTATTACATCATCAATGAAGAACCTTTCAAAATCTGTATACGATGCTTTAACAGCCTACTATGCTGGCAATTTCCCCGGAGGAACTTCAGTTTCACTTGATGCAACTGTTGAAGGAGTACAGCTGCCAATGGAAAATTCAAGATTTGAAAAATTCACACAGGCAGATTATGATGCTATCTATGGTAAAATAGTTGCAAAACAAATAGAAATAATGAATGATGCAGCTGTTGTTGAAGATGCAGGAAAACCTGCTGAAGAAGTAACAGCAGCAGATATTCCGGTAAGTAAAGTTCAAGTAGAAGTTATTCAGTAATAAATTATTCAAAGGTTGCTTTTAGGGCGTAAGCTTTTTAAGCAACCTTTATAATTAAGGCGGGTGGTTAGATGGAGTACGTAATTGAAATGAACAATATTACCAAGATATTCGGTAATTTTAAAGCTCTTGATGATGTGACCTTTAATGTCAAAAAAGGTGAAGTCCATGCGCTCCTTGGAGAAAATGGAGCAGGTAAATCTACTTTAATGAGTGTTTTATTCGGTTTATATCAAGCAGAAAAAGGCGGTATAAAAATTAATGGTAATCCGGTTAAAATAAATAACCCAAACGATGCAAGCACTTTGAAAATAGGTATGGTTCACCAGCACTTTAAACTTGTTCATAATTTTACGGTGCTTGAAAGCATTATTTTAGGCAGAGAAACCGTAAACATGGGTATTTTAAAGAAAGATGACGCAAGAAAAAAGGTAATAGCCCTCAGTGAACGTTATAAATTAAAAATAGACCCGGATGCATATATTTCGGATATAACTGTTGGCATGCAGCAAAGAGTTGAAATACTCAAGATGCTGTATTCAGACAGCGAAATATTAATTTTTGACGAGCCTACAGCTGTTTTAACACCGCAGGAAATTGAAGAATTAATGAAAATAATGAAGGAACTGGTAAGTGAAGGAAAATCAATTGTTTTCATCTCACATAAATTAAATGAAATTAAAGAAGCGGCTGACCGGTGCACAGTCTTAAGAAAAGGCAAGTATATAGGAACTGTAGATGTAGAAACTACCACCAAGGAACAAATGTCAGAAATGATGGTGGGGCGTAAAATTAACTTTAACATAGAAAAGGAAGATATCGAAACAGGGAATGCTATTCTGGAAGTTAAAAATTTAACTGTTAAAGCAAAAAATTCAAAGAAAAATATAGTCAATGATGTTTCTTTTTCAGCAAAAGCAGGAGAAATCCTCTGCATAGCAGGTATTGACGGCAATGGACAATCCGAACTGGTATATGGAATAACAGGACTAATACCAATTAAAGAAGGCCAAGTATTAATAAAGGGTAAAGATATTACCAAGGAACCGGTAAGGAAAAAAAGTCTGGACGGAATGTCACACATACCTGAAGACAGGCATAGACACGGCCTGGTACTGGATTTTGATCTTAAACAGAATTCTGTGCTGCAGACTTACTTTCAGCCCCGTTTTCAAAAAAACGGATTTATTAAATTTAATGCTGTTAAAGAATACGCCAAAAAATTAATAAAACAATATGATATAAGAAGTCCAAGAGATGAAGACTCAATAGTGAGAAACATGTCCGGAGGAAACCAGCAAAAGCTAATAATTGCAAGGGAGCTTGACAAGGACCCTGATATTGTAATAGCTGTTCAGCCTACCAGAGGCCTTGATATCGGCGCTACCGAATATATCCATAAGCAGCTGATAGCTCAAAGAGACCATGGAAAGGCAGTGCTTTTAGTATCCTTGGAACTTGACGAGGTAATGGATGTAAGCGACAGAATCCTGGTAATTTATGAAGGAGAAATTGTAGGGGATTTAGACCCTAAAGAAATTACTGTAGAGGAACTGGGTCTTTATATGGCCGGATCAAAAAGGAGTGATAAGTATGAGAAGAACTAGACTTTTGCAGTATGAAGAATTTACAAGTTTTTTATCTTCTTTGATGGCTATTTTAGCAGGACTCCTTGTTGGTCTTGTCATACTTTTAATTAGTAATGCAGAAGATGCCTTTCCTGCTTTTTTAACGATTTTAAAAGGAGGATTTACAGACGGCACAAAAGGCCTGGCCCAGGTAATATACTTTGCAATCCCCATTATTATGACAGGCTTATCTGTAGGCTTTGCTTTTAAAACCGGATTATTCAATATAGGGGCATCGGGGCAATTTACAATGGGTGCTTTTGTAGCAATTTATATAGGAATTAAGTGGACCTTTGTTCCCGAAGGAATACATTGGCTTGTTGCATTATTGGGAGCTATGGCTGCAGGTGCTGTGTGGGGTTCAGGTCCCGGTATTCTAAAAGCATTTTTTAATGTAAATGAAGTAATTACATCAATAATGATGAATTATATAGGAATGTACCTTGTTAATATGTCAATAGTTAAAACAGTATACGATTCATTGAAAAACCAGACAAAACCGGTTTTAAAAAGTGCAGTACTGCCAAAGGCTGGCATGGATAAGCTTTTTAATACCAGCAATGTCAGCATTGGAATATTTATAGTAATATTAGCTGTTATAGTTATTTATATAATCCTGCAGAAAACGACCTTTGGTTATGAATTAAAAGCCTGCGGCAGCAATAAGGAAGCAAGCAGGTATGCAGGAATCAATGAAAAGAAAAGCTTAATACTGTCAATGGTTATTGCAGGTGCTTTATCGGGATTAGGAGGAGGACTCTTGTATCTTTCAGGCTCAGGAAAGTATATTCATGTTTTGGATGTGCTGGCACCGGAAGGATTCAGCGGTATTTCCGTAGCGCTTTTAGGAATGTCACATCCCATAGGAGTATTCCTTGCCGGTTTATTTATAGCACATTTGGAAGTGGGAGGATTTAATATACAGCTTTACAACTTCGTCCCTGAAATAATAGATATGATAATTGCTGTTATTATTTACTGCGGGGCATTTGCCCTTTTGTTTAAACAGATTATCAAAAGGCTTTTATTCAAACCTGTTGAAGAGAAAGCCCAGGATGTTAAAGAACCGGTAAAATCAAGTGTAATTTCTGATGATGATTACCCGGTTAAACCGGATGTTGAAGAAGGGATACAAACAGAAATGGGTGCCGGAAATGAATCACCGGTTGTTGATACTAAAACTGAAGAAAATGATACAGTGCAAAGGGAGGAGGATATTTAAATGAGTACGGTTTACTTTATAGCACAACAGACTATGTATTTTGCAATTCCTCTTCTTATAGTAGCTTTGGGAGGAATGTTCTCTGAAAGAAGCGGTATAGTTAATATTGCTTTGGAAGGAATAATGGTAATAGGGGCATTTTTTGGAATCGGATTTATTCATATCTTCCAGAATTCTATGAGCGGTCAAAGCCTTTTATTGCTGGCTGTATTGGTATCAGCCCTGGCAGGCGCAATATTTTCACTGTTTCATGCTTTTGCTGCAATTAATTTAAGGGCTGATCAGACCATAAGCGGTACAGCACTGAATATGCTGGCTCCTGCCTTTGCAGTGTATACGGCAAGGATGATTCAAGGAGTTCAGCAAATACAGTTTATGGATACATTTTATATAAGAAGTGTTCCGATTTTAGGGGATATTCCCATACTTGGCCCCATTCTGTTTAAGAATGCATATATAACAACATATATTGGACTTTTGATAGCCATTGCTTCGTGGTTTGTAATAAATCATACACGTTTCGGCCTGAGGCTCCGGGCCTGCGGTGAACACCCACAAGCTGCGGATTCAGTGGGTATAAATGTCTACCGTATCAGGTATGCAGGCGTAATTATTTCAGGCATATTGGCGGGAATAGGCGGGCTTACATTCGTAGTTCCCACAAGTACAAATTTTAATGCAACTGTTGCAGGCTATGGCTTTTTGGCAATAGCAGTATTGATTTTCGGGCAATGGAGGACAAAAAAAGTATTTGTGGCAGCATTTTTCTTTGGAATAATGAAGACCTTTGCTTCAGCTTACTCAGGAATCCCCTTTCTTAAAGGATTACCGATATCAAATGAAGTATATAAGATGATTCCCTATATAGCAACCTTGATAGTG
>Ga0208459_1003134_pt1 | contig 13250 bp, 16 predicted proteins | sample AD_UKC087_MetaG_FD_184433 | JGI IMG/M metagenome (GOLD analysis project Ga0208459, IMG submission 184433) | Active sludge microbial communities of municipal wastewater-treating anaerobic digesters from USA - AD_UKC087_MetaG (SPAdes) (version 2) | ecosystem: Engineered > Bioreactor > Anaerobic >... | reverse complement strand
TAAAAAAAGAGGCCACAAACCGTATTTACGACTTGTAACCTCTTGATTTCACTGGTGGGTCAGGGCAGAATTGAACTGCCGACACTCGGATTTTCAGTCTAAAAACAATCATATTGATTAATATCATTAAACATCATTTACCCTTATATATCAATAGTATTTCATGTTGACATCATCAGCGTAAATCATGTAATATCATCTATCATGTTAGCTATAGGTTAGCAAGAAATATACATGGGGTAAAATGAACAACAAAAAAGTGTCAAAAAGAATCAATCTTCCGAAGTTTCAAGGTGTCTATTATAGAGAATCCTCAAAAAAAAGACACTTGGGTAAACCCGATAAGTGTTTTGATATTTGTTATAGAGACTTGAAAGGAAAACTTACCTGGGAAAAGGTCGGATGGACAAGTGAAGGATATACGGCTGCAATGGCTTCTCAAATCAGATCCGAAAGAATCAGATCAATGCGGCATGGGGATGAGTTGCCAAAAGACAAACCGGATGAAGTCACATTGGGTGATGTGTGGGCAAAATATGATGAGTGGCTTGAAAAAGGGAAAAATGAAGCTGCGACTGACCGAAGCTATTATAAAAAGCATATAAAACCTGTCTTCTCTAATAAAAACATTTCAGCCCTTAAGGTTCTTGATCTTGAGCAATTTAAAACAAAACTTTTAAATCAGAGGCTAGCACCGGCAACAGTTAAACATATTTTGGTGTTGATTCGTCAACTTATCAACAAAGCAATATTATGGGGTATGTGGAAGGGAGAAAATCCCATTAAAAAAGTAAAACTACCAAAGTTAAATAATAAAAGAGAACGATTCTTGAATTACACTGAAGCTCATATTTTACTTCAAGAGCTCGAGAAGGTAAGTGTTCAACTCAGAAACATGGCTTTATTAAGCCTTCATACAGGGATGAGAGCAGGTGAAATCTTCGCACTCAAATGGAGTCATATTAATTTGGAAAACAATCTCGTACATATAGCAGACCCAAAGAGCGGACGATCAAGAAAAGCCTTCATGACAAACACAATAAATGAGATGTTTAAAAACATGACGACTGGCAATCCTGATGATTATGTATTTCCTTCAAAAAAAGGTAAATTAATTAAAGCCGCCAGCCGCGCTTTTGAAAGAGCTATTACGCGTCTTGGTAATTCTTGTGACTTTTGGAAAGAGGAATTCACTGGTAATTTATCGCCAGAACAACTCCGTAAAATTATCGAGAATAATTGTCAGAACCTTCCCATATTTGATTGTAATGATGCTTTGAAGTGGCTTAATCTGCTATTACAATTTCCTGGTTTTTACGATCATGTCCATATGAAATATCCCAAATATAAATTTGACGCAGACATAAAAACCCTTGTTGCCAAGACAAAAGAATATAGATCCATCGATATTCCGAAATTAGAAAGTGATAAACTTGCAAGCATTCAAAAGCTTAATAGGATGCTATTAGAATCCTTATATTCAAAAGAAACCCCTGTTTTGAAATCCCGTTTTAATAAGGGAGTAACTGATCCTCGCCAGAAGATAACTTTTCATACTTTGCGGCATACATTTGCAAGTTGGCTTGCAATACAAGGAACTCACATTTTAACCATTAAAGAATTGCTTGGACATCAAACCCTAGCAATGACTGAAAGATACAGCCACCTAATTCCTGAACAGAAAGTACAAGCTCTAGCGGGGATTGAAGCAATATTTGTTCAGAAGGAATGCTGACTTAGCCAACTTAAATCAAGGATGGTAATAGTATGGATGATGAATGGATTAGCTTTATTGATGATATTTTTGCACTTAATGACAGAAATAAAGCAAATTTATTGGCGAAAGAACTACTTAATATAAACGCTTCTGCTGATGATACACCAGAATCATTTTTTAGCACATTTATGAAATTTTCGAGGGTCTCACTTGAAAATACATCACATAATTCGATTAACGATGTACTGGATATTTTTTATAAAGCTAATCTTTCCTACATTAAAGATCCAAAAGTAAAAAGAATAATGTCGTTAATAAAATCCCACGGCAAACCAAAAATATTTAACATGAGATCTCTTGCTGACGTGGAAGATCTTTTAAATATTCTTGAACATAACGGTGAAAAGATAATATCAAAATGGATTTATCAAGATGGAAGTGAAGCAATAATTAAACATAATATGTTGAACTCCATTCTCGATGTTGAAATACTGTTTAAAATTCATACAGCGATTTGTGCATTAAGAGAAATTGCATATATAAGATCTAGGCCAAAGGATAAAATAGATGTAAAAATAATGGAACGCATCGTTCGAATTGTGCTTTATTCAAAAGGACAAATGTTAAAATTAGATAATTTATTATCTAAACCCGTAATACAAGATTTAGTTGCATCTCTAAAAGGATCTGAAAATATTAATAAACGATGGGAACCGTTAAACAATTTTAAAAAAGAGTCTGTTGAGATTGCTGATAATTTATGGTCAAAAGGGGATAAACGACTCCACAATGAATTGGCAATACACATTTACAAAACCCTCAAACAAAAACATGATCAACTAATAAAACATACTATCGGACAGTATTCAGTTTCGAAGGCATGTGAAGGTCTAAGTAATGATGAAAAAATTAAAAAAAGGGAAATTCTTGCAGACAAATTCTTAATTAAAACTATTAGAACAGCAATTATTCCTGTTGCTGAAAAATTTAATCGGGTCAGGGGTACCAAAGGCACAAAAAAATAAATCACAGTTATATGCTGTAGATATTTACAAGGCTTCTTTGTTTAAATATTTTTGGCGCATGTAGGCTACTTGTATTACTGATGGTATTGTAACACGATAGGCCGTTCCCGAAAACATTGGTATAGTGAGAATAGATGTTATAACCCATCCGACTGGCCCAGCAAAAATGGCTAATCCTCTTGCTAATCCAGCATTTACTCCAAATGACAATCCCCTGGATAAAATTGCCTTGGCAACACTATTAGCAACATAAAGAGCTATTTTGTATGATGTAAATTCACCTGCTATTATAGCCGATTGTAACGCAGCCATAATAGCAACCGAGGAAGCGTGCTTCAAATTCAATTTCATTCCTTTTGCAAATTCTCTTTTTTGCTCATCAGTCATCTTCTCCAGTGAATCCTCTATGATTTTGAGGAACAGGTTGGCTTCGATTTTTTCTACTGATGATTTTTTATTAAAATTTACTTTTAATTTTTTACATACATCAGTTAATATTTCCCTGTATGAAATTCCATGTCGCCTAATAATATTTAAAATTGTGTCTCCACCATAATATTGCAATTCTGTCGCTATTAAATCCCATGCTCGCTTATAATTACCTTTGCAATTATTAAATCTATCATCACTTAATAAGTCGGATGTAATTCTGTCGTTCCCTTTTTTGTCTTTTGTAAGAAAATCAACTAAAATTGACAGATCCTCATTATCACAGAACTGCAAAAATTCTAAATCGCTGTCTTGCTTATATTTATTACCCATTTTACCTCCATTACTGAAGTTTTATACACGTAGTATTTTATTACAATTTTATCATATGATAAATTACTACCACTTCATTAAATACTATTACATCCCAGTTTATTTATCAACCTTCAGTTTCACAAGAGCTATGAAGCTTTTTATCAATCAGACTAATTTTATTGCAAAATTAAAATTATTTAAACAAATTAAACGCAGACTCCTGCGCTTCTCCTGTATAACCTTTTAGCATTCTCTTTTAAGAAGCTGCGCCACAACAGCTATCCACCCCAGCATCAACATCAAAGGCTGCTGATATAGTTTCCGCTATACCGTTAATATAGCAACACTAACAACAGCATCAGCTATCCTCCATAGCATCCACGCGTGGTGCTCATGAGTAGCAGCTAGTAGCAGTAGCAGCTTCCCAATCAATTTAATGGGAGTCATTACAGCTGTGGTTAGAGGTACGATCATGCCGACATCAAGTTGCTGGGCAGCTTGTATAAGATTTTTTTAGGAGTAGCTGATTCAACAGCAGCTATACTCCCTCAAGCTTCTTCAATATAGGATCATCCGCCAGAAATATATTGGTGGTTTCCGTCTCGTCATCAAAAACAAGAACTGCCGATCCGTCTTTAAGTTTGGATTTTACCTGTCTGACCATTGTTTCCAGGGAAGCTTCAATAGCGCCATAATCCGTCCCGTTTCTGGAAATGAATTCTTCAATGACTCCCTTGAGGGCATGAGCACTGAGTTTATTGACGGGGATGATGTGGATCGACATTTTTAGCTCCGTGTCAATCATCATAAAAACTATATTGCTCTTTTGCCGTTTCCAGCAACCTTAAAAAGGAATTAACATCCTGCAAACAATCTAAACGCAGACTCCTGCGCTTTCCCTGTTCCACCAGGTTAACATGCTCCCGGAAAAATCTGTCCACCAACTGTTCGTATATCATCTGTGCCCGTTTTGGAACTACCCTGTTTTTGGGACGCAGATATTTCTGCAGATACAATGCGGCTGCTTCTATGTCGTAGATTGACTCGATGGGAGTCATTGAATCACTTCCTTCCACTGTCATGTAGGCATAATACCCAACTCTGCTGCCGGTGGCCATTATTTTTCACGTATCATTAAACTCTGCTGAACATTTGATTAAAGAAAAGATGGAAAATGATCCTTGCAAACTGTACTTGCCGCTTACAAGTAAATAAATATCATTTATTAAATCAGCATATTATAACAATATCCGGTCCGTCCTGAAATTCTGGCACGCAAATTTCATTATAATAAAGGCAAATAAGCAAACACCCTCAAGGAGGTAACAGATCATGAAAAAGACATTAGGAACCATCGTAGCGGCGGCAGCAGTAGTTCTTTTGACGGCAACCTTTGGTTTTGCGGAGTATGCGGCAACGGGAGCAGCCAACTTCCCGTATTTCCAGCTGGGCTGCCTGATCATCGGCGGCTTGCTGATGGTAGCTTTGAAGAAAAAATATGAAAAAATGTACACAGCGGAAGTAGTCGGCGCCTTCGCTCTTTACACCATTCTGATGGCGCTCTTCACCAATCCGGTTATTGATATGGTAAAAATCATTGTGACCTGAGAATAAGTATTCGGAAGTAGCCGCTACAACAACAAACATGATCTGTTTATTATATAACCCCTCAAGGCTCCAATAGCTTGAGGGGTTTTTTATGGTTCATCCGGTTGATGCGTCGTCCAGTTATCTTTTGCATCTACCAACCAAAGGATTTTAAAAAGCCTTAACATTGGAAATAACGACTTGAAATAAAGTAACCGTGAAAGTAACAAGCATATCTATACCGCATCCATGCAGATGCTTAGGTGGGCAGTATTTTTGAACTATGACGCACCCAGATTATGTATAGCAACACAGAAAATAATCGATTCATCATTGGTTTTATCTGATTTCAGTAAAGTGAAATCCGGATATTCAGTTTCTATTTTTTCGCAAATTTTTTTATATGTTTTCAAAGATGAAGCATATGCCTTCTCATCTTCTGGCAGAAGAACAACCCATCCGAACTCAGCTTTATCTGCAACGCTAACTTCACTGTAGTATTTTACGATTAGTAAATCGTTTAAGATTTCTAACGGACTAAGGCCTGTTTTAATTTCAGCGTTATATATAAAATTATTACCTGTCACAGGATTCAGTTTTTTCATTTTTACGGAAATATCTGCTGATAGGTTCTTTGCACTGGACTTTGATCCCTTTAATTCTCTGCCTAAATGATTTTCAACATCTTTCACACTGATCTTCTTATCTGTGAAGTGACCATTAGTACGAACTTCTAGAACTTCATCATTTTCAATAAGCTTATTTACTAATTCTACAAGAACCCAATTTTCAAAATTTTTAACACGTCCTTGCTGAGTAGGTATTTGTTTACGCCAATTCAATAGGGTTGATCTTTTCTGCTTGAGAATTGATTCTAAATGTGGCCACAGCCACGAGGATTTTTTAGTTATCATGGTATCCACCTCCTTAGGTCTGTATGGATGATTAAATATATCATCAAAATTTGGCCTCCTAAGTAACGATTCTTGAATTTCATACTCCTTTCCATCAGGCAATTCTATGCTATAATAACCCTCATCCATGGAATCAATTGCAATAAAGCTCTTAACCTGACCAGAAATTTTACGCTCAAAATCGAAATAGCGGATCAAGAAATCTTTTATATATTTTGCTTCTAATGCATTGTCCATATAGGCCCCACCATAACCAAGTCTGAATAACACCTTGCTCCATGAGTCCACACGTGAGTAATAAAAGGCATGACTATTTATTCCATGCCCCCAGAATCCAATCAGAAAGTATCCTTCTGGGCACTCACTAATAAATCGTGAAAGGCTACCCTGAATCAGAAATGCATCTTTCGCGGCAATTTCAGAACCGAATAATAAGCATTCTTTGACATTATCAGTTAAAGGAACCAAAAGCTTATCAGCCATTGGACTTTCAGGAAGTGGAATACCAAAAATCCCCTGAAACACTTCTTTCAATTTTTTCAGCATAAATAATATCCTGCTATTGTTCCAACGTTTCGAGATGTCCGCTATACCATACCAATTCAATGTGCCCCTTGTTATTTATTTCAACATGAAACTCACATAAATTGTTTCTCCATGTCCATTATTTCTTAGAGGAAGCAAGAACCGGATGAATCTTTTTATACCGCCACAGGTTTCTTCTTATAAACATTCAATCCAATCTTGATTTCGTCCTTATCCGGAATGGCAATATTCCCTTCCGTTGTTGCAATGATAATGGTTTTACCCGATGCTGACGGTCCAAACTCTTTGGCCACGTCGACCTTGATTGTCAGAATATCGCCTTCCAGTTTCATTTCCACGTTTTTCATCTGTTGTCCTCCTTATAGAATTATTTTAATTTGATGTTTTCGGTAAATTTGCCTGGACCCTTTTCATCTCCTTCAGCAGTTCCTGCTTGCTGACGATGCCTTTCCTGTCCAGAAGATTAATCAGTGCCTCGGACTGGATGACTTCGGACATCAGCAATTCCTTAAATTCGACCAGTTGTTGCTCGTCAAGCTTCACCGCCATAGCCACTATTGCCTCATTTCAATAAAAGTCAGTTTCAGAAGTTCAAATGTCTTTGAATAAATATTGGGATCTTTCCGAGCTCTTGGGCCTGCTACGTTGAGCACTTTTATTTCTCTTTCCTGAATCCAGTGTAAAAGTCTTTCCGCTGCCTGACTCAGGGTTAATTCTTTTAGATCAATATGAATCCAGGGCTTTTTGTGCTTCTTTGCAAACTCTCTGGTCAGGGCTGAACCGCCTGTAAGCAATCCATGGGAAACAATGACTGTTCCTTCGGAATCAAGGACGTTCTTTTCAGTCCGCTTGGGATAGTCGGTGGTGGGCATTTCCCGGAGATGATATTTCAGGTCAAGTGTGCCATCTTCCGTCTTCCTTCCCTTGGGGAGCCAGCCGCCATAGGGTATGTCATTGGCAATGGCAAAGTCCAATGCCGCTCTGTCTGCTCCGGTCTGGCCACCGGATATGATTTTAGTGATCATCGTATTTTTCCAGTAATTCCCTTATGACCGGCTTCACATACATATTGCTGAGATCAAACTGCTGCAACGCCTTGACCGATACATCAATCTTTTCCTTTGTGGTCGTCTTGGAGTTCAGGATTAAAATGTATTGCCCTTCAACACGACATAGACCGCCAGCACTGAACGTTTCCTCAAGATTGATGCTTTCATCCCAAACCGATATTCCAAGCTGTTCGGCCAGTTCTTCAAGATAGGATAAAATGATTTCATTGTCCATCTTCGGTTGATAAACTTGTCATGACCTATACCAAAAATAGCAAACAAACGCTCCACAGTGCTTGCAGACAGCAGTGTCGGTGGCTATTTCTTCACCACAACCAGGGCATTTTTTTGTTAGGGTAATGTTTTTGTGATTAAATGTGTTTGGATCATAGGTGCTGAATGCAATCTTTTTCTGTCTGGCGTCAGTCATCTCAATAGCCAGAACAATGATAAAAATTAAAAGAAAAAAGGAAAAAATAACGTATTGCATCTTACTTCCTTTCGGGATTATTCCTCGCCTCTCTCTTGTAACCTCATCCGAAAATCTCTCGGTCGCTCATGTTCCGGAAGTGACCGTGTCAATAAAGCTTACTGTTCCTGTACCCGAACTAATAGCACAGGAGACAAGTATTTTTCGATGATCGGAAATAACATAAGTTGGTTATCGGTCAGATCGTCGTCCTCTTTTACTTCAATGAAAAAAGAGTCTGATGACGAATTTTTTGATACAAATATATCTGGATCGCCACCTCTGAGATCATTTTGATTTGCTTCTTTGATTACTGTTTCAATTTTATCAGAATATAATTTTAGAATATGATTATACCCTGGGAATTTCTGTCTTGTTTTTCCATATCTTACCAATGTGTATCCATCCGATTTGGCGCCACTGAGAAAAACATTATAATGTAAATCCTTAAAATACTTATGAGTCACCATGACTGGAAAATTTTTACCTGTTTTATGAATTCCCCATGGCTTGTCCCATTGAGAATAAATGCATAATTCAGGATGTTCAAAGTAATTAATTTTTTGTATCCTGCCATAGTTAATTATCAATTCGGGGCGATTTTTAAAATCTCCGTTTCCATGCAATTGAAAAATTATTTTCATATAATCATCGAATTTTGATTTGTCGGATATACTATAACTTTTGGTCATATCGTTTTCTTCGATATAGAACATTTTACCACTCACAGGGGATGAATCGGGAATTTTCTTTGTTATATGTAAAGAGCAGCTACTCTCCGTTACTGGCTTTCAGCCGTTTCCTGAAGTCCCTCGGCCTTTCGTAGCCCGGCAGCGCCCAGATACCGCGCTTAGCTGATTTCGCCTCGCGCTCCGCCTCCAGGAACTTTTCGCGATACGGCTGTTTCAGATATTCAATGAACGCCTCGGCGTGGCCTTCGCGCAACATATCCAGGTTGATGTTGCGTCCGTCCAGCCAGATTATGCACACCATGCGGCGGTATTTGTCAATGTCGATGATGTCCAGTTTTACTTCACGGCCCTTGATTTTGTCTTCCAGGGCTTTCTGCGATTCCAAGGCGTAGGGTTGTCCTGCTTTACTGATCCGATCGCTGTGAGCATCGAATCCGTGCGTTTCTGCTGCATCGATCCCGTAAAGACGGACGCGCAGCTTGGTTTGCTCTGGTGTGATGACATTGATCGTGTCGCCGTCGGATACTTTGGTAACTGTGCCGGTGACAGTGCGCATGGCGGCATGGCTCGGAGCGGCGGCCATGAGCGCCGTGAGCGCGGCGATCAGAAGCAGTATGAATATTTTAAAGGGCGATGTTTGTGGACACATTGTTCTTGGGGCTTCTTCCTCGGGTGATTTGTTCAATGAGGATAGAGCGAAGTGGCCTCATAAAAGTCCTAGATAGACGCCAAAGCCTCTCGGAATACGGCCGTAGCGATACATTTCTAAAAGTGCCTGTTTCAGGCTCCCATCCCATCCTGCGGGCGGCGTGAAATATCTTTCCGACAACAGCTGTCGTGCCCGCATAATGATTTCTTCCTTCATCTGATTATGGATATCCTGCCAAATCTTCTTTGATTTAACGCCTTCTGGCAATACCTTGATAAGTTCAGTAATAGATACAACTTGCCTCCAATCGGTCTTGTAAAGATTTCTTGATGACGTAATAGCCTGTATTATCGGTTCTTCGGCATAGGGTTCATGCGTCTGACGTAATGGCTCGGCATGTGTTACGGCCGGATTTAAAAGCGGTTGAACTATCTCTGTCTCTTTTGCGATTTTTAATTGTTTTATGGTCGCCGCTTTCGAACGTGAGGCATCTCTATTTTTCGCTTTTACTATTTCGCGCCTTCTCTTGCGTCGTCTTTTTAATTCTTTCCTTCGCTCAACAAGATGATGAGACATTGAATTAACCTCCTAATCTGTTTCCCTGACACCATAAAACAAGTCATAGAACCAGAGGCTCTGTGTTACGATAAACGGCAAGTATTCGCAGGAGGCATTAGAAAAATCATGAAAAGCTTCTTTGAATCCATGAAAAGATAATTTTTCGTAATCTCTTTTTGTTTCATCAAGCATCCCGAACCAATGTTCAAAAATAGCATCGGCATTTTCCAATGAAACCGACATATTTTCCGGAATTGTATGAGCCAGTTCATTTTCGATGAGTGGCTTGATGTGCGGCTTGTCAATGACAAACCAATGACCGGTAACATTTGTTAATGCCCAGTTTGGGAGTTTTGGACCAATGCCGAAAATGTCGTCAAGATAATTTATGATTTCTTTCTCTGTTTTAAGGTCCTGCAGAAAATCGGCAATGAAGGCATCTTTATTTCTTTTGTAAAGCTCATTTATGACCTTTAAACATACAAGGAGTTGGTTAATTCGATCATCACCAGGAATTTCATTGGCAAGTCTTCGATATACAGGACTTTGCCTGAGAATTTCCTTTTGAATATCTTCATTATGCAGCTCTTCGCGAATATTTCTCGTCGTCTTTAGAAGCAATTCTTCCGCCTCTTCCCAGCACTGTAGAAGATCTTGCTTGAAGTTTTTGTTTTTTCTGCGAAAGGTTTGAACAAGTTCGTCCTTCACATTCCGATCAAGAAGCGCCGTCAGAAAGAAGAAGTCTTTTTCGTTTTTATTGGCCAAAAGAATCCGCTCATTCAACTGAAATTTAACATGTTCGAATATCGATGTGTGTTTGGGTGCATGATATTCATAGTTAATTTTTTTTCCACCAATTGCTTTCAGGTATGCAATTACTTTTTCCGTGGCATCACCGCCATCATTAACTGAAACCATTTTAGAAGAAACTATCCGCGGGCGGCGAATAACCTTTTCCGGCTTGCCGGGTGTTATGATTTCGTATGACGTGAAATAGAATTGTAAACCATATTCCGGATGGTGCGGATTAACACGCCAATCTCCTGTAAGTCGTATTTTATTGTTTTCATAAGGTGTTTTTGAGAGGCTAATGTCGCCTTGACACCAAAACTCACGCCCATCTGTCGCGCGCAGTAAGAAAATCCGGTAGTTGCTCGTATTGGACCGGAAACGTATGATATTACCGCTGATCACTTCCTGATTTTGGATTGGCGCAGCCTTGGATGGTGATCGAGTCACTTCCGGCATTTTGCGTCGAGCAATCTCAAGTTCAGACAGCAATTCATAGTCTGAAAAATTGAATTGTTCCTTCATCCATTTGTACTGCGGATTATTGCTGACCGCCCATTTCCCCAGAAGCCGCACATGCGAGCCTTGCGTGAGGTTATAGAAATCTTTACCCGGCGCTGCGTTACCTTTACAAAAGCACTTGTCTCCACTGGATAGTTCAAATTCCAAGTATTTGACACCCGGTTTTTCAAAAGTTACCTTCAGGACCCTTCCGACAATCGATGCTTTCCCCTGATTTGAGCCGAGTACCATTTGCTGCCTCCCTTGTCGTCCAGTTAGAAAGCTTATTCAACCAATACGCCTTGGCTTTTCTTGGAATCTTTCATCAGTTTCTCCAGGAAACCTCCGAATGACGCTGCTGGCCATCGGCATAAATCGGCTGTCATCGCCATGTAGTCAACATACTTCACTTTTAGGTATTGCCAGGTGATCCCGGTTAGTTTCGTGGCATCGCTGCACCATTCAACAGCACGAGCATCCTTTAATGGCACATCCGCCTGTTCCCATCCTTTGGTTTCGATAAGCCACATGAGAGTTTTGCCATCATTCTTCTGTGTGGCCACAAAATCAGGATAATAGGTTGAAATAGCGCCCTTATGATTCAGGTATTCAATGGAAAATTTTGTGTAGGATTCAGCAAGCTTTGCAAATCGCTCGATGTCTCCCGATTGGTCCAGAAATTGGGCAAAGTGCTTTTCAAAGTTGTTGAAACAGGGCGTGATATTAAAAACAGATTTGTCCAACTCACACCAATCACGCCGCCAGTAAAAGCCGTCCAATGCCAGCAGGGAAAGCGGTTCGGATTTTAATGTTGAATTGATTTTGGAAATGCTTTTATCGCCGATGGCTTTTGCCAGTGTTGATATGATGTGATCCCGATTTTCAGCGTGAGACAGCAAGCGTCTGATTTCTTCCGTATCCAGTTCTACCTCCTGGCCGAAGAAGACTTCCCGGACATATTTTCGAACAATGGGATAAACAACGGCAAATTGGCCGTCGATTCTCGCCTCTTTGCAAATCCGGGTCGTCAGGTGAGTGAGTATTTCGTTGACTTCCGGTAAGCCAGTATCAATTGTTACCTGTTTCTGGCCAACCGTCTTTTGAGTAACTGTTTCTACCAGAATTACTTTTGTGCTGCTTTTACCGACAGGCGTCAGGCCCTTTGGATTGGCGGGCAATCCCTTAATCACCGAATCGTCCAACCCTTTAAATTCCCGGGTATGCACTGGCGTAAGGATAGGAATCTCTATATTGAAATCCGTCTTGATCTTCATGGGATATATGTGGACACCAAGAGGCGGCGGATCTACCGTGCGGCCCACACCAACACCTTCCACTTCCAGATTTTGGACGAATTCTTCGAACTTCTGTGTTCCGACAATTTCCACAATCTGAACATAATCCGGTCCGACACCTCTCATCAGGCGAAGCCCACGGCCAACCGCCTGTTCAGGAAGGATATTCGCCTTGGCGGTAAAAGGTCGCAGCCCCAGAATCACGGAAACGTTACGGACATCCCAGCCTTCCCGAAGCATCATAACGCTGATGATCGCCCGAATCCTATTTTTAGGTAAATCAATGGACCTTGCTGCCTCCCGCGCCGTCTCCAAGTCCTTCTTGCTCACTTCGCCGGTCTTGTCCGTATGAATGAGGAGAAGTTGCCCAGCCCCATTAAATTCCGATTTCCCTTTTAAAAAGTCAAAAATATCGTCGGCATCCCGCGTATTTTCCGCCATGATGAAAAGCACGGGCCTCTTGCCGACCTCGCTGTAGGCCTCGAAGTGCTCCTGCCAGCGGGAGATGGCGATGTTAATCCATTCCGCATAGGCAACACTGGCCTTTGAATATTTTTCCGGATCTGCTTTGTCTGTTTTGTGAACGATAAGAGGCGCCTTGACGATGCGGTCTTCAATAGCTTGAGCCAGCGGATAGTCACAGATAATCCATGGGAAAAAAGTTCCGTTTTGATCCTTCGGCGTCGCCGTGAAATCCAGTTGAATGGACAGGCGT
>Ga0208459_1003132_pt1 | contig 13254 bp, 10 predicted proteins | sample AD_UKC087_MetaG_FD_184433 | JGI IMG/M metagenome (GOLD analysis project Ga0208459, IMG submission 184433) | Active sludge microbial communities of municipal wastewater-treating anaerobic digesters from USA - AD_UKC087_MetaG (SPAdes) (version 2) | ecosystem: Engineered > Bioreactor > Anaerobic >... | reverse complement strand
AGGAAAATCCCAGGAGGATTAAATGCTGCAAGGTTCATATGTTGCGTTAGTTACGCCATTTAGAAATGGTGGAATCGATTGGACTGCTTTAGAGGGACTGATTCAGTTTCATCTGGACGAAGGAACTAACGGTATCCTTCTGCTTGGGACTACGGCTGAAACTGCCGGAATGGCATCCGACGAGAAAGATGCCCTGCTGCGTTTTGCCATCAATAAAATCAATAGACAGGTGCCGGTGATGATCGGGACCGGAACGAATAATCTCTCCCAGACTCTGGTAAATACCCAAAAGGCCAGGGATCTGGGTGCGGATTCGGCCTTGGTGATCACTCCTTACTATATCAAACCAACCCAGAAAGGGATGATCGAATATTTCCAGACCGTTGCCGGGAAAGTGGATATACCGATCGTGATTTACAACGTGCCTGGACGCACCGGAGTGAATATGACTGCCGCCACGACCGTGAAGCTGGCCGAAAGCTGCCCCAATATCGTGGGCATCAAAGAAGCCAGCGGGAACCTGGTGCAAGCCACACAGATTATCCGCGATGCCAAAGCGGGCTTCAGTGTGATGTGCGGAGAGGACGCCCTGAATATGCCCCTGATGGCCATCGGCGCCAAAGGGACCATTTCCGTGACCGCGAATGTGGCCCCGCGGCTGATGAGTGAGCATATCGCCTCCTGTCTTGCCGGGGACTATGCCACCGCATCCAAACAGCACTTGCATCTGGCCCGGCTGAACGATCTGATGTTCATCGAAACCAATCCCATCCCCGCCAAGGAAGCGCTCTGCATGATGGGAAAAATCGCGTTGGAGTTCCGCAGCCCGATCTGCCCGCTACTGGACGCAAACCGTGAAATCCTGCGTAAAGGACTGCAGGATTACAAGCTAATCTAATTACGAATACGAAGGATATACGAACTAATGAAAAAGGCTAAAACAGTCCACGGCTTTGAATTGATCGAAAGCCGGGAAATCAAGGAAGTGAAGATCACAGCGCACCGCTATCACCATCACAAGAGCGGTGCCGAACTGATGTATCTGGAAAGTGAGGATAGCAACAAGGTATTTAACATAGCATTCAAGACCATCCCCGAGGACGACACCGGTTGCCCCCATATCCTGGAACACTCAGTACTGAACGGATCGCGCAATTACCCTGCAAAGAACACCTTTATGGAGCTGGTGAAGGGTAGCCTGAATACCTTCATCAACGCCATGACCTCTTCCGACTGGACATCATATCCCATAGCCTCCACGAACGACAAGGATTTTATTAATCTGATGAAGGTGTATCTGGATGCCGTACTCTTCCCCAAAATATATGAAGATTCGCGCATTTTGGATCAGGAAGGCTGGCATTACGAGCTCTTTGGCGAGGATCAAGAGATCAAGTACCGTGGAGTGGTTTACAATGAGATGAAAGGCGCTTTCTCATCCGTGGACAGCGTAGTACAGCGCTTTTGCACTCATGCGCAATTCCCTGATACGCCTTACGGCTTTGAAAGTGGTGGCGATCCTGAGGCTATTCCGCAACTGACGAACGAGAAGTTCCTGGCCTTTCATAGTAAATATTACCATCCCTCAAACAGCAAAATCGCCCTCTATGGTAATCTCGATATCGACGCTGCGCTAAAGATCATCGACGAAGAGTACCTTAGCCATTTTGAAGATCCTGGCATCCGTCATGAATTCCCCCTGCAAAAGCCTTTTTCCAAGGTAAAGAAGATCAGTCACGAGTATCCCCTGGGTGACGATCTGCAACCAGAGGGACAGTATTACCTGGCGCTAAACTACAGCTGGGGCAAAGTGAGCGATGACTATCTGGTACCCAAAGTACAGCTCCTGGCGGATCTTTTGATGCGCTCTGCAGCATCCCCGCTAAAGACGGCTATTCGCAATTCTGGCATGTGTCAGGATTCCCAGATATATCTGAATGATGACATTCTGCAGCCCACTATCAGCATCGTATGCAAGCAGGTGAAGCAGGATAATCTGGAGAAATTGAGCAAATTGATCAAGGATGAGCTCAAACGCATCGTCAAGGAAGGCTTTGACAAGAAACTGGTGGAAGCCTGCATCAATTCCAGAGAGTTTTTCCTGCGGGAAGCTCAATTGCAGCGCCTCCCCAAAGGGCTGTTCTATGTGCTGACCTGCCTGGGCTTGTGGAACCATGGTGGAGATCCGATCAGTAGTATGGCCTTTGAAGCATACCTTTCAGAACTGCGCAAGGGACTGAGCGAACCGCTATTTGAAAACCTGATAAAAGCCTTTATCCTGGATAATAAACACGCCTCAGAAATCCATTTCGTGCCAGTACCAGGACTGATCGCCAAGCAAGAAGCCGCAGTCTACGACAAGCTAAGCAAGTATAAAGCCTCCTTAAAGAAAACCGAGATCAAAGCTCTGATCAAACGCAACGAGGAGCTTACTACCTGGCAGGAGAGTCCAGATTCACAGGAAGACCTGTTGAAGATACCGCTTCTAAAACTGAGCGACGTAAATAAAAAAGCTCCTGAAATCCCCACTGTGGTGGAGCAATACAAGGAATTCACCTTGCTGAAGCATCCGGTAAATACCAATGGCATCGTGTATTTCCGACAGTATTTCGATCTGAGCCACGCCAATCAGGACGATCTGCCCTGGATCGAGGTTTATACCCAGCTTTTGGGCTTGGTTGACAGCACAAACTACAGCTACGGCGATCTCTCAAACGAGATTCAAAGCCATACCGGTGGCATTTCTCTAAACCTGGAGGTGATGAACAGCTATCAAACTCCCGATGACATCATTCCCAAGCTGGTCCTCATCGGAAAAACGATCGCCGCGAAGACCGATAAACTGATGGATCTGGCCGCGGAATATGCCCTGAACGCTGTTTTTGACGATCATGCCAGGCTAAAGACCTTGATCCGCGAGATGAAGGCACGCAGTGAAGCCATGATCATTCAAGGTGGAGTATCTGTAGCCATTAAGCGTATGTTTGCACCTTATTCCCAGCTTCACGATTGGCAGGATCGGGTGAGTGGCCTCGGCTTCCATCACTTCCTGATTGAGTTGGAAAGCAAGCTGGATAGCGAGATTGAGGACATTGCCGAAGAATTGAAATGGGTACAATCCCACTTCCTAGGCATGAATGGATCCATCGTCAGCATCACCGCCACCGAAGAGCTGATCCCCGGTGTGATCAGCGCCCTGCCATCACTGATGGGCAAGCTCTCCACCGATGCCCATGAAACGGCAGAAATCAGCTTTGAGACCAAGAATCTCAATGAAGGCATTGCCGCACCAGTGAAGGTGCAGTATGTGGTAAAAGGTGGCAATTTCTTCCGCAAGGGTTACCCCTATTCCGGTAAGCTGAGAGTGCTCTCAAACATCCTCAGCAACGACTTCCTGTACAAGGAATTACGCGTGAAAGGTGGAGCTTATGGCGGCGGCGCAGGCTTCACGATGGACGGATACCAGTATTTCTATTCATACCGGGATCCCAACCTGAAGGAAAGCTTGGATGTGTATAACGAGGTGGCGGATTTTATCCGCAGTATGGACTACAACTCCCGCGATATGGATAAGTTTATCCTGGGCGAAGTATCCAATCTGGACTATCCCATAACGCCTGAGTATCAAGGCGTACATGGAGATCTGGACTTTATGACCGGCTTCACTCAGGCCGATCGGCAGCAGATCCGCGATGAAGTGTTGGATACCAAGCTGGAAGATCTGCGCCAATATGCCGATATGATCCAGGCAATCATGGAAAAGAACCACTTCGCAGTGTTTGGCAACGAAGCGACCATCCGCGCCAATGCAGATATCTTCGACATCATCACCCCCGTCTTTAGAAAGTGAAGCAAAAAGATAAGAAGCAACACACTAAATATAATGGCAGGCTACGCAACATCAGCCTGCCCGATCTTGAGGTATTGGACGACCGACGGGAGTCTGCCGCATATAAAACGTCCAGAACCTCCACCAAGCTGGAACACAGCTACAAGAACGACTCGGAGCTGAAGCTGGCGCGAGTGATGGAAGTGCTGAGCAATTATCAATGCCGTATCGCGTTGGAGCAAGACACGGTGACCGCCAGCATCAGCGGACGTTTGAAACAATTTCTGTACCGTAGCCACGGGCTATTGGCGGTGGGTGACCTGGTGGAAGTGGATATCGCCCCGGCACCGGACTATCGCGTGGAAAAACTGGTTCCCCGAGAGAACAGCCTGATCAGATATGGCTCGGGTACCTTTCAAAAGGACATCGTGATCGCTGCCAATATCGATCTCCTGGTGATCACGACCTCCTGGCTGATGCCAAGATTCAAGCCCGGACTGGTAGATCGCTATCTGATCCTGGCAGCCAAGCACAAGATTGCCCCCCTCATTGTGGTAAACAAGATTGACCTCTGCGAGGATTTTGATGAGCTGGAAGAAAGCCTGGCCTATTACCGGCAGATCGGCTGTGACATCATCCTCAGTTCCACAGTGAGCGGGCAGGGGATAGAAGAATTGAGAGACTATCTAAGGGACAAGGATTCGGTGTTCTCTGGGCACTCCGGAGCAGGGAAGAGTTCGCTGATCAATTGTCTGGAGCCAGGAATAGAGCTGTTGACCGCTGAAGTAAGCGACTTTAACGAAAAAGGCAAGCATACTACCACTCAGGCAGTACTGCTGCCGTGGAGCTTTGGCGGACACTTGCTGGATACTCCGGGCATCAAGACTATCTCCCTGCATCAAGACGACGTGAAGATCATTCCCAAGCTATATCCGGGCTTTGATCAATACTATCCTCTTTGCAAGTTTCGCGATTGCAGCCACATGGAAGAGATCGGCTGCGCCGTTTTGGAAGCTTTGGAAAGAGGGGAAATCGATCCCGAACGTTATGAATCATACCGCTGGATCATGCAATCACCATGACGAACTTTGCCGTATATATCAATCCCGGCTTTGCCGATAAACAAAGCATCTTTGAGCTGCTGATCAATCTGCAGGAGGAGGATCGCATCCTCAATCCCAAGGGCAAGGAGATCAGGTTTTACGGAGACGCCGATCAGAAGGACATCCTTCAGCCCCCCGTGAAAGTGCTCGATTTCACCGCCGGGAAGCCCTTGCCCAGGATCCACAGCATCCTGGTGTTTGGCGGCGATGGAACCATCTTGAAAGCAAAAGAACTTGCGTTGAAGACATCTGCACCGATTCTGGGGATAAATCTGGGTTATCTTGGCTTTTTGTCCGAAAGTACTCTGCCGGAAATCAGAGCCTCCATCCGCGACCTAGTGGCAGGGAAGTACCAGATCCTCAGCCGCATGCTGATCCAATGCAGTGTGAAAAGAAATGGAAAGATAATCCTGCAAGAGGAAGCTTTGAACGATGCGGTGATCTACAAAGGTGAAAATCCAGGACTGATCGGTGTGCGGATCTTTGCCAACGGCCGTTATGTATTCGATACACGCTGCGATGGAGTGGTTACTTGTACTCCCACCGGATCCACAGCTTATTCACTGGCTGCCGGTGGCCCCATCCTGGCTCCGCACATGGCAGCCATGGTGATCACTCCGCTCAATCCGCATCTCCTGACGATCCGCCCCATGGTCTTTGCCGCCAGTGATCGCCTGCTACTCAGGGTTCATGGCCTGTCTCAACCAGCCTGGCTGCAGGTGGATGGAGCAAACAGTCTTGCTTTGGCCGATCGCGATGAATTGATGGTGAGCGCGTCCAAGCGTCAGGTGAAATTCATCAAGCTTAGTAAACGCACCTTTTACCGCATCCTGCGCAACAAGATGCACCTGGGTAAGTGATGCTATCCGAAATCTACATCAAAAACTACATCCTTGTGCCGGAATTGCGTTTGCAATTTGACCCCGGACTAACTGTAATCACTGGTGAAACGGGCGCGGGAAAATCCATCCTCGTGGGTTCCGTGGCACTCATCCTGGGTGACAGTGCCAATACTCTGGAAGCCTACGATCCCGCAAAGCCCATCTATCTGGAAAGCAGCTTCATCCCCCCGCAGAGTGGCCCCATCAGAGACTATCTGGCAGAGCTGAACGCCCCCGTAGATGATGAACTGGTGTTGGCACGCGAGATCTCGCCCGCGGGGAAATCGTCCTATTTTATCGGCGGCAGAAAGGTGAGTGCTCAGGTAATGAAATCCCTGAAGCCCCTGCTCCTGGATTTTCATCATCAACGCGATCAGCAACGCTTGCTTTCTACCGTGTATCAGCTGGAGATTCTGGATCGCTATGCCGGTTCGACCGATTTGTGTAAAGAGTTTGGAGCCGCATACCGCGAATTGAAGCGCAAAGAGCAGCTACTCGCCCAGATGCAGGCAGATGATGAAGCGCAGCAGCAAAAGCTGGAGCTATACCGTTACCAATATGCAGAGCTGGAAAAGGCCGATCTCAAGATAGGTGAAGACAAGGCCCTGCAACAAGAATTTGAGCTACAAGAACATGGGCGGGAGATACTCGATCTGGCTCATGGCATGAATAGTGCGATGTTTGAAGCGGAGAACAGCATCTTTGACCGTCTGGGCACCTATCAGGCGCAATTGGAGCGTTTTCGGGAACTTGGTGAGCACATTGCCGAGGCCGGGGATACGCTTTTAGAAGCCAGAGAAGCCCTGCGCGGTACTTCCATGGCCCTTTCATCGATACTGGATACATTGTCCTATGATCCATCCCGGATGACCGAGATCGAGAAGCGCCTGGATACGATCAACAGTCTTTTACACAAGCACAAGGTACCCAGTGTGGAGGATTTGCTGGCTCTCTTTGCCGTACGCGCCAAAGATCTGGCTACTGCCGATGATTTTCGGCAACAGATATCAGCCTTGCAGAAAAGCTGTGAGGCAGACGCACAAGAGCTTGCCTTGATGGCAGATAAGCTTAGTCTGGTCAGGCGGACTGCTGGGGCCAAACTGGCCAAAGAGCTGCAAAAGAGCATTCGACATCTGGCTTTGGAGCAAGCGCAGATCCAAATTGAGATTGACAAAAAAGTAAAGCCTGAAAATGTACTAACAGGGAGCTTGGCTGCTTTTACTGAGAGTGGTCAGGACGAGGTCGAGATTCTCTTTTCAGCGAATCCCGGCAGCAGTTTGAAACCACTGTCTCATGTGGCCAGCGGCGGTGAATTGAGCAGGATTCTTTTGGGAATCAAACAGGTTTTAGCCCTGCGGATGTCCCCCAAGCTCCTGATCCTGGATGAAATAGATGCAGGTGTTGGTGGCAAGACGGCCGAGCTGATGGCCGCGGCGATTGCCTCCATCTCCCGGCAGCATCCAGTATTGTGCATCACGCATTTGGCGCAGATCGCGGCATATGCGAATACACACATCGCGGTCGAGAAAGTAAGTGATGCCAAAACTAGTGTTGTGTTGCGCGTACTGGATGACCGCCAACGAGTCCCCGAATTGGCGCGGATGCTTTCCGGGAATGTAACCGGACACGCACTGAAGCACGCTGAGGAATTGATCGAAAAGAATAAAGTAAAAGAGGAACAAAGTTGAGCAAAGTAAGTAAACACCGTGTACGTGGCATAGCCATATTCATCGTATTCCTGGCTTTGGCAGCCGCAATTTTACAGTTTCAAAACCGGGGGCATAAACCGGGAACCTTCAATTTTAAGGATAGTAGCAACGAATACCGCGATCTGAAGTTTGTAAACAAGGCCAAAATCACCTTTACGTCTCCCAATGTAGCCGCCGCACAGACAGGGATCGGCGAGATTATCAACCAACGGGCTCAACAGCGCATTCGCCGCCAGAATGAAGGAGGCTACGGAGCATATCTCTTTACCATCGATAGAGATGATGTGTCTGTAGTAGCCGAAGAATTACGCGCCTTTGGCACTGTACTCTCTCAGGTGGAGCAAGTGGATACATCCCTGGTGAATCTGGATTACGACAGCGAAGCAGCACGTCTGGCTTCCTATGAGAAGGAACAAGCAGATCTGGATATGGTACGCTTCCCATCCGAAGTGCAAAACAGACGCAAGGAGCAACTCCACGGCCTTATCCAGCAAGCGAGATCCAATCTGGATAAGCTTTCCGAGACCAAAGATGTGCTCCTCTATATCACACTCAGTCCTGCCAAAGGGAGCACCAACTTCATCACGATTCTAAAGAGTGGAACTATCTTGTTCCTGACCTGGCTGGGCATCTTCACCGTTGCGGCTATCCTGATTTACTTCGGAGTCAAGCTCCTCATGTACATCCTTAACCTGATGGGTGTGAAAGGTATCAATGTGAGCGGAACTGGCCCTTACTCTTACGGGGGATCCTATTCAAACTACGATCGTTACTCATCGAAGTATGGCTATGGAAACAAACGCAAAGTAAAACGCATATACAAGGACAAATCCAGCTCTTCCAAAAATGATGAAGAGAATAAGTAACAGGAGAATATGATGCAACTGCTTGCTTGGCATGTTTGGATCATCATTGGCATTGCCTTTGTGATCATCGAAATCTTTGATCCCGCGTTCTTCTTTATCTCTCTGGGCATTGGGGCCATCGCTACAGGATTGTTGGCGCTGCTGCCAGTAATCGACCGCAGTATACCCTTACAAATCCTGTTGTTTGCCATCATCAGCTTCATTTCCTTTCTCTTCATGCGCAAACTGGGCAAGAAGGTATTGGCAAATCCAGGAGCGGATACGAATGTGTACGCTCTGAAGGGCAAAACCGGGCATGTTACACAAGCCATCCTGGATGATGGGCGGGGCTACGTGAAAGTTGGCGGGGAAGAATGGGCTGCCATCAGTGAGAATGGTGAAAGCATCGCGGAACAGGCCAAGGTAACAATAACCGGCATAGAAGGGAATAAACTGATAGTAAAGCAAATGTAATCAGTATCAGGATGCCGATACTGCTACGAGCAAGGAGATTATGGATGAAGTATCTTGTGTGGCCTCTTTTATTTACTCTGCTATTGATCGGGGCATGCGGCAAGGGGACTAAGGATGTACTGCGCATTGGCACTCATGCGGATTACCCCCCTTTTGAGTATCAGGTTGATAGCACATTGGTAGGAATCGACATCGATTTGGGCAGACGATTGGCAGAAAAAATGGATTTGGAATACGAGTTTAAGCACATGGATTTTGATGATTTGCTCCCAGCCCTGCAGGCAGGGGACATCGATATCGCCATCTCCGCTCTCACCATCACCGAAGAACGCAAGCACATAGTGGACTTCTCAGTTCCATATTATGTGGCAAACCAAACGATCCTCACTAAGCAGGACAATCAGACCATTTTGGATGAAGCGACAGATCTGAAGGATTACATCATCGGAGCACAGGATGGCACCACTGGATATAACTATATCAAAGAGAATCTGGTGGACAAAAACCTGCTGTCGAAGGAAAACTTGAGGATCTATGCCGTCATCTCAGATGCCGTAAAGGCACTGGTGACTGGAGAATGTGACTTCTTGATACTCGATAACAGCCCAGCACACATCTTCCAAAAACAGTACCCACTCAAAACAGCACTGACGATCGAGACTTTTGAAAGCTATGGTATTGCTTTGCCCAAGAATGCTCCGCTAAACGAGAGGATCAATCAGGCGTTACAGGATCTGATCGACAGCGGTGAAGTACTCTCCATCATTCAGACTCATCTGAGATAAGCTCACCCACAAATACACGAGCACCATCACAGACGATCAACCCAGAGTATCCTATAAACAATAAGGCTGCCCCCTGAAAGGAAGCAGCCATGATATGTGTGTTATTCTTTGGGAACTACCATCTGAGATGGGCAAAAGCTTTGTTAGCGTCTGCCATCTTGTGGGTATCTTCACGCTTCTTGATGGAAGCGCCTTCTTTCTTGTAAGCAGCCATCAATTCGGCAGCCAGCTTTTCCATCATAGTCTTCTCGCTACGAGCGCGGGAATAGGTGATGATCCAACGGAAAGCAACGGCACGACCGTTCTTTTCGTTCACTTCGGTAGGGATCTGATAGTTTGAACCACCTACACGGCGGGAAACCACTTTCACCAGGGGACGTACGTTTTCAAGCGCAGTTTTGAAGACTTCCAGGGGTTCCTGTTTGGTCTTCTGCTGGATGATGTCGAAGGCTCCGTAAACGATCTTTTCGGCCAGGGATTTCTTGCCCTGTACCATGAGACAATTCATGAACTTTGTGAGTACTACATCGTTATACTTGGGATCCGGCAGTACTTCACGGACTACGGCTTTACGTTTTCTTGGCATTTATTCCCTCCTACTTTTTCTTGGGACGCTTGGTTCCGTATTTGGAGCGTGAATTGGTGCGTTTTTCCACGCCGGCGGAGTCAAGGGCACCGCGAACAATATGGTAGCGAACACCGGGAAGGTCTTTTACACGACCACCACGAACAAGAACGATGGAGTGTTCCTGCAGGTTGTGTCCTTCGCCGGGAATATATGCTGTAACTTCAAATCCGTTCACAAGACGGACACGTGCGACTTTACGAAGAGCTGAGTTGGGTTTCTTGGGCGTAGTCGTGTAAACACGAGTGCATACTCCGCGCCTTTGCGGACATCCCATGAGCGCCCTGTTTTTCTTTTTGATCTCAACTGCAGTTCTTCCTTTGCGGATCAATTGGTTGATGGTTGGCACTGATATTCTCCTTTATTTTACTTCAGTGTGTCTTATACATATCTTAGAAATCGAGGATATCCTCTGCTTCTTCAGAAACTTCCGGGTGCGCCAGCTTGCTGATGATCTGAGCCACGGTATCGCCATTGGCCACTGCTTCTTTGATCAAGCCGTTATATAGTCTGGTACCGGTTCCCACAGGTATGCGGTGACCCAGAATGATGCTTTCCTTCAAGCCTTCAAGGTGGTCCACACTACCCTCAATGGCTGCCTTGGTAAGCACTTTGGTAGTTTCCTGGAACGACGCTGATGAAAGCCAGCTATCCGTCAAGAGAGAAATTTTGGTGATGCCCAACAGCAGTTGTTCAAACTGCGCGGGCTGTTTGCCAAAGGATACCGCTTCGCGGTTTTCCCGCTCCACGCGTACCTTGTCCACGATATCTCCTTGAAGGAAGGAAGTGCTGCCACTATCGGTGATGCGGACTTTTTTAAACATCTGACGTACGATAACGCTGACGTGCTTGTCGTCGATCTTCACGCCCTGTTTACGGTAAATCTCTTGAATCTCGTTCAAGATCATCATCTGAGCTTCGATCACACCTTTCACCAGCATGTCGTGCGGATCCAGCGGACCATCGGAGAGTGCGTCACCGCTTTCCACTTTATCGCCCTGGTGCACGATAATGCGCTTGCCGGAGGGAATGGAATACTTACGGCCGGCGAGGGGCTGATATGCGCTCACGGCGTCACCCGAGACCACGATGCTTTCCTGCTCGGCAGGAACCACAAACATCTTGCCGCACAGAGGAGTACCGGCTTTCACGCTCTCGCCTTCGGCCACGATAACAGTCATCGTCTTGGGAATATCGTACACACTTCCTTTCTGATTGCGCTTGGCGACCTGCACTTTCACTTTGCCGTCTTCCATCAGGATGGTGCATTTACCATCGTTCTCAGCATAGACGCTCTTCTTGTTCAGCACCCAGATGCGCTGGTTCTTGTCATCATCCATGCTCACGACCACCTTGCCGTCATTTGGGGCAAAGAGTCCATTGGGCGGAGTTACGAAGATGTCACGGCCGGTCTTTTTCAGACCACCGATGGTGACGATGCCGTCGATATCGGATATCCGGGCCTTATCTTTGGGAACGCGGGCTTCCACCAGGTCTTGCACGCGAGGCAGACCACCGGTGATGTCGCGTTGTTTAATAGTCATACGAGAAGTCTGGCCCAGGATGTCGCCTGTATGTACGAAGCTGCCGTCTTCCACGCGCACGACCAGGCCGGTGGGCAGAGGAATCAAGCGAACGCTACCGTCTTCGCCCACAATCTTGAATTGCGGTTGTTTCTTGCGGTCCTTGGATTCGATGATGGTGATGTCGCGGCTGAATGTGATGTCGTTATACTCTTCTTTAAAGGTGATGTCCTTTACGAAGTTCTCGTAGTGCAGCACACCTTTAGCCGTGGAAATGAGCGGATTGTTAAACTGGTCCCAGGATAACAGCTTGGTATTGAGGGCAATCTTTTGTCCGTCCTTCACGTGTACTGTGGCGGCGTATTCCACCTTGTATTCTTCCAGCATTTTCTCTTCATCATTTTCATCCACGATGAGCAACCGACCCAGGTGAGATACGGATATCAGGTGTCCTTCGGTGTTGGTAACGCAGTTCATACGGTCAAATTTGACGATACCATCCTGACTGGATACCACTTCTGCCAGATCAGTGGCGGTCGAGGCCGCTCCACCAATGTGGAATGTACGCAGGGTAAGCTGAGTACCGGGTTCGCCGATGCTCTGTGCAGCGATGATTCCCACGGGATCCCCCACCATCACCGGTTTGAGAGTGCTGAGATTGCGACCATAGCACTTGGCGCAGAGACCGCGTTCTGCTTCACAAGTAAGGGTGCTGCGAACATGAACCGAGATCAGGCCATGGTTTTGCAGCGTGCGGGCCATCTTATTACTGATTTCCTCGCCGGCATTTACCAGCACCTTACCAGTGACGGGATCCACGATGTCTTCAGCGGCGAAACGTCCTTGCACACGCTCGGCCAGGGACTGCACGATCTCGTTACCTTCCTTGAGCACTGTCATATGCACACCGCGGTTGGTGCCGCAATCTTCCATGGTGATGATGGCATTCTGCGCCACGTCCACCAGACGACGGGTAAGGTAACCCGCATCAGCGGTTTTCAGCGCGGTGTCTGCCAGACCTTTACGAGCTCCGTGAGTGGATACAAAGTATTCCAGCACTGTGAGTCCGTCTTTAAAATTCGATTTAATGGGTGTTTCGATCACATCCGCGCCACCGCCGGAACCGATCTTGGAGGGCTTGTCCATCAACCCGCGCATGGCGCCGAGCTGCTTGATCTGATCCTTTGATCCGCGAGCACCGGATTTATACATCATATAGATGGAGTTCAATCCGTTTCTGGAGTGCGTAAGCTCTTCCATCATCTCATCGGTCACGCGGACAGTGGTACGTTTCCAGGTATCCACCACACGTCCCATACGCTCGTTTTCGGTGATGCCGCCCTTCTGGTGAAGATCGCTGATCTTGCTAACCTCTACTTCGGACTCGTTTATGATCTGATCTTTCCTTTGGGGTGTGATGATATCGCCAAAGCTGAAGGTAACGCCGGCACGTGTGGCATAGCGGAATCCCGTGGCTTTC
>Ga0208459_1003130_pt1 | contig 13257 bp, 14 predicted proteins | sample AD_UKC087_MetaG_FD_184433 | JGI IMG/M metagenome (GOLD analysis project Ga0208459, IMG submission 184433) | Active sludge microbial communities of municipal wastewater-treating anaerobic digesters from USA - AD_UKC087_MetaG (SPAdes) (version 2) | ecosystem: Engineered > Bioreactor > Anaerobic >... | reverse complement strand
GATTTTAACAGCATTAATAACAATAACACTTGCAGCAACCAATCGTTTATTAATAATGAAGGAAGCTCAGGTAAATAATGAGCAATAATATAAATACGGAATATAAATATGGGGCAATCACTTGAAGATGGGAGTGTAACATATTCCGTGTAAATGGATTTTTGGTTTAAAAAATTTTCAAGCGGTAATACTATAGTTGCAGCATAAAAATGGGCGACGCAGAGGTGCGACCTAAACGCTTGCTGAGCTTTATACGGTGATTGGGCAGTCAAATTCGATTGCCCGATTTATTTTTATCACCGGTAAAGCCCGGCGTAATAAACCTCGGGGTTCGGGGCAGAGCCCCGATACTATGCTGTTTTATTGAATCTGTCTTCATAAAAAATCATAAGCTGCCCTATTATTGTTCCCCAGTTTCGTATTGGCATACTCCATTTTTTAGTAATTTCCTGAATAGAAAGATATACGGATTTTTTTACTGCTTCATCTGTAGGGTATATTGTTTTTGTTTTGGTGTATTTTCTAAGCATTCTATGGAATCCCTCAACTGCATTCGTGGTGTATATTAGAGTCCTTACTTCCTGAGGATACTTAAAATATGTGGATAATTCTACCCAGTTTTCACGCCATGATTTTGCTATTTGAGGATATTTCGAGTCCCATTTTTCAGCAAATTCCTCTAAACGGTATTCAGCATCATCAAGGGTTGGAGCTCCATAAACAAGCTTCAAGTCAGCTATAACCTTCTTTAAATCTTTATATGACACATACTTGGTTGTATTTCTTATTTGATGAATGATACAAAGCTGTTGTTCAGTCCTTGGAAAAGTTGCCTCAATCGCTGACGCAAATCCGGAAAGATTGTCTCTGCAAGCTATTAGGATATCTGCAACACCTCGATTCTTCAAGTCATTGCAAATACTTGCCCAGAAGCTGGCACTTTCATTTTCGCTTATCCATATGCCTAAGATATCTTTTTTCCCTTCCATGTCAATGCCCAAAACGGAATAGACACACTTATTGATAATGCGGCTGTCTTTACGCACCTTAAATACTATTCCATCTAAAAATACAATAGGGTAAATACCATCTAATGGGCGTGACTGCCACTCCATCACTGCCGGAAGAATCTTATCTGTTATACGACTGATTAGGCTTGCTGAGGCTTCTACGCCATATATATCTTTTAGATGATCTTCGATATCTCTGTTGCTCATACCTTTTGCATACATAGCAATGATGCGTTTTTCTATGTCATCAGTCTTTGTTTGATACTTGCCTATTAATTTTGGCGAAAATTCTCCGTTCCTATCACGAGGAACACTAATTGGCACCTCGCCGTACTCACTTTGGAGAGTCTTTTTATTGTAGCCGTTGCGGCTGTTTCCGCTGTTTATGCCTTCGGAAGAATGCTTATCATATCCTAAATGTTCATCCATTTCGGATTCAAGCATTTCTTCAATTGTTCCCTTAAAAAGATTTTTTAAGAGGCTTTGCACATCACTTAAGCTTTCGCAGTTTTGTGCTAAAAGTTTTGCAAATTCCTTTGTTTGTTCTTCATGTAAAAAAGTTTCGTTTTTCATGGTAATATCTCCCTTCTTTAGTGGTTATTATTACCATTTACACGAAACTTTATACATTCTCATAATCTCTGTAAATTAGCTTTCTATGATAATTTCTAAGCACATATACACAAAAAAGTTAATAACTAATAGGCATATATGATTAGAAACAGTATAATTTATAATTTATTGTATGTCAACCACCACCCTTCTAGAAGGGTGGTGGTTTTTTGGACCGGGCTATTTTAGTCGTCCTTCGAACATAATAGAAAGTTCTCCATAGACTTTACCCCAATTTCTTAAAGGCATTGTCCATTTCTTGGTAGCTTCAAAGGTGGATAAATACAAAGCCTTTAGAAGGGCTATATCATTTGGAAATACACTTCTCTGTCGATTTAATCTACGATATGTACTGTTTAAACTTTCAATGGCATTTGTGGTATAAATTACTTTTCTAACCTCAGATGAAAACTTAAAGATTGGGCTGATTACATCCCAATTAATTTCCCAGCTCTTCATTGCATTAGGGTAATGAGACTTCCATGTTTCCGTAACTTCAAGCATTCGTTCATAACCAACTTGTTCATTTGGAGCCTGATATATGGTTTTTAAATCTGCAGCAAATTTCTTTTTATCTTTATCAGCAACATATTTCAAGGTGTTTCTAACTTGATGAACTATACAACGTTGATATTCAGTATTAGGAAATGCAGCGCTTACAGCTTCTTTCATTCCGCTTAATCCATCAGCACATAGAATTAATATATCATTAACACCTCTATTTTTTAATTCATTTAAAGTGCTTAGCCAGAACTTGCTACTTTCGTTTTCACCTATTTGAATGCTTAATATTTCTTTATGACCTTCATCGTTAATTCCTAATATTACATAGGCTGCAAGCTTTTGAATTACATTGTTATTTCGTACAGAAAAATGAACAGCATCAACAAATACTATTGGATATACCCTAGATAGTGGGCGATGTTGCCAATCTTCAATCTTTGGAAGTAGCTTATCTGTAATATCTGATATCAAACCTTCGCTTACCTCAAAACCATAAATATCCTCAATTTGTTCAGATATTTGACGTGTTGAAAGTCCCTTTGCGTACATTGATATTATCTTGTCTTCTATATGAGAAATATCCTTTTGTCGTTTTTTCACTACCTGTGGCTCAAATGATGACTCCCTGTCCTGAGGTACTTCTATATCAAATTCACCATATTTACTTCTAACAGTTTTTGATTTGTGCCCATTACGTGCATTACTGTTACTTGTACGCTCATAAGGTTCATAACCTAAGTGGTTGTCCAATTCTGCCTCAAGCATATTTTCGATAGTTCCACCTAATAGATCTTTTAATGCGTCCTGGATATCATCTGCCGTTTTAATGTCATATTCATTAATTAAAGCTGCTATGATATTTTGTTTACCTTCCGTTAATCTTGTCCTTCTCTTTGCCATAAAAATAGCCTCCTATGATTTTTTATTTTATCATAGAAAGCCTTTTCTTTAAATCTTATTTACAGACTTTTCTTCACAGTCTCTAAAAAAATAAAGGATTTGGGCTTTAGCTCAAATCCTTTATTTTTCATTTTCCTGTTTATTAAAGAACTTGTATGTCAAAGGCAGTTGTCTGAGGCGGTATACTCATTGTCATGAAATTTGCATGTTCAACTCTGACAAAGTCGCCGGGTCTCAAATCTCTTAATCTTATTATTCTCCCTCTCCTGTCTCTGATGGTGGTTGCATCTGTTACTACAAATCTGGTTTGACTCATTATATCAAAGGGAATTCCCGTGTACAAAAACCTGTTTGCCGGATCAACTTCAAGAACTCTGCCTTCATTAAAACTTGACTGCATATCACTGATAACGGTTATCCTGTAAGCTCTTGACTGAGGAGGAATGCTTCTTGTCATGACAGCCGAGAATACTGCATCCACTCTCATTCCTTCTCTTAAGTCCCTTATTGACATAGACTGTCCCAATTGATCCATTATAACAGTATCTCTGCCCACAATCAATGTAACTATCTCCATGTTTATAGTATTGAAATCCCCTAAAACACCATATGATATTGTTACGTAGGCTGTTCTGTTATCTATATTTATATCTTCTATAAAAGCGTTTTCTGCTGTTATAGTATTCCTGCCTCTTCCTCCGATTCTTCGGGCCATAGAATCCAAGCTCCCCTCACTTAATCTTTGATTATTTATAAAATCCATATTTTCACCTCACATAATATATATAATTATATATATTCGGGAGAAAAAAATGTGTTCAACTAATAAAACTCTCTTGTTGAAAACCATTGTCAATAAGAATAAAGATATTTTTGGGAATATTTTGGGCATTTGGTATTCTGAGAGGTTGCCGGTTATTTCTCAGAAAAGTAACTCTGATGATTAGTGCATACAAAAAAAAGCATGGCATGCCATACTTTATTATTTGTTCCTATTCTATCTTAATTCTCCGTATTTTTCCGTACTATGGCTGTAAACTTCTATAACCGGTATTACAAACATAAATCCTGTGCCCGGCTCCTCGAAAAAGTCCAGCTCTTCCTTAATCTTTTGTATTATTATATCAAGTTTTTCTCTGTCTTTTACAACGCTGAATATTATTTTGCTGTAGGGTTTTCTGCCGTCTATGAGTTTTCTGACGCTGTCTAGCATGGGCAAGTTTATGTTATGGTCTAAAAGTACCTTCCCCATTCCCTGACTGTCTATGGAAGTGGCTCCAAGTTCCTCGTCATAGAACAATTCATTTATTTCATCAAGCTTATAAATATCATTTAATATCAGCACTAAAGCAAACATATTATATATGAACCTCCCTGATTATCATAATATTGACATTATAACATATGACTTTTTACTTATCAACAATGATTTATACATTCATGCTTTCATTGATATTCAATATTACAACATTGGATGCTGCTTTTGCTTTAAATATTTCAGGATCGGCGGTAATAAGTCCGAAGGTATTATAGTGAATGGGTACCACAGTTTTTGCCTTTATAAATTCAGCAGCCTTAACTGCATCATCAATATCCATGGTATAATTTCCGCCTATGGGAAGAAAGGCAACATCAATATTTTCATCCTCCAATAATTTCATATCATATGTAAGCCCTGTATCGCCTGCATGGTAAACTTTTTTGCCATTTATCTCAATTATAAATCCTCCGGGATTACCTCCGTAAATCATATTTCCATTGTCGGAAATACCTGAACCATGAAGGGCATTTGTCATTTTTACTGTTCCAAAGTCAAACTTCGTCCTGCCCCCAATATGCATGGCGTGAGTTCTCAAATTAAATTTGCTTAAGTATGCAGATATTTCATGATTGGTTATTACAAGCGACCGGTTCCTTTTTGCTATAGATACCGTATCACCTATATGGTCTCCATGCCCGTGAGTTACAAATATATGGGTTATGCCGGCTAGATCATCAATGCTTGTTTTGCATAAAGAATTTCCTGATATTAAAGGGTCCACAAGTCCTTTAAATGTTCCTTCTTCAATCATTAATGCCGAGTGTCCCAAGAAAGTAAGCTTCATAAAATCACCCCTTTTTTTATTATTATGTATTATTATATATATAATAACTTTATATTATAATAAAATCAATATCAAAATTTAATGACAAGGGGACGGGACTTCTGTCATCTATTTATGGCAGAGGTCCCGTCCCCTTTTAAGCCCCTTGTACCTACTTTGACAAGTCAGGCTCTGATTTCTTTTTCCCTAAGTATGCTTCTTGAATTTTTTCATTTTTAATCAAATCAGAAGCAAGCCCTTCCATCACTACTTTACCCTGCTCCAGTACATAAGCTTTGTCCGCAATAGACAATGCCTTAAATGCATTTTGTTCAACCAGAAGAATTGTCTTTCCCATTTTTTTAATTTCAATTATGATATCGAATATTGTATTTATCAATAAAGGTGCCAGCCCTAAGGAAGGTTCATCAAGAAGTATGAGTTCAGGACTTGACATAATCCCTCTTCCCATAGCAAGCATTTGCTGCTCTCCTCCTGATAATGTTCCTGCAATTTGTTTTTCTCTTTCCTTTAATATGGGGAAAAGATTAAATATCTTTTCCAAATCCTTTTCAATGCCGTCCTTGTCATTTCTTAAAAAAGCACCCATATATAAATTTTCCATTACCGTAAGATTTGCAAAAATTACTCTCCCTTCAGGAACCTGGCAAATCCCTGATTTAACTATTTTATGAGCGTGTTTGGGAAGCTTTTCACCCTTGTATATTATTTCTCCGTCCTTATATTTTACAATACCGCTTATTGCATTGATCAGGGTAGACTTACCTGCTCCGTTTGAGCCAATGATTGAAACTATCTGACCTTCCTGAACATCTATGGTTACTCCCTTGAGAGCATGAATTCCGCCGTAAAAAACATTTAGATTATTAACATTAAGCATGGCTCTCCTCCTTCCCCAGATAAGCTTCAACCACTCTCTTATCCTCTTGAATTTCTTTCGGAGTTCCAAGAGCCAAAGGTATACCGAAATTAAGCACAAAAATCCTGTCGCAGACCCCCATAACCAAATCCATATGATGCTCAATCAACAGAACTGTAAGATCAAATTTACCTCTTATTTCCCTTATTAGTTCCACCAGCTGAATTGTCTCCTCGGGATTCATGCCTGCTGCCGGCTCATCCAGCAGTAAAAGCTTGGGATCCAGCGCCAAAGCTCTGGCAATTTCAAGTTTTCTCTGAAGGCCATAGGGAAGATTCGATGCAACCACATCCTTATATTCCCATAAGCCCATCAACTTCAAAAGTTCAGCTGTTTTTTCATTTAAACACTTTTCCTGAGGCTTAAATTTTCCAAACCTTACAACCGTATCCCAAAGACTGTAATCTGCCAGCTTATGGCATGCAGTAAGCACATTGTCATAGGCGCTGAGCTTTTTAAAGAGCCTGATATTCTGAAATGTCCTTGTAATACCCATATTTGCTATTTGATAAGGTTTAAAATTTTCTAATTTTTTGTCGTAATAGTTTATTTCTCCGCTTGTAATGCTGTAAATTCCTGTTATTAAATTAAATATAGTGGTTTTGCCGGCACCATTTGGACCTATTAAACCAAAAATTTCACCTTCTTTAATATCAAAGGTTACATTGTCTACAGCGGTTAAACCTCCAAATTGCTTTGTTAAATTTTTTAGAGAAAGTACACTCATGATTTAACCTCCTCTTTAGGTCTTTTTGCAAAAGCTCTTATTATTTTTTTAATACTGAATTCCTTTCCACCCATAAGCCCCTGAGGTCTTGTAATCATGATGATGATTACAGCAGCTCCATAAAGAACAAGCCTCCAGTTTGCAAAGCTTCTGAGCAGCTCAGGCAGGAAAGTGAGAAGAATTGTGCCTATCACACTTCCGGATACGCTTCCCAATCCTCCAAAAATTACTATTATGGTCAATTCCGTCGATTTAACCATCTTGAACATAATGGGCTGAATATATCCAAAGTAATGGGCCATTAGACCTCCTGCAATTCCTGCAAAAAAGGCACTGATTGCAAAGGATATAAGTTTATATTTAAAAACATCTATTCCAATAGTTTGAGCAGCCAATTCTTCTTCTCTTATTGCAACCATATTTCTTCCGTGCCGGGACTTAATTATAAATACCAATACAATTATTGCAATTACATTGATTATCACCACATTGGTCAAGGTTGTTGTCCCTTGTGTAGGTATGCTTGAAAGTCCCCTTGCCCCTCCAAAGAGTTGAACATTGTCTAAAATTAGTCTTATGGCTTCCCCAAAACCCAAAGTTGCAATACAAAAATAGTCACCCTTTAAATTTAAGGTTAGTTTCCCGATAATCAAGCTAAATATCATGGCAACCAATCCGCCTGCCAGCAATGCAAGATAAAACTGCACCTGGAACATGGATTCCGGCAAAATCTTTAATTTCAAGGTAATCATAGCAGCTGTATATGCTCCTATAGCCATGAATCCGGCATGTCCAAAGGAAAACAAACCAGTAAATCCGGTAAGCAGCGATAAGCCCAGTACCGTCATTAAGTTTATGCCTGTTAAAATTAAAATTCCTGATAAATAACCCCAGCTCATACTCTACCTCCTAAGCCTTATCTTCCGTAGTTTTTCCCATCAGCCCCGAAGGCTTAAAAATAAGTACGCCTATAAGGAGTGCAAATGCGATCAAATCTCTGTATTGTGATGACAGGTAACCGGAAGTCATCGTTTCAATTAGTCCAAGGAGTATAGACCCTATTATAGCCCCGGGCAAACTTCCTAATCCTCCAAAAACTGCAGCTATGAAAGATTTCGTTGTAATATTTCCGATTTGAGGATATACTACATATTTCATCCCAAAAAGCATACCTGCTAAACCAGCAAGCAGCCCTCCGAGCATGAAGATTATGAATATAACCTTATCCACATTAACTCCCATTAAAGTGCTCCCTTTTATACTGTAGGATGTAGCTCTTATTGACAGTCCAATTTTGGTTTTTTCTATTATAAACATAAGGCCTGCCAGGCTTATGGCTGATATTATAAACATAAGCAGGTCAATTCGTCCTAATGCAATGTTTCCAAGCATTATGGGAGCTGTGGAAAAAACCGTCGGATAAGATCTGAATGTAGGTCCTATAGGAGATGCAATTACTATGTTCTCCAAAAAAATTGAAGCTCCCATTGCGGATATTATAAAATAAAGGAATGGCGCATTCCTTTTTCTAAGGGGCCTGTACACAATCTTTTCCATGGTCACTGCCAATATGCCTGAGCCAAGGGCAGACAAGATGAAGGCAATAAAAAAGGGCACCTTTAACAATGTAAGGCAGAAATATCCTATATAGGCTCCTATCATAATAACTCCGCCATGAGCAAAGTTGGAAAAATTCATAATACTATATACAAGTGAGTAACCTACAGACATCAAGGCATATACGCTACCTAAGGACAACCCGTTAATCAATTGCTGTAAAAAATAGCTCATAGTACCTCCTCTTTGATTAAGGCGGGTTAAACCCGCCTATTTGTTATTGCAGTCCGTATTTTTCCTGGAATATATAATCTGCACTTTCAACTCTTACTATTGCAGCTTGTTTTCCAACAGGATTATGATCTTCAGGACTTATTTTAATAGTTCCTGTTACACCCTCCACAGATACCTTTGTCAAAGATTCGGTAATTTTTACCGGATCAGCAGCTCCGGCATCCTCTATTGCTGCTTTTAATAGAAGGAATGCATCGTGAGCCATATAACCGTTTAATTCCATAGGAAGATTATATTTTGCATTATATTTGTCTTGAAGAGGTTTTACCTCAGGGTCATTGAAATCCAAGTGATTTACTATATAGCTTCCTTCAATGGCGTCAGCTGCCATGCTCATCAACTGCTCTGAAGGCCACCCGTCTCCGCCTATTAAAACTGCGTCAATTCCCAATTCTCTTGCTTGATTTGCACTTAATGCAACTTCCTTGTAATAGTAAGGCATAAGTATCATATCAGGATTTGCGTCTTTTATTTTACTCAACTGAGGTTTAAATTCAACGTCTCCTTCTTTAAAACCTTCTTTTGCTACAACTTTTCCGCCTTTTTCAGTAAAGGTTTTCTCAAAGAATTCAGTAAATCCTTGTGAATAGTCACTTGCAACGTCATACAAAACTGCTGCATTTCTTAATCCCAGTCTGTCATATGCATAACCTGCAGCTACCGCACCCTGGTAGGGGTCTATGAAACATACTCTAAAGTTAAATTCCTTAACAGAACCGTCATCATTAACTGTTACCTTGGGATTAGTTCCAACCGTGGAAATGTCAGGAACCTTGTACTCCTCAAGAACAGAGGAAATAGCTATCGCCTGACCGCTGGCGTTTGGACCTATAATTGCAACAACTTTGTCCTGTGATGCAAGTCTCTTTGTTGCATTTACAGCCTCTGCAGCATCACCCTTGGTATCATAATAAATACCTTCAACTTGTTTTCCAAGTATGCCGCCATTTGCATTAACATCCTCAATCAACATCTTAATAGTGTTACTTTCACATGTTCCCCAAACAGCCTGGTCTCCTGTCAAAGACCCAATCCAGCCTATTTTAATTGTTTCATCTTTCGGTGTGCCTGTACCACTACTGCATGCAGTAATAATCATAGTGAAAACCAAAAGCATGCTGATAAGTATTGAAACCTTCTTTCTCATAAAACCCTCCTGATTTAATTTTGTTCTCAAAACTACGTCGTGTAAACGTTATAGTTTTTTTTATTATAATCTATTTGAATATTAAATGCAAGTTACAATATTGTTATAATATAAACAAGAAGCAGCAAAATGCATCAGTATACTACAAACTTCTGATTATTGACATTTTTCCGGGCCTGGAAAACATTGACAGTATTGTAAAAATGACTTTATTTAATTTGATTTTAAACATTATAGTGATATAATATAACCCGTTACTAATAATTATAGGACCACAATCGGTATGGACTAGACCTTGGAGGAATGTATGAATACTGCACTTATAAACACTGTGAAAGAAAATACACCTGATTTAAACCTGGAAAATATGTAAGAAATAGAAATATAAAGCACCTTTTAAAAAAGGTGCTTTATTATTATGCTATCGTAGCTACTATAACTGCCTTAATTGTGTGAAGTCTGTTTTCTGCTTCGTCAAAGACAACCGAATGCCTGCTTCTGAAAACTTCATCCGTAACTTCCCTCATATCATAACCTAATTTCATCTGTTCTTTTGCCAGTTTGGTTTCAAAATCATGGAATGCGGGAAGGCAATGCATGAATATTACATCTTCATTTCCTGTTGCTTTCAACAGATCCATTGTAACCTTGTATGGTGTAAGCAATTTTACTCTTTCAGGAATTTGAGCTTCTTCTCCCATGGAAGCCCATACATCGGTATATATTACATCTGCTCCTTTAACACTTTCAATATTATCGGATACTTCTATTTTTGCACCTGTGTAGTCAGCAACTTCATTAACTTTTTCTAATATTTCTTTATCTAATTGGTCAGCAAGCACTTTCGGTCCAAATGCTACAAAATGCATTCCCATCTTTGCACAGCCGTACATCCAGGCATATGACATGTTATTTCTTATGTCTCCTGCAAAAACAACCTTAACCTTATTTAACGTCTTTGCAACATGTTCTTCTATTGTTAGCATATCTGCCAGTATTTGAGTGGGATGGTCCACATCGGTTAAACCGTTCCATACGGGAACACCTGCAAATTTAGCCAAATCTTCTACAACCTTTTGTTCATAGCCTCTGTATTCAATACCGTCATAAAACCTGCCGAGAACTTTTGCTGTATCTTCCAATGATTCCTTTTTACCCATCTGTGAGCTGCCTGAGTCCAAAAAAGTTACATGTGCACCTTCATCCAAGGCGGCAACTTCAAAAGCACATCTGGTTCTTGTAGATGTTTTTTCAAATAGTAAAACAATATTTTTACCTTTCAATAAACATTCTCTAGAGCCTATTCTCTTTTTTTGTTTTAAATTAGCTGACAAGTCAAGTAAGTATCTAATTTCTTCCGGTGTAAAATCCATTAGCGTCAAAAAACTTCTTCCCTTTAAATTTACTGCCATCTATATCCTCCTATAAATTAATTATTTATCTTTAGCATCTTCATTATACTATCAGATATTTAAACATCATGCAAGTTTTTTCAACTTATTGTATTTTTATATGCTTTCTCTTAATAAAGGCATGGACATACATCTTGGACCGCCTCTGCCCCTTGACAACTCTGAGCTCGGCATTATGTGAGTCTTTATGCCTTCTTCCTGTAATATTTTATTTGTTACATAATTTCTTGAATAAACAATTACTTCACCCGGTGCTATGCATAATGTGTTGGAGCCGTCGTTCCACTGCTCCCTGGAAGCGTCTATAACACTGTCACCGCCGCATTTAAACAGTCTGACCTTGTCAATATTCAGTTCCTTTTCCAGCACTTCTTCAAGAGAGCCTCTCTCTTCGGCAATCTTGAGTTTCCCGTCTATTTTTTCAATAACATACACAACAATATCAGATTTAATATTGGGATGTATTGTGAACTTGTCATAATCAACCATGGTAAATACCGTATCCAAATGCATAAAGGCTCTGCTTTTAGGTATGTCTACGGCTAATACCTTCTTGAAAGATGAATCCTCTGTTAATACTGAATTTGCAAACCTTTCAATGGCATTTGGATTAGTCCTCAATGATATACCTACTGCTAGAGTTTCCTTGTTCAAAACAAGAATATCTCCGCCTTCAAGAGAATAATCCTCGGTTCTGTCATAAAATAGCTTCGTTCCCTTATACAAAGGATTATATTCAAAAATATACTTTCCAAATATAGTTTCCCTGTTTCTTGTTTCAGTCAGCATCTTGTGGATGGATACTCCGCTGCCTATTGCAGCAAAGGGATCTCTTGTAAAGTATAAATTTGGCATTGGGTCAATTATGAAAGGGTATTGATTGCTTAAAAAATCAACCAAGCCGGGACCCCTGCAGCCCTTGATATCTGATTTTCTTGTTCCCTCCATCATCTTAAGAACCATATCTTTTTCATCAGGGAAAGACATGAAATATTCCCTTAAAATACAAATTTCCCTGTCATCCTTTATGCCTGCCTCTTTAATATACTCATCAATAAACTTTGATTTGACTTCATCATTGATAAGAGACTCAACGACCAAGTCTTCCAAATAAACAACCTCTACTCCATTTTCCCTAAAGATGTCCGCAAAAGCATCATGCTCCTGCTGAGCGATTTTTAAATAAGGAATATCGTCAAAAAGTAATCTTTCAAGATATTCCGGCATTAAATTTTCCAGCTCTCTCCCTGGTCTGTGCAATAAAACCTTTTTTAATTTCCCGATTTCGGAATATACATTTATCGGCATATTACTCATAAAATCACCACCTACATACATTCTAATAATCTTTCCCCAGTTTGTCAAGCATGTCTGTAATATTTATTAAGTCTGATTATATTTATGCACTTTCAGAAAGGCAGTTATATGTAATGGGACTTGTGTTTTGTCTCAGCTGAAAAACAAAAAAACAGTTGTAAATTCAACTGTTTTCATGGGGTTTGCTCATATCCGGCAGCGTCCTACTTTCCCGGGCAGTTACCCGCCAAGTATCATCAGCGCAAAAGAGCTTAACTTCCGTGTTCGGGATGGGAACGGGTGTGTCCTCTTCGCTATAGCCGCCGGATGTTGAAGGAAAACCTTCAAAATCGCATAGGAAAATTAAAATTTGCGGGACATTCCTCTGACCTGCAGGGACTTGCCTGCTAGAAAGAGGTGTGTCGCCATACATATTTAGGTCAAGACCTCGACCTATTAGTATCGCTCAGCTGAATGCATTGCTGCACTTACACATGCGACCTATCAACCTGTTAACGTATCAGGGGTCTTACTCACTTTCGTGATGGGAAATCTTATCTTAGGGTACGTTTCGCGCTTAGATGCTTTCAGCGCTTATCTTTTCCAGACTCAGCTACTCAGCCATGCCCCTGGCGGGACAACTGATACACCGGCGGTCTGTCCATTCCGGTCCTCTCGTACTAGGAACAGCTCCCTTCAAATTTCCTGCGCCCACGGCGGATAGGGACCGAACTGTCTCACGACGTTCTGAACCCAGCTCGCGTGCCTCTTTAA
>Ga0208459_1003114_pt1 | contig 13285 bp, 8 predicted proteins | sample AD_UKC087_MetaG_FD_184433 | JGI IMG/M metagenome (GOLD analysis project Ga0208459, IMG submission 184433) | Active sludge microbial communities of municipal wastewater-treating anaerobic digesters from USA - AD_UKC087_MetaG (SPAdes) (version 2) | ecosystem: Engineered > Bioreactor > Anaerobic >... | reverse complement strand
ATCTCAGAAGAAGAGTTAGCATCAGCAGTTGACACTGCAATAGAGGAGGAACTTGGCGAGAAAAAATAATTCCTGCCCCATTGTAGTATAATTAGAAATGCTTGGTACAAAAAGAAAAAAAGAGAAGAGTACATTCCTTTCAAGATTGAGTAAGAATCTTGTTACCTCCTTAAGGCTTGCATCTTTTGTCTCAGAATATCTCAAAGAGAAGAAAGTTTCACCCGTTTCTCTCTTTGTTGGAATTGTCCTAAATGAGAGTTGTATAGCAAGAAAAGTAATCAGTGAAACAGGAGTAAATACCTCTGATATCTTTGAGCAGCTATTGGGTAAAAAAAGTTTAGAGATTACTGGAAATGCTAGTAGGACAATAGAAATAGAGCTTTCCAATGATGCAAAAGAAGTACTAAACAGAGCATTTTACATTGCACAGAAAGCTGGTCATGTATATGTTGGTACAGAACATGTAGTCCTTGCTCTTTTAGAGGCAGATCTTCCTGAATTTAGAAAATTGAAAGATATTGGTCTAACATTTGAGATATTTAAAGCTGCACTTAATCGGATTGCAATATATCCAATTGGAGTTTTAAGTAAACCTTGGGATTCTGCTCTGGAACAAGAGAATACGGGATTAATAGATTTTCTAGGAACAGATCTTGTTGAGTTGGCAAGAGAGGGTAGGCTTGATCCTGTGTTAGAGAGAGAAAAAGAGCTAGATCAGTTGGAGAGTATTTTAAGTAGAAGAAGGAAGAACAATGTGGTGATTGTAGGAGAGGCTGGTGTTGGAAAAACTGTATTGGTAGAGGGTTTGGCACAGAGAATAGCAGATGGTCATGTTAATCCATCTTTAAGGAATGCAAAGCTTGTTTCATTGAATATTGCAGATATTATGGCTGGTAGTAAGATGAGGGGTGATGTTGAGGAAAAAGTCATGGCTATCATTGAAGAAGTTTCTCAATCTGAGAATACAATTCTTTTCATTGATGAAATTCATAATATTGTAGCTCCTGGTATTCCGGGTAGTTCTTCAGATATTGCATCTGTACTTAAACCTGCATTAACACAAGGAGATTTTAGGTGTATTGGTGCAACAACAACAGAAGATTTTAGTGCATATTTTGAAACAGATAATGCTTTGGCAAGAAGATTTCAACCACTTTTCTTAGATGAGTTAAGTGTTGAAGGAACAATTAAGGTTCTGGAGAGAATTAGACCTCTACTTGAGAAACACCATATGGTGAAGATTTCTGATAAAGCAATTCATACAGCTGCAAACTTGTCTGATAAATATGTTGCTGATAGGTATTTGCCAGATAAAGCGATAGATGTTTTAGATGAGGCGTCTGCATCTAAAAAGTTAGGTGTAGAAGCTGATTTTAAAGATATTCAAGAACTAAAAACTTTACTAAAGGATATTAATTCTAAGAAAGAGGAGAGCATTCAGAATTGGGAAATGGAGGAGGCATCAAAGCTACAGTTAAAAGAGGAAAAGTTGAAAGAGAAGATTTCTAAGAGAGAAACAGATCTTACATTAGAGAAAGGACATAAGAGGAATGAGATTAATTCTGATGATATTAGGAATGTAATATCTAAATGGACTGGTATTCCTCTTAATACTCTTGGTAGTAAGGAAAAGAATGCTTTGATTGTGCTTGATGATAATCTTAAGAAGCAAGTTATTGGTCAAGATGAAGCATGTGATAGTGTAGCTAATGCAATTAAGAGGGCAAGAACAGGGATTTCAGATGTAGATAGGCCATGGGCATCCTTTCTTTTTCTTGGTCCAACAGGTGTTGGTAAGACAGAGTTAGCAAAGGTTTTAGCACAAGAGTTGTTTGGTAAGAAGGATAATCTCATACAGATTGATATGAGTGAGATGATGGAGATGCATAGTGTGTCGAAGTTAATTGGTTCTCCTCCAGGATATATTGGTTTTCAACAGGGTGGTTGGTTAACAGAAAAGGTAAGGAGATATCCACATTCTGTCATTCTTTTTGATGAAGTTGAGAAAGCTCATCCTGATGTGCTTAATGTCCTTTTACAGATACTAGAATATGGTCATTTAATGGATGGTAGGGGAAGAAGAGTTAATTTTAAGAATACTGTTGTAATACTAACCTCTAATATTGGTGCAGAGGAGATTGGTAAGAGTAAAGTGTTAGGTTTTTCTAATGAAGATGTGAAGGAGAATAGAGAGGATAGGGAGATAGATAAGGCATATTCAAGTATGAAGGAGGTTTTGATGGAGGAATTGAGAAATACTCTAAGACCTGAATTATTAAATCGTCTTGATGATATCATTATCTTTAGATCTTTAACTCGAAGAGATGCAAGAAAGATTGTTAGATTGTTACTTGCAGATCTTAATGAGAGATTACAGGAAGAAAAAATTGTTGTTAAATTAGATAGTAAAGCTGTTGGATATATTGTAACAGAGGCATTTAATGAGCAGTATGGAGCGAGACCTCTAAGAAGATTTATACAAGACAAAGTAGAAAATCTTTTGGCTGATTACATACTTAATGAAGGTGATGGTACAAAGAAGGGTAAGGTAGTGGAAGTCTTAATAGGTTTGAAGAATAATGAGTTGGTAATATTGAAAAACAAGAAAGAAAAGAAGTAGTTTTTGTGGTATAATATGGTATGTAGCAGGGAACTCTAAATGGCACAGATTGCATCTGAATCCCCATTTTCTCTGCTATTTAATATGTTCTTTTTGTTATCTTAAATCTTTTGTTTCCGACTGAATTTTTTATATCCATAACTCTTTTTGCGACCTCTGTTTTTAACCCCATTTTATCACTGAAATTTCCTTTATGATAAAGAAAGCCTCCTAGTAGTATGTCTACCATTTGTATCAGTAAGACTCCGTGAGATATGACTTGTAACATAGCATATATATTTGCTGTGTTGTGTGATATTTGTTTTAATTTTGTCGCTTCTTTTGTTGGACATCTAAGAAAATCCATCAGAAGTACGGTTTCCTCATTCTTATTTAATGTCTTTTGTATAACTAGCATCACATTATCTAGATATATTTGCCATTTATTGTGTTTTGTATAGTATTTATGGAAATTTGTTTTAGTTGTATCAAAATATATAATATGAAATGTCCAATCAGGATCTTTTTCTAGAGTACTTAAAGCTTTCAATGTTACAGGTGTGGTTCTTTCTGTAATACCCTTGAAAGAGAATTCTATTCTTGTGTTATCTTTCTTAAGTGTAGAACACAGTTGTTTGTGGCATTTATGGAGATTTTGTGTGATTTTAAAAGGATTTGGATGTTTCAAAATGCCAATTGCTGAGAAATTTCTTTTTTTTGTTTTTTGTGGGAATGTAGGAATCATCAATCCGCTTTCATCTAAGAAAGAAAATGTTTTTTGTTTAGTAATCATCATTTATTTTATTATTTAATTATTAAATCGGTATTAACTATAAAAAGACAACTCGTTTTTTGTGATATACTCTCCTATGAAATATCTTTGTTCTGCATGTAATGCAGAGTTTCTAAAATGGTCTGGGAAGTGTTCTTCCTGTGGTGAATGGGGTACTCTTGAGGAGGTTGAAGATGTAGTTGATCTAAAGGGTACAGATGGTGATAAATCTGTACATGCATCTAAATATTCTTCACTTGTAGAACTTAGTAAAACTAAAAAGAAAAAGGAAGTAAAAGGAAGGATTAGTACTGGTTTTGCTGAGTTTGATAGGGTACTTGGTAAAGGTGTTGTTCCTGGTGAGGTAATCCTACTTAGTGGAGAGCCAGGAGTAGGTAAGTCCACTTTACTAATGCAGATAGTTTTGAATTTTTGTAAGAATGGAAAAGTATTGTATGTAGGTGGGGAGGAATCTCCTTCTCAGCTAAATGAGCGTTTAGAGAGGCTCTCAGGGGCTGGGTTAAAAAACATAGAAAATTTTGTTGTAACTGAAGATACTACGGTTGAGAATGTTTCTGAATTAATAGAGTCTGAGAATTTTAGTCTTGTAGTAGTTGATTCAATTCAGAGTATGCAGTCTCTACAATCTAAAGGGTATCCTGGCAGTATCTCTCAAGTTAGACTATCGGGTGCGCTATTAACTCGTACAGCTAAAAGAACAGGGATTCCCATCTTTATAGTAGGTCAGATTAACAAAAGTGGTGATGTTGCTGGTCCTAAAGTTTTAGAACATATTGTAGATTGTGTTTTGTATATGGAAGGAGATCAGTATAATCAATATCGTATAGTAAGAAGTATGAAGAATAGGTTTGGATCTACCAATGAAATTGGAGTATTTGAAATGAGGAGTAATGGGTTAAATGAGGTAGGGAATCCGTCTTTACTGTTCCTAGAAACAACAGAAGAATCTTCAGGTAGTGCTATAGGTGCTGTTATACAAGGCTCAAGAGTTGTTTTTGTTGAAGTACAAGCATTAGTTGTAGAAAGAGAGAGTGAGGCAGGTCCTCTTAGAAGAGTTGCAAATGGTATAAAGAAACCAAGGTTAGATATGCTCTGTGCAGTGATGTCTAGGAAGGGTAATGTTTTTCTTGGTAATAAAGATGTTTTTGTAAATGTAGTAGGTGGATTGACAGTTTCTGATCCTGCAATTGATTTGGCTATATGTGCAGCTATTAAGTCTTCGGTGTTGGATAAACCACTTTCTAAATCAGTTATATATTTTGGTGAGGTTGGTCTTACAGGTGAGGTTAGAGGTACATGGGGTGTGGATTCTGTTATAAAAGAGGCTGAAAGATCAGGATATACAGACTTAATTGTTGGAAGAATGAAGGTTGGAGCAACAAAGAAGGTCAATGTAAAGAAGGTTTACAAGATTAGTAGTATATAAATCCCCAAGTTACATAGTGTTTGAAAAGTTATAAGGAAGAGCTTTCCCTTTCTTTTGTTTTTGATCATCCACAATAATTATAACATAAGTTACACATGGAGCTATAATGTAACAGTTGTAAAAGAAATATTCTTAAAACCACAGCATGACGAGTGTTTTAGGGGAAACTGCTTATTGTGGATGAAATATATAGGGTTGACAATTACCTCTATAAGTAGTATACTCCTGTTACTGTTCTTTACAAGGGTGTGGATATCTTAAGTTTCTCCCTTTGTCTGGGGTGTCACAAGCACAACTGGGCAATAGGAAAAGCTTAAGATATTTTGTCTTTTTCTCATTCTGATTTAATTATATGTAGATCAAAATAAGAAGAAGGGAAACATCCTGTATGTTACTCGAAACTATTCCCTTACGGGAACAGAAACCGGGGTCGGTTGGGGCAGTACCGATCCCTTCTTCTTTTTCATAAAAGATATTTTAAAATATTGACAAGATTTTTCTTATTCAATATACTCAAGTATCTGATATGACAAATTGCCTCATATCTATTTAAATTCCCTTTTAGAGAAATGGTTAAAAAAACAAAGAAAACGATTAAAGACTACGAATCTATGACTTTAGCTGATATTCGTGCTGAAGCTAAAGCTCTTAAATTAGAAAACTTCATGGAACTTCCCAAGAGAGATTTAGTTATTGAAATATTAAAAAAGAGTTCAAATGATGAAGGTTTTGTTGAAGTAAGTGGAATACTTGAAGTGATGAAAGATGGCTCACACGGTATTCTAAGAACAGAAGATCTTCTTCCGGGTGATAATGATGTGTATATCTCAGGTTCACAGATTCAAAAATTTAGTTTAAGAACAGGAGATGAAGTTGCAGGCCCTGCAAGGCTTCCTAAGGATAAGGAGAAGTACTTAAGTCTTCTTAGAGTTGATACTGTGTATGGTAAGCCAGCTGCTGATGCGGCTAAAAGACCAAACTTTAGGAAAATGACTCCAATATTTCCAAACAAGCAGATTAAGTTAGAAACAGAACAGGATGTAATTTCAACTAGAATGATTGATCTTCTTTCTCCAATTGGTTTTGGTCAAAGATCTATGGTTGTATCTCCTCCTAAGGCTGGTAAAACATGGCTTTTGAAAGATATTGCAAATGGTATTGCAAAGAATCATCCAAAGGCAAAACTCATGGTTGTATTAGTAGGTGAGAGACCTGAAGAGGTTACAGATATGAAGAGGTTTGTTAAAGGTGAAGTATATGCTTCTAACTTTGATGAATTACCACAACATAACTGTAATGTAGCAGAGATGGCACTTCAGAAAGCAATGAGAATGGTTGAGTGGGGTGAAGATGTAATTATATTGATGGATAGTATTACTAGACTTGCTAGAGCATACAATATTACGATGCCAACTTCAGGTAAAACACTCTCTGGAGGTTTTGATCCAGTAGCATTATATCCTCCAAAAAGATTCTTTGGTGCAGCAAGAAATTTTGAAGAAAATGGCAGTCTTACTATTATTGCAACAGCACTAGTCGATACTGGTAGTAGAATGGATGACTTAGTATATGAAGAGTTTAAAGGTACTGGTAATATGGAACTTCATTTAGATAGAAGTCTTGCAAACAAGAGGGTATATCCTGCAATTGATGTGATTAACTCTGGTACAAGAAATGAAGAACTACTTCTAGGCAAGGATGTTCTAAATCAATCATGGAGAATTAGAAGGATGTTTGAGGTTCTTGATACAAATGAGAGTCCAACTGAAGTATTAGTGGATAGGTTGAAAAAGACAAAAGATAACGAGGAATTCCTTGCAACATTGCACGAAGCATAATTATGGTATAATGAAACCGCTACGATTTAATACTAAATAGCTTTGTGAACAACAACGATTCTCAACAAAACAAAAATATCCCTGGTTTGAGCTTTAAAACAATTCGTTCTTTACCTAGCTTTGATGACAACTATCTTTTTGTAGATGATGAAATTGTTGGAAATCAGTTTGTAAGAGATTTTAAGAAGAAGTTTGATGATTTCTATTCTAAACAGAAAACAAAAAACAATCTAATTGAATTCTTTCTTGCATTGGGAGAATATATATTTTCAAGATTAAAGGTAATACTTGTATTAGTTTCTGTTTTTTTTGATATCATATTTGAATCTTTTAATACAAGGAAGAATGTTTTTGCTACTAAAATGTTTTGGGGAAGGGGAAGTTTTCTTTCTTCTGCATTAAAAGTTCTTTTACTTGCAATCATCTTTATCATTTCCATTACCTATCTTTACAGAAAACCAGTTGTTGTAGCTGCTGGAGATCAACAGTTAGATAGGATAGGGACTGCACAGATAGATTTAATAACTATGAGTGGAAGTATTAATACGGTTATACCAAAGGATAGGCCGAGGAGATATGCAGAAGAGTATATTGTTAAAAGAGGTGATACTTTAGCAAGTATAGCTGGATACTATGACTTGAATGTGAAGACAATTATGTGGGCGAATAATATAACGAATGAAAGAGCATTGAAGCTTGGGCAGACATTAGAGATTCCTCCAGCTGATGGTGTGATTGTAACTGTGAAGAAAGGAGATACGGTAGAGTCTTTGGCGAAGAAATATGAGACAAATGCTGCTGATATTGTAGAACATAACTGGTTGGAGAGTCCTTTTACACTAACAGTTGGTGAAGAGTTGTTTGTTCCAAACGGTATAATCAAAGATCCTCCAAAACCTGTTTATGCTTCAGCACCTGTGTCGCTTTCCAGAGCTGCTTCTACAAGTGCTGCATATTCTGGAGCTCCTGTTGATCCTAATGTGGGGAAATTCTTAGGTTGGCCTGTTGGTGGTCCTAGTAGAATATCAAGAGGTTTCTACCGAGGACACTATGGTATAGATATCTATCCAACGGGAGGTGCTCCAAATGTTGTTGCAGCTGCTCCAGGTGTTGTTATAAAGACAGGGTATGCAGGTCCTAGGGATTATGGTAACTTTGTACAGATAGATCATGGGAATGGATATACAACTCTCTATGCTCACTTAGCTTCAATTGCTGTAAGATCAGGTACTCATGTGGTACAAGGACAAGCTCTTGGGGTAATAGGGGATACAGGATTAGCATACGGAGTACATGTGCACTTTGAATTACGTAGAGGAGAGGCATGGTCAGGTGTTATAAATCCTGCACCATATATGCACTAGCGGGCCCATAGCTTAGTTGGCAGAGCATCGCATTCGCATTGCGAAGACGCCAGTTCGATTCTGGCTGGGTCCACCACAGACCAGGTCTGTGGTTTTTGTCTTGCTAGCAAAGTATTTATATTGTATTTTAATCAAAATTTAATCTTACTATAAGTACAATATATGAATTTATTAAAACAAATAAAAAATTACCAACCATATAATCCTCAGGAAGAAAAAGATAAGGAGGTGTTTCTTAAATATTTAAGATCTTTTGACAACTGTCTAGAAAGAGAAAATGAATTCGGACATGTAAGCTCATCAGCTTTTGTTTTAAATAAAGATAGAACAAAAGTAGTGATGATTCATCATAATATATATAACTCTTGGTGGTTTGTTGGTGGGCATGCAGATGGGGATGCAGATTTGTTAGGTGTTGCTATTAAGGAAGCAAAAGAAGAAACAGGTTTGGAGAGTGTAAAACCAATAGATGAAGATATTTTTATATTAGATATTCTTACTGTTCCTAGTCATAAAAAAAGAGGAAAACTGGTATCTTCCCATGTACATTTGAATGCATCATTTGTTTTAGAAGCTGATGAAAGTGAAGCTTTGCATATTAAAGAAGATGAGAACAGTGGTGTGAAATGGGTACCAATTGAACAAATGGTGGAGATGACTAGTAATGCTGAAATGAAAAAAGTTTATGCTAAAGCAATAGAAAAGATGAAAGAACAGGGAATTTTGTGAACTTGTATATAGTAATGTTAAAATGTGGTTAAAAGTAAAGATAAACTTTTTCTACATAAGAGAAAACTAACAGACCTGGTCTGTGCTGTGGTATAATTAAATGTAGTCTTGGGCCTGTAGCTCATTTGGCTAGAGCACTTCGCTGGCAGCGAAGGGGTGAGGGGTTCGAATCCCCTCAGGTCCATATCTAACCTTTTTCATAATCTCTATGCAAAAAGAACAACCTCAAGATTACATATTTCCAAAGAACTTCTACTGGGGAGCTGCTACTGCTAGCCATCAAGTAGAGGGAAACAATCATAATGACTGGAGTGAATGGGAGAAATCAGAGAAAAGAGTTAAAGATTTGAAAAGCAGTGCTTTAGTTGGTAAACATGGGCTTGATAACTTCATATCAGGTAGGGGTGCAGATCATTACAACAAATACAAAGAGGATTTCAAACTAGCAAAAGAATTAGGTCATAATGCAACAAGGTTTTCAATTGAATGGTCTAGGATTGAACCAGAAGAAGGTAAGTTTAATCAAAAAGCGATAAACCATTACAAAGATGTGATAAAGACATTAAAGGAGTTAGATATTGAACCATTTGTAACTCTTTGGCATTGGCCGATTCCAATATGGTTGAGAGATAAAGGAGGGTTAGAATCATCTGAGATGCCTAAATACTTTGTAAGATATGCTAAGAAGGTTGTAGAAGCATTAGGAGATGATGTTAAATTCTGGGTTGTTCTTAATGAACCTGAGGTAAATGCTGGTATGGGATATATGCTAGGAATATGGCCTCCACAAAAGAAAAATATCTTCCAGTACTTTAGAGTTACTTACAATCTAATGAAAGCTCATAAATTGACATACAAGGAGATTAAGAAAATTAATCCTAAAGCTCAGATTGGTATAGCAAAGCAAAATGTTTCTTTTTCTCTCAAAAGAGATACTCCTGTGAATAGGATAATTAGATGTTTAGCAAACTTCTACTGGAATCATGTATGGTTATGTTCTCTTAAGAAATATCAGGACTTCATTGGACTAAACCACTATTTCCATTGTGTAGTTGATTATGGTTTGTATAAGAATGATTTTAAGATAGTAAATGATTTAGGTTGGGAGATATATCCAACATCTCTCTATTACTGTCTTAAAGATTTGGAGAAGTATAATAAGCCGGTGTATATCACAGAAAATGGTTTAGCTGATGCTAAGGATGAGAAGAGGACATGGTTCATATATGAAATGTTAAAAGGGGTTCATAAGGCAATAGAAGAAGGTATTAATGTAAAAGGATATTTGCACTGGTCTTTAATGGATAACTTTGAATGGGCAGAAGGATATTGGCCAAGATTTGGTTTAATTGAAATAGATTATGATACTCTTGAAAGAAAGCCTAGAAAGTCTGCATATTTTTACAAGGAAATTTGTATACATGATGGAATATTAGCTTCCACAGTAGAGAAATATAGAAAAGAAATTGAGAAATTCTCCTAAATGTATACAATAATAGGTAAGAGAGTACAAAGGTTTCACCTCTAGGTTTCATAGAACTATAAATTGTGTCCTTTCAATGTTTTCTTTTTTAATGTAAAATACCTAGGTATGGAAAACAGATACGATCCTAAAGATATTGAAAAGAAGTGGCAGGATAGGTGGTTTGTAACCGATATGTATCATGCTAAGGATTTTGATTCTAAGGAAAAGTACTATCTTCTAACAGAATTTCCATATCCTTCAGGAGATAGTATGCATATGGGACATGCGAGGAACTACACAAACATGGATTCAGTTGCTAGATTAAGAAGGATGTTGGGTCAGAATGTGTTGTATCCAATAGGTTGGGATGCATTTGGGCTGCCAACAGAGAACTATGCAATTAAGATGAAAAGACCTCCTCAAGAGATAACTAAGGAGAATGTTGCTACATTTATAAAGCAGCTGAAGTCAATGGGTTTTTCTTTTGATTGGAGTAGGGAGGTTAATACAACAGATCCTGAATACTACAAATGGACACAGTGGATTTTCCTTCTGTTATACAAAAAAGGTTTAGCATACAAAGCAGAGATGCCGATTAATTGGTGTCCTAAATGTAAAGTTGGTTGTGCTAATGAAGAGGTTGTTGGAGGAAGACATGAAAGGTGTAATGAGCCTGTGGAACAGAGAAATATGAATCAGTGGGTGCTTAGGATTACAGAATATGCAGACAGATTAGCAGATGAATTAGATGAAACTGACTATTGGGAGAGTGTTAAGGCTGGACAGAGGAACTGGATAGGGAGGAAAGTGTGGTATGACATTGATTATGTTGTAGAAGGTACAGATATTACATTGAGAGTATCAACAACAAGACCTGATACTCAATTTGGTTCTACTTTTGTTGTTGTTGCTCCTGATGGTGAAGTTGTACAGAAACTTTTGAAATATATTCCAGAAGAAAGAATGTCTGATGTGAAGAAATATATTGAAGAGTCCTCAAAGAAGACAGAGGAGGAACGAATTACTGGAAAAGGAGAGAAAACAGGTGTTGATACCGGACTTGTTTGTAGAAATAGCATAACAGGTAAGGACCTGCCAATTTACTTAGCGAGCTTTGTTCTGTCAACGGTAGGGACTGGTGTGGTAGTAGGAGTACCAGCTCATGATAAAAGAGACTTTGAATTTGCAACTAAGTATGGACTTCCAGTAATTAGAGTAATTGAGGGGCCTGATGGTGATAGGTCAGAGATAGATTCAGTTGATAAAGTATATGAAGATGAAGGTGTTGTATTCAATTCTGATTTCATAGATGGAATGAAAAGTGAGGATGCTAGAGAGAAGATGGGTGAATATATTAAGGAGAAAGGAATAGGAGATGTTGTCATTAGATATAACCTAAGAGATTGGATTTTCTCAAGACAACACTATTGGGGAGAACCGATTCCAATTGTGCATTGTGAGAAATGTGGTATGGTTCCAGTTCCAGAAGATCAACTTCCAATTAAATTACCAGAAGTTGAAAGTTATGAACCAACAGATACAGGAGAATCACCGTTAGCAAGTATTACAGAGTGGGTAAATACAAAATGTCCTAAATGTGGAGGGGACGCTAAGAGAGAAACAGATACTATGCCAAACTGGGCAGGTTCTAGTTGGTATTACCTTAGATATACAGATTCACATAATGACAAGGAGTTTGCTGATATGGAAAAGATGAAGTATTGGATGCCGATAGATCACTATGAGGGTGGTTCTGAGCATGTAACTCTTCATCTTCTCTATTCAAGATTCTGGCATAAAGTACTTTTTGATTTAGGATTAGTTCCAGGTATTGAACCATACAAGAAGAGGACAATACATGGGGTGGTTTTAGGAGAAGGTGGCGTTAAAATGTCAAAATCTTTAGGTAATGTCATTACCCCAGATCGACTGCTAGAACAATACGGAGCTGACGTTACAAGGGCATATCTCATGTTTATGGGGCCATATGAGGGAGATGTAGTTTGGAGCACGGAGGCGATTAATGGAGTAAGAAGATTTGTAGGTAAATTTTTTAGTTTTCTACTTAATGCTTGGGAGAGAAAAGATGATAGTCAACTAGAGAGTAGTGATGTGGCAAAATTAGTAAAGAAAGTAGAATCAGATATTCTAAACTTTAAGTTCAATACCTCAATCTCTTCACTCATGCAATTTTACAATTCAAATGTTGACTCTACATTCTCAACAACCGATGTTGAAAGACTGATTCTAACAATTGCACCAATCCTCCCACATATTGCAGAAGAGATCTGGGAGAAGACAGGACATGAATTCAGTGTGCATACACAGCCGTGGCCTACGATAGACGAGAGGCTTCTTGTAGATGAAAGTATTGATATCCCTGTTCAAGCAAATGGAAAGCTTAGAGGAAAGATTACAATTCCTTCTGAAGCAACAGAACAGGAAGTAATTGAAATTCTCAAAGGAGAAGAGTTCTTTGCGACTTTAACTTCTGGTAAAGAACCTAAGAAGATAATCTATGTTCCACAAAAGATTGTAAGTATAGTGCTTTAGACTTCAATCTTGAAAGAATCCTAATCCCACTGTATCCTATATACATACATATTAATTTAATTTAATTACAATATGGCTGTTGTAAAGGATATTCTTAAAGAAAATGGAAAGATTCTACTATTAGCAGTAGGAATATTAGTGGTTTCAATAGTAGGTCTTCTGTTTCTAAATCAATCTAATTTAACTTCTAACATTATGGACGACAATACAAATAATAATCTTCCTAACTATACAGCTACTATTAAAACAAATATGGGGGATATTGAGATAGATCTCTTTGAGAAAGAAACACCTAAAACTGTAGAGAACTTTGTTAAGTTATCAAAAGAGGGTTTCTATAATGGTTTGATTTTCCATAGAGTTGTTAAAGACTTTGTAATACAAGGTGGAGATCCTGAAGGTACTGGTAGAGGAGGTCCTGGTTATCAATTTGATGATGAGATTACAGAGAGGAAATATACAAAGTATTCTTTAGGTATGGCGAATGCTGGGCCTAATACCAATGGTTCTCAGTTCTT
>Ga0208459_1003103_pt1 | contig 13309 bp, 16 predicted proteins | sample AD_UKC087_MetaG_FD_184433 | JGI IMG/M metagenome (GOLD analysis project Ga0208459, IMG submission 184433) | Active sludge microbial communities of municipal wastewater-treating anaerobic digesters from USA - AD_UKC087_MetaG (SPAdes) (version 2) | ecosystem: Engineered > Bioreactor > Anaerobic >... | reverse complement strand
TTATAAAATATAAATAAAAATTTCAAATTATTGCTTTAGTATTAGGAATTATATATAATATAGTACATAAATGGAAGACAATTATATATTGAAAAATTTAATTGCAAAACTGTTGGTTTTATTAAAAGGAAGGAGGATTCAGGATATATGAAAAACATTAAGGATTTTTATAAGAACCTGGCAGGCAGATTTAATTATCCCCATATTAAAAAGGATATGCTCAATGAAATAAAAGGGCCTGTCTTGATTCATATAAGCGATACCCCTTCGGAAATTTACAATGCTGTTTTTAAAATAATTGATATTCTGAAACCTCAATATATTATACATACAGGTGATTTGGCAGATAATATCAAGCTGGAGATTAACAGGGACAGAATAAAGGGCTATTACTTCCTTGTAAAACAGCTTGTGGCAGGTCTGGAGAGAAGTGACACAAAGGTTTACTATTTGCTGGGCAACCATGATGATTATGAAACTGTAAGCCGGTTGACAAATAAAGGTGCAATTTTAGAAGAAGGACTTTTGACAATAGATAATTTAAGCTTTGCAGTGGGGCATTACTACAAGGAATATTCGCTTAAGACGGATTTTAATCTTTATGGTCACAGCTTTGAACCCGGTCATCACGTGAAAGATGGTACAATCGGTTTAAATGGTGTATTAAATATAAACGTAATCGATTTGTCAAATAAAAGGGTATTTCATTTAAATTATCCTTATTCAACAAATCGTTTAAGAGGTATGGAAAATAAAAGAATAGGTTTATAAAGAAAGGGGGAAGGAAATGCTTTTATTCAGGATTGGACCAAGGCATTTGTTTTTAAGAACAAAAAACATCAATGAGGTTACAAACTTTTTGGTGACGAGTCTTAAGGGGGAAATTATTGATTTTTGGCAGGGGTTCGAAAAGGCATCGGAAAACAGCACCCTTTGCTATATTACTGACATTGACCATGAAAAGACCTATGTAGAGGATGCAAAGAAAATTGTTCTTATCAATGATGCTTCTTCGCCTATACTGTGTTCAATCATCAGCAGTCACATATCTAAACTGCTGCAAAAGGTTGACATGGGTCCGGCAACAATTGTAATGCGTACAGCCGGTGATGAACAAAAGCTGGCAGACAGGCTAAAGGAGATTTTTGGAGGCAGGGAAGTTGATTGGATAGAGGGCATCGGAATCGGCGAGAAGGATGACACCATGATTGCCTTTACCAGAAAGGTACTTAACGAACCGGTTTCTGATTTTCTGGATACTAAGCTTTTAATTGCAAAGCCAATAAGGGAAGTTCAAAACAAGCTGCGATTGGAGGGCCTCAGGCTGATCACACAAAATTTGGACGACAGCCAGTGGTATGAGCTTAGAATCAATATCTATGATTCCTATGGAAATTATTACGAACACTATGAAAGGCTGATGTTTGTATTGTCAAAGCTGGAAATGGGAATGGTCCTGGGAGAAAGCTGGACTAAGGACTTCGGAGTGATTCTTTATTCAGTCATGACCTACCAGGTTAGATTATTTACTTTTCATACACCTATTGAAATAAAGAAAATAATGATGGCACTGGAATTTACGGTTGAGGGCAGCAGGCTGGTTGACTTGGACCTCTACTATAAGAATAAAAAGGTGTATTGGTACGAAGTCAATAAGAATAGAGGCAAAGGAAAAACCAAGGCTGATGAAGCTAAAGTCTACAGGGAGGACCTGTATAAAAAGCTTAAACAAGAGGATATTAAAACCTTGGAGGCAATGGAAAAGTCCATAGAAAACAAACACAAATCACAAGGGGACGGGGGTACTGTCATGTGAAAATGGAACGAAGATTGGCAAAATGACGGCTGATATTACTCTCACAATACATTTGTTGTAAAATGAGATACGCAGAGTTTGAATTGCAAAATTTAATAAATAAATGTGTCAACCCCAATTATCTGGGTAATATATAAATATAATTAATTAATTGGAGGGCATATGAAGATTCGAAATATTAAAAGGATAGTTACCGGAAAAAGAGCTGTAGACGGAGCAGGGGTAAGATTGGTAAGAGTAGTGGGACATGAAGATGTTGTAGGCTTTGATCCGTTTTTAATGCTGGATGCTTTTGATTCCCGCAATCCGGAAGATTATATCAAAGGATTCCCCTGGCACCCCCATAGAGGGATTGAAACAATAACATATTTAATCAAGGGCAATATGGAACATAGCGACAGCATGGGAAATAAAGGAATGATATTGGATGGAAGCTGTCAGTGGATGACTGCCGGAAGCGGTGTGATGCATCAGGAAATGCCCAAGGCAACAGAGAGAATGCTAGGTGCCCAGTTGTGGCTTAATATGCCGAAAGAAAACAAAATGGCACCGCCAAACTATTGTGATATAAAGGCAGAAATGGTGCCGGTAATAGAAGAGGACGGGACCAGGGTAAGAGTGGTCGCCGGTGACTACAAGGGTAAAACAAGCTCTGTTTACGGTGATTATGTAAAGATGCTTTATCTCGACGTAGATATGAAAGCCGGTGCTGAGTGGACATTAAAAACAAAAGAAGATGAAACATTGTTTGTTTACATAATTAAAGGTGAAGGTTATTTTGGAGAAAATGACAGCATTACAGAAAGCAGAAGGGCAGTTTTATTTGACTCCGGTGATGAATTTAAAATTAAAGCCGGCGATAACGGCATAAGATTCTTTCTGTATTCGGCAAAACCTCTGAAAGAACCTGTTGCATGGGGAGGTCCTATTGTAATGAACACCAGGGAAGAGCTTAGGCAGGCATTTGAAGAACTTGAAAAGGGAACATTTATAAAGTAAATTATTTTAGTAAATCATGGGGCTGATAAATTCAGTCTCATTTTTTAGGGAACATTTCTTTACTTAGTGCGTCTATATAATTGAGGTGATATAAATGGGCAAAAAGTATATATTTTTGATAGTATTGCTTGTTTTAGCATTAATAGTAATTAGTGTTGTAAATAAATTAATTACAGGCAGCGATGAAGAAAAAGTATCCTTCAATGCAAGAGTACTTGAAAACAATGGGAATTTTATATTGGTAGAACCGGAAGAAGGCTCATCTGAGCTTAATTCAAGCGATAAAATTGTCGTACGTGTCCGCGGAGAAAACAATGTTTTAAAAGACTTGTCTGAATTTACTGTAGGCAGTAAAGTTAAAATTACCTATGATGGAATGATTATGGAAAGCTATCCTGCCCAAATAAATGCCTACAGTGTGGAGCTTATAAAATAATACTAATATATTGCAGGTGATTGATATGGTATTCAATGAGAAAACTATTACATTAAAAAATGGTGAAAGATGTTTATTAAGGAGCCCCGAAGCTAAAGATGCAGCTGAAATGCTTAATTATTTAAAGAAGTCAGCAGCAGAAACGGATTTTTTGCTTCGTTATCCTGAAGAAGTAGTAATGACAATTGAAGAAGAAGTAAATTTCATAAATTTTTTAAGGGAAGCTCCAAGAGGTGTAATGATTTGTGCTTTTATTAATAATAAACTTGTTGGAACCACTCACTTAATGGCTATCGGTGAAAGGTTTAAAATCTTTCATAGAGCATCTTTTGGCATAGCGGTTCTAAAGGAAGCATGGCACATTGGAATAGGGAACGCCCTGATAACTGAAATATTAAAGATTGCAGAGGATATCGGTTTCGAACTGGTTGAGCTGGAGGTTGCAAGTCCAAATCACAATGCAATAGGGCTTTATAAGAAATTCGGATTTAAAATATACGGCACAAGGGAAAACGGCTTTAAATTTAAGGACGGCACATATTGTGACGAGCATTTGATGATGAGAAAGATAGGAAGCAGGATTTAAAATATATTACTGGTAAAATTTCATATGAACAGGAAGTAGATATGGCAGGCGATGATTCAAAATATACCTTCCTGACCACCTTTCGGAAAACGAAGAATCCTATGTTTTATTGCATGAACAGATTCTAAAACTTGACATTATAACGACATATATGTTAAGATTTTAGAGAGCAAAAATGGTGTCCGACTTATTTCAACAGGACACTATGTTTTTATCGAGGAGGATCCTATATTTGGGCGACCACCACAATAATGATAAACCATCAAAAAAATACAGTGACATGTTCGCTGCCTTAGCTGCCTTTTCACAGATAGGATTTACAATAGCAGTATCGGTACTGGGCGGGGTATTACTGGGACAATATTTAGACGACAAATTCGGTACAGACCCATGGTTTCTTTTGGCTTTTTCTATTTTAGGCGTTGGGGTTGGAATCAGGGCCTTATTTAATATTGCCAAGAAATAAAAATGACAAATCGTAAGATTACGGGAAGTGGAGAAGTATTTTGGGGACGGTTTTTTTCGTTCTCAGATTTTTTTCAGGATGTTTTCTCAAAGAAACGTAGACACAACAAAAGAAGTATGGCGACACAGACATACCAATCATAATTTATATAAGAATAATTTTCAGTTAAACAATAAGCGGCTATTGATAAATTGGTTCCTCCCACCATCCGAATGCAATATTACCTGAAGCAGGTATAGTTGGTCTTTCGGGGTTTGATAAAAAAATTAAATATGAACCGCCTGGAGCAAATATAAACTTTCCTTCTTCCTCTGAATTTATGGTAGTACCGGCAAGACCATATCTGCTGTAAGCCTTAACTCCTACTGCTGGAAAACCACTGACTGAAATAGCATATTGAAGCTGTATATTAGACTGTGGAGGCGGAGAAATTGCCAAATTAGATGGGGTAACAGATCGGGAAAATTGGATTAATCCCGGCGGTGTACTGTTAAACCAAATTTGTACACTATATGGTGTTGAAAAGATATCACTTACAGTCCAAGTATTTACAAATAAATTGACACCGGAATTTGGCGGATTGTATAGCCTTGCCCATGCTTTGGTGGCATTGCCAAATTGCAGGTTTGGGGCAATTCCGACAAAATACTTTCCCTCAATAGACTTCATTAAGCTTATAGGAATATTAACACTGTAATTCATCAAGCTGGTATTAGTATTTAAAGCTCCTGCATGTAGAGCTTGGTTATATAATATATGGCTATTCATTAAATTTGCAACCTTTCATATCATAGTTATTTATTATATGATAGAAGTATATGAAAGGTGAATTCAGAGTTTTAGGGATGGTTTGGTCAAGACTCCTTTTGGTATACACTTTGGGAACGATTCTAAACGTTAAAAGAATAATCTTATATTAAATTAAGTAACGGGAACGCGCTAGTACCCGTTTTTTATTGAAATAAGGAACAATTTTATGTTAATTTAGTCATTTGATGTGGTATAATGTAATTATTAACAGAAAGCTGTTTGCGTCTTTAGTATGAATAACCTTAAAATTAATTAGAGACGACAGAAATAAACATCCTAAATTAAGCGTAATAATCTTTTAAGAACAAAAGAACCGTCCCAAAAAAGAGGCAAGGTAAGGAAGGGTTGAAGATATGAGTAATTTAGTGACATCAATAGGAATAATAGCAGGAATCTTTTATATTATCTACGTGATAATGGACTTTATGGCTGACAACTTCATATATGAAAAACAGAATATCTTGTTAATGTTAGTAATGGCAATACTGATGAATATAGCAGGCTTTATGCACAGCCGTTACTATTATTATGACAAAACTTCAACAATGCTGGTCAATATAGCAGTGGTTACTGCACTATTGGGCGGCTATTTGGTTTTCCAAAGAAAAAGAATCTATTATTTCAGGGGAATAGACAATAAACTAATTAATAAATATAAAAATGAAATAACAAAAATAATTGAGGATTACAAAGCAGATAATTTAGGTAGAAAGGCTGATATTAATTTTATCAATAACAAATTAATATTCAGTAAAGTAAGCAAAGACAAAACTAAAAAATGCTTATCTCTAATCGGAACTTTTTTGGATGAAAACAGGAGGGAATATAAATTAAAGGACTATTTGGCATATTTTATTAGAGGACACCTTTTCCCTGCAGTTACTGCAATTTTAATATTTTTTATATTTTATAAATTGATGCAGTTAATATAAAATAAAGAAAGGATTATTATATGGATAATAAAGATTACTTAACAAGAATAGAAAACAACAGAGAATTAATGAAAAGTGTATTTACAGAAAGAGGACATAAGTCAGACCAGCAGAGTCAGGTGCCTCAGCCACCCTTAGCTAAAGAATCAGTCAACGAAAACAAAATGGTACTTACTAAAGACTTCTCAGGACTTATTAAGGAGTCAAATGTTTTAACGATTATAAATGAAAGAAAAAGCCACCGGGTTTTTAAAAAAGAAAGTCTTACATTAGACCACCTGTCATTTTTATTGTGGGCTAGTCAAGGGGTAAAGGGAATCAAAGGAGACAATTATGCAACAGAAAGAACCGTCCCCTCAGGAGGAGCGAGGCATGCATTTGAAGTATACTTAGCAGCCATCAATGTGAAAGGCTTAGAAAAAGGAATATATCATTATCTTCCCCTTAACCATGAACTAGAGTTAATTAGATTAGTAGACAATATAGAAAACGCTGTAGCTGAAAGTTTGGATGACCAGAAATGGGCAGGAAAATCAGCAGCAGTATTTTATTATACTGCCATCCCCTATAGAAGCGAGTGGAGGTATACAATCAACGCAGCTAAGCTCATACTTTTAGATGCCGGTCATGCAGTCCAAAACCTATATATAGGCTGCGGTGCCATAGGCTGCGGAACCTGTGCAGTGGCAGATTACAACCAGAATTTATCCGATGAATTATTGCAGGTAGACAGCAAGGATGAATTTGTAGTATATGCTGCCCCGGTAGGATTAATATAGACTTAAGGAGCATTGGGACTGAATAGTACTCTAGAATACTAAGCAGCTGTTAATTATGAGGTAATTATGATAGAAATAGGCGTTAGCAATTTAACCAAGGCATATGGGGCAGATGTAATATTCGAAAATGTAACCTTTGATGTTAAAACTAAGGATAGAATAGGGCTATTGGGGAGAAACGGCACGGGCAAAACAACTTTGATGAAAATTATGGCCGGATTTGAAGATTATCAGAAGGGTCAGATCAGCAAACGAAAGTGTCTGTCAATTGGTTATCTGGAGCAGATACCGAATTATGAGGATGATAGTATTGTTTTAGATGTATTAAATGAAGCATTCAGTCAATTAAATGAGCTGAAGCTCCAAATGGATGAGCTCGAAAAGTCATTTGAAAGCTTAAAAGGTGATGAGCTAAAGAAGGCTGTTGACAAATACAGCTCTATTCATGATACATATGAATTAGGAGGCGGTTATAATACTAAGGAAAAATTAAACCGGATACTCTTTGGTCTTGAAATACCTGATGATATGCAGAAAAGACAATTTAATCAGCTTAGCGGAGGTGAAAAAACCAGGGTTATTTTAGGAAAAATATTGCTGGAAGAACCGGAGCTTCTGCTACTTGACGAACCGTCAAATCATTTGGATATTAAGTCTGTGGAATGGCTGGAGGAGTATCTTGGTTCATACGGCGGAACAATGGTTATAGTATCCCATGACAGGTATTTTTTGGACAGGGTTGTTAATAAAATAATAGAATTAGAATCTGACGGTGTAGAGATTTATCACGGCAATTATTCCAAATATGTTGCTGAAAAGGAATTAAGATTTCTTTTGGCAATGAAAGAATACGAAAATCAGCAGAGAAAAATTAAAAAGATGGAAGAACAGATCCAAAGGTACCGCATTTGGGGAGAAATGCGGGACAGTGATAAAATGTACAAAAGAGCCAAGGAACTGGAAAAAAGGCTTGAGAAAATAGACAGGATTAACAAACCTGTAGTGGATAAAAAATCTGCTGATTTTCTGTTAAAAGGTGTTGAAAGAGCAGGGAGAGAAGTAATAAAGGCAAGTGATATTAAGAAATCCTTCGGCTCAAAAGATCTTTTCAAAGATTTGAGCTTCACCTTGTTTTATAAGGATAGCATGTGCATATTAGGTGAAAACGGAACAGGCAAATCAACAATACTAAAGATTATTTTAAATGAAATAGACCCCGATGAAGGGGAAATAAAAATCGGTTCTAAAGTTAAGATAGGATATCTTCCCCAGGAGATAATCTTTGAAAAGGAAGATATTTCAATTGTTGATTATTTTTCTTATCATTACGGAATATCCATCGGTGAAGCAAGAAGAGAGCTGGCTAAAATATTATTTACCGGAGATGATGTTTATAAGCATATAAACACCTTGTCAGGGGGAGAAAAAGCAAGACTAAAGATTGGCATGCTTATATATGAAAAGGCAAACACTCTTATACTTGACGAGCCTACAAACCATTTGGATATTGAATCAAGGGAGGTCTTGGAGGAAAGCCTGATAAATTATGAGGGTACACTGCTTTTTGTGTCTCATGACAGGTATTTTGTGGATAAAATTGCAACCTGCATAGGTGAAATAGAAAACAAGAAATTTAAAATGTATGACTTTGACTATGAAGGCTATAAGCAGGAAAAACTGAGGGTGCTTGAAACCTTGGCATTAAACTTAGACTATAAGAAAGAAAAAACTGCTTCTCAGAATAAAGAAGCATACCAAATAGAAAAGGAATTACAAAGAGCAAAAGAAAAACAAAAAAGAGACATAGAAAAATTAGAAAACAATATTTTAGAAACAGAAAATAAGATTATAGAACTTGAAAAACTTTTAAATACCAGTACTAGTGAATGGGATATAAATGATTATAATAATAAATACAACGAATATATTCATTTAAAGGAAAGTATTGAGGATATGTATAAGGAGTTAGAAAAACAACAATTTTAAGGAGATATATTATGGAAAAACAAATTGTATTCAGATATGCTGAAAAATCAGATCTACCTCTAATCTTGAGGTTTATAAAAGAACTTGCAGATTACGAAGGTTTGCTGCATGAAGTTGTTGCTACAGAGGAAATTTTAAATGAGTGGATTTTTGAAAAGAAAAGCGCCCGGGTTTTATTGGGAGAAATTGATGGAATACCAGCCGGATTTGCTCTTTATTTTCACAACTTTTCAACATTCCTTGGCAAGGCAGGAATTTATTTGGAAGACTTGTATGTAAGCCCGGAATATAGGGGGAAAGGGTATGGGAAAGCTTTTCTTAGAAAATTGGCACAAATTGCCGTTGAAGAAGGATGCGGCCGATTAGAATGGTGGTGTCTGGATACAAACAAGCCAAGCATAGATTTTTATTTGTCCTTGAATGCACAGCCAATGGATGAATGGACTGTGTTTCGTATAACCGGTGATACCCTTACTGAATTAGCAAAAGAATAATTTAAAAAGAGGGTTATGGAGGGTTATGGAGGTTATTTTAATGATCACAAAAGATATGGTAATTTTAAATATAGTTGAAGATTATCCCAGTACGGAAGATATATTTAGAAGCTATGATGAAATAGCAGGCAAGTGTACTATGTGTCATAATTTATTCGATACATTGGAAGAATTTGCAAAATTGTATGATATAAGTTTGGATGATTTAATCAATAAACTCAATAGAAAAATTAATTAATGGGGGGGATGTAAGGATGAGGCAATATGTAGTTGATGCTTTTACAGAAAAAGTGTTTGGTGGGAATCCCGCAGCAATATGTATTATGGATGAGTGGCTGCCAGATGATATGATGCTTAACATTACAAGAGAAAATAACTTGTCTGAAACAGCCTTTGCGGTTAAAGAAGGAGAGAATTATATATTAAGATGGTTTACGCCAGGCGGAGAAATTGATTTATGCGGGCATGCAACTCTTGCAACAGCTTATATTATTTTCAGGTTCATTGAAACAGAAAAATCTGAGCTTTGTTTTCAAACTCTCAGCGGATTGTTGAAGGTTGTTAAAAAAGATGATTTCTATGAAATGGATTTTCCGGCTTATGAACTAAAAAAGGCAGGAATTACAAAAGCAATGATAGATGCTATAGGATTAAAGCCTTCAGAGGCATATATAGCAAGAGACTTACTCTGTATATTAGAATCAGAGGAAGAGGTACGAAACTTAAAACCAAATATGGAAAAGTTAAAAATGCTGGAAGGATTGCTTTTACATGTTACGGCTAAAGGAAAAGAATTTGACTGTGTGTCGAGATCTTTTGCACCTAAGCTTAATGTTAATGAAGATCCGGTGTGCGGGTCAGGTCATTGCCATATTATCCCTTACTGGGCAGAAAAATCAGGAAAGAATAAATTAATTGCTTACCAGGCATCTGAAAGAGGCGGCACATTATTCTGCGAATATCAAGGTGACAGAGTAAAAATAGGAGGGAAGGCAGCCTTATATTCAACAGCTGATTTACATATCTAGTTAATTAATTATAAGCTTGAAGAAATGTTAACAAGGTTTCTAGGACGACATGCCACTAAATATGGTATAATAAGGAACAAAACTAAAAAATAAACGTCTGTAATAGATATATATACTTTTTTCAGGCAGGTAAGTAATGCTTTATGAATACAAACTAAAAGACTGTTTCTTACAATGTAATTATGGTTATTTAAAGGAGCGCGTTGTGAAAAAGAGAAGGATTGTTATTATATTTACTGTAATTTTAATTCTCATATTGGCTTATGGATATCATCGTTTTACATGCAATGAGATTACTGATACTTATGATTGGACTACATTAAAGAATATTTATATTACACTTGATGATTTATTAGATACATATGAAAAGCAAAATAATAATAATATTTTAGATGAAGATGAAATAAAAAATAATTTAATTTTTAAGGAGTATTTTCACCAGATGAATACCTACGAATGGTATTTATCCTTGTCTCCCCGTCTTAATTCCATAAGTTATGACATTAGACAAATAGCAGATATTGATGACGGGGGAATTAGTAAACAAGAATTAGAGTATCTTATAAATTTGCGTGATAAACTAAAAATATATAATGATAAAATTAATGGTGAGCTGGAGGAAAAATCTATAAGAAGAATGTTCGGAATCTTTCGCAAATCAAATGTAGATGAATTAGAAGCTGTTTTTGCAGATCTCCTACCGAAAAATAATGATATTACAGAAAATGATAATACTGATTCTGCTAAAAATGTTATAGACCTAACTTTTACGCCGATACCTAAGCATACTTTAAAAGAGGGTCACACAAAAGAAGAATGGATTAAAGGAAAGAGCATTTATTTCGGCAAATTATCAGACCAGATAGAATCAACACTAGATTTATATTTAGTGTAGGGGGTATTCTGTGAAAATTAAAATTGTAAAAGAGGATAAAAAGCAGTTTCTTGATTTGCTCTTGCTTGCTGACGAGTCAGAATCTATGATAGACAAATATCTTGAGCGTGGGGAGATGTTTGCTTTGTATGATAATGAACCAAGAAGCATATGTGTAATAACAAGAGAAAGCTTTGATACATGCGAACTAAAAAATATTGCGACATACGAAAAGTGGCATAAAATGTGTAAATGATACTCTAAAAGTGTGCCACTTTGATGATGAATGACAGTGAAAAAGTTTACCACCTAACATATAAAATCCTTTAAAATGTAAATATACATTTGAAGGAGGATGAAAGGTGTGATCATAGAAGTGGACATTTATTCTGCTATACGCCTTCGATATACAGAAGGTGAATCTATCCGGTCAATTTCACAAAGTCTTGGCATATCGAGGCAGACCGTTAAAAAATATTGTGAAGGCAACACCCATCCTGATGTACGCAAAACATATGAAAGATCTTCAGCAGTAATTACATCGGATGTTAAATCATTCATTCTCAGTTGTTTTATCGAAGATGAAACTGAGAATCTTAAGAAACAAAAGCATACCGCTAAACGCATTTACGACAGATTAGTAAACGAACAAAATTTTACAGGTTCATATTCATCAGTCAGAGACGCAGTTCGCAAGCTAAGAGCTGAGCATGCTGTACCGCCTCAAAGTGATATCCCTTTAGCTTACGATCCTGGCGAAGCAGTCCAATATGATTGGGGCGAAGCTACTGCCTATCTTGACTGTAAAAAGACTAAATTGAATCTGTTTTGTGCAAGGCTATGCAACAGTTGTGACATAATAGTTCAAGCCTACCAAACTCAAACCCAGGAGGCTTTCTTAGAAGCACAGCAAAGAGCATTTGATTTCTTTGACGGTGTACCCCACAGAGCTATCTTCGACAATGCAAAAGTCGCTGTAAAAGAAGGATTTGGACTTTATGCTAAACCACAGGACAAATATTTATCTTTCAGTGCTCATTACGCCTTTACTTTAGACTTCTGTAATCCTGCTAAAGGTAACGAAAAGGGCTTAGTAGAAAATCTTGTTGGTTATGCCAGGAGAAACTTTTTTGTTCCGGTCCCACGGGTTGTTGATATTAAATCCTTAAACGAACAATTATGGCAATCATGTTTAAGTTATCGGGCAAACCATAAAGTAGCAGGCAGGAATCAATCAGTATCCGAACTTTATGCCATTGAAAAAGAATATTTAAATGCTATACCAAGATTTAGATTTGATACCAGCAAAACTGCTTATGCAAAAGTAGATGATTTTTCTACTGTGCGTTATGATAAAAACAACTACTCCGTTCCTACGAGATATCTTCGGAAAGAAGTTACGGTAAAAGGTTATGCGGATGATGTGTGCATTCTTTATGAAGGTAGCCTTATTGCAACATATCAGCGTTCTTACGGCAGCGGCAATACTCAATACCGTTTGGAGCATTACATAGATTTACTGGAACGAAAATCCCGTGCTGTTTTTAATGCCAAACCTGTTCGAGAAAACATAACTAAGGAACTTCTCGATTGGGGTAAAATCCTTCCGGGCGGCAACAAGGAAATGGTTAAATTGCTCCGTTTGTGTCTTGATTATGGAGAAGATAAGATTTTATCCATTAAACGCAGCATACCACCGCATATCATACCAACTGTTGATATAATAAGGGCTTACCTTAATGAGCCGGTAGAAACACCTGTTATTTACCTGAATCAAGACATCGAAGTTCTGGAAACAGATTTAACAAAATATGATAGAAAGTTTGGGGTGGTTAAATAATGGCCAATAATTTGGAACAATCCATAGAAATGTATTCTAAACGCTTAAAAACACCAACTTTCAATCAATACAAAGATGTAATACGGCAACTCGACAAAAATCAGGGTTATGAAGACTTTTTACTGAGTCTTTTAAAGACTGAATATGATTCTCGCACAGAAAAAAGTCAGCAAAGAAAGATCAAGACTGCCGGTTTCCCTTACATAAAAACCATAGATGAGCTTGATACAAGCCGATTTGAGCATATATCAGAACCATTTGTC
>Ga0208459_1003101_pt1 | contig 13310 bp, 8 predicted proteins | sample AD_UKC087_MetaG_FD_184433 | JGI IMG/M metagenome (GOLD analysis project Ga0208459, IMG submission 184433) | Active sludge microbial communities of municipal wastewater-treating anaerobic digesters from USA - AD_UKC087_MetaG (SPAdes) (version 2) | ecosystem: Engineered > Bioreactor > Anaerobic >... | reverse complement strand
AGCAGCTTTTCCAGTTCTTCCCTGTTTAAAGTTTTAATTTTTTGTTTTATGTTATCATCAATTTTTGCCATAATTAAACTAACCTCCCTTCAAATGCACGTTTTAATATACTTTGCCTTAATGCCTCACTTTGCTGCAAACCTTCGTTTATTGTTTTTTCTATTTTATCGCAAACGGTGAGTCGGCTTTCTAATTCATCAACGATGCGTTGTTGTTCCTTTAATGGTGGTAATGCGATTAGGGCATCTTTAATTTTTCGCAATATAATTCTTTTTATTGCCGTGCCAGTCATGCTGTTCAAAATGGCTTTATTACCAAAAGGACTTTGAATAAAGTACTTTAAAAACGGGCTAATTAATTGCTCTTTTTTTGTTTTAAAAATGCAAACGCTAGATAATAGACTAAATGGCTCATGCAAAGTGTTAAGTGTTACCTCTCCAGTATTTATACCATCTTTTGTTAGAAGTACATCTCCAAATTCCGGATTACACCTTCCGAAAATTGACTCATGAAAATCTCTGTCAACATAACTTAACTTTCTAAAATCCATATGATCATTTCTGATGTTTTTTGCAGTGATATACATGAAACGATCTACACCTGGTTCATCATATTGAACTTGAGGTGAAAAATGTGATCCATCTTGTATTTTTGTGCAAACAGAATCCAACTTCATCCATTTCCATCCTTTGGGCAATTCGTTGTTCCCATATTTTTCTTTTTCTTCGGCAGCAATATTACCGCTTGTTTCGGCTTCGCTCAACAAGCGGGGGCGGCCACTGAGCGGCTCGTGCTGAGCTTTGTCGAAGTAAGCCGAAGTGAGACGCCCTTCAAACGCCCACTTCAGCAAACTCTGCCTGTAAACTTTTAACTGCTGCTGCGCGGTTTTTAAACTCTCCACGCCTTTGTCCAACTCGCTGAAAAGTTCTTCGATTTTGGAGACAATGGCGAGTTGTTCGGGTAGAGGTGGGAGAGGAATTTCAATTTCTTCTATTTCTGATTTTCTTACCGAAGGAACGGTGGTCGCTTTTGAATAATCTTCAAGTTTAACAGTTGTCAAAAAAAAGAATAAAAATAAATCATCACAAATTTTTTCAATAGCTTTCAGGCCAATAGCATTATTATCAACAATTCCAGGAGTTTTAATTATTGCTCTTCTATTTAATTTCAAACCTTCACCTATTTTTGCAAAAACAATTGTATTCTTAGGGTAGGGACTGGCTTTAAGTTTTAGCAATATTTTTTCGTCAATATAATTATTACATATTTCAAGCTGTCTATTTCCAACTTTTACATTATTTGAAATATCACCTACTTTGTAAAAAGGAAATTTTCCAGACTTTGAACCTTGCAAATTTTTAGGAAAACCATAACCAGGAAATATATTGCAGACTTCTCCCAACTTTTTTAATTGCCAGTGTTTGGGTATGGCCTGTTCAGAGTTTGAGTTTATGTTGTTTATGCTGTTCACGAATATTAGATCATAAGATAGTTAATAATTACGCCCGTGAGTATGGCAATTGCGTAACTCATCATTGTTCCGATTAAAACATATTCGCTTTTCAGGGTGGAATTTTTATCCGCAAAACGGATGATACTTTTACCAGTGATCAGAAACCCGATGGCTTCATATTGATGCAAAAACACTAAAGTTAGAATGATTATTCTTTCAAAAATCCCGATTAACCGGCCCCCGCTGTCAATATCCTGTTCATTTGCTGCATTTTTATCCTGCTTTTTTGTAACCAAACCGATCAGGTATCCCGCTGGGTATATCAATAAAAGATACCCCGATAGAATTAGTATGAAGTTATAATTGGAAACACACAACAATAGTTTTTTAAAGGCAACGATACCAATCTGGCAGAACAGTACCCATGCAATAATAATTACCAGAAAATGGGCAAGCTGATCTATAATAAAAACAGCGGTATTGAAGGATTTTTTTGTTTTCAATAATGGTTTTATACTATCAATAGCGTAGTGCAAAACTGAAACAACCAGCGACAATAACCATGCTCTTGTAAAGAGCAGGGTTATAATAGAAATTATCAATATGTGTGTCGCCATGTGTAAGTTGTTCCACTTTTTTTCGTGCGCCATCACATTGGTTTGCAACATAAAATCCCCGACAATATGAGCTATTATCAACTGAATAAGAACAACTCCCTGTTCCGTAGAAAACAATACAATTTTATCCATAAATAGTTTCAAATCTTTTTATTGATGTTTCTATAGCGTTCCATCCCGTGCTATTTGATCGCTGGTTAACTGCCGATTGTTTGATTTTTAAAAACCTTGCTATTTCAATTTCGGTGTATCCTAAAAGTTTTAAATATATAACTTCACATTGAAGTGCCGTTGCTTTTGAAATTATATTGTCAAGTAAAATTATCTCCGTTTCCAGTTCTGCACTATATTCATCATCACTTCCAATGATCATGCTTTGACGTGTTGATTTTATCTTATCCAGATTCATGCCGGATATATTAAAAGCAATGCCATCTGAAGTAGTAACAGATTTCATTTCAAGATCAACCGTTCCTATTCCTATTGAAATACGCGCATCAATCATATTAGTTGAAAAGATTCGGGTCATTTTAACTGATTGAGTTTCTCTGCTGTAAATATCGTATACGGCAGATGGGTTCAAACTTTTAATAAAGGTTTTTATTATCACCGCTACTCTCAGGGAGCTAGCAGGATTTTGCAATAAGCACTGAAAGCTGTCACCACGATACATCTCACTTTTCATTTGAAAATCTTTACCCCAGTTTTTAAGACCGCCTTTAATGGTTTTTGTCAGCCATTCTTTTTCTTCGGGTTTTAATTTCCCGGATTGAATAATGTCTCCTGTTATAACTGCTTTTTTCATTTTTATAAGTATAAAACCTAATAATGTGCAAATATAAGTAAAAAACCTTATAGTTGAATAATATTAGTTTAAAACCTTATATTATCAACAATATCATTAGTTAATGGCATTTCTTTATATGACTTACCATCAAGTTTACTTCCGGATTTCTTTTTGTTTGTTCCGCCCCATTGTATAAAATAAAAAGCAACATTCGCTTTTTGGCATTGCTGCTTAATATCAATAGCCAATTTTTTTTAGTCAAAATAATAAAATATGGAATAAAATTACAACTCCATTTTTTCAAACTTTGTTCTTGCAGAACAGCGAAATGCAAATGGGACTTTGTTTTTGCGAATAATTTGTTTTATCTCTTCGCAATGATTAACTAATTGCTTTACCATTTCCCAATATGAAAATCCACCATTCGATGGCGGATTAAAAAATAAAATACCTATTCCATTTTCAATGTATAACTCTTTTTGATGTCTTTGCGTTTGAATACGATAATCTTGTGTAATTACAATTCCATTTTCTTTTCCAACTTTTGGTATCCAATCTTCATCCTGTTCGCCTTGTCCATAAATTTCTTTAATAGATAAAACCTGTATTTCTAATTCATCACGTTTGTTTTGAGGTTGTTGAAGTTCATGAAGCCCTTTTGCTAACTGGGAAGGCATATTTTCGTCGATATAAATTTTATAATTTCTCATTATGCAACCTTTTCATGAAATTCAATAGCATGTTTAACATTTTTAGGTGAAATATTATAAAGAGAAGCTATAAAATTAATTGGCTCTTTTGCAAGATGCATCCTGTATAATGCTTCAGATTGTATGTTGGTTCCGTTAATTACTGGTTGTCCAAATTGATGATGCGGATCACAAACAATTGACTTTTCTTTTCCCAATGGCCACAAACGAATAGCCAAGGAATCTGTATCAAAATCAAGATTTTTAAAAAACTCTCTGATAAATCCCAAATTAAACTGTTTGGCAGCATCAATAGTGTGAATAGAACCGTCTTTTTGTTCAAATAATATCTTTCTGCCATCTGTTCTTATGCTATTCAGTATAATTTTATTAGCAAAAGGATAATGGGTAGCATATTCAATACTTAATAATTCATGTGCTTGAAGAATTTCTTTGGTTTTGACGCCAGCCTGAGATAATTCATAAAAAGTATAGAGCTCAATAAGAGTATGAAAGTTAACAGCTTTAGTCAAATCAATGTTCCAGGAATATGAATGACCATATTTACTTCCAAAACGATCATTCCAAAAGGTATTTATCCAACGCAGAACTTTTGCGTATGGAATACCCAATATGGAGGCCATATCAGGAATAGTATATATTCCCAATCCTAAAAGGGGTTTTGTTTGTAATAAGTCTTTCATCTTTTTTTTACAAAATTAAATAAATTATGCTGCTAAAACCTAATTTATTCCTTCAATTATTATTTAATATTTTCCTTTTTTGCGGTAATTTCGGCTACGGTGTGAGCGGTGGTTTCGGCTACGCTCAACTACCGCATAGTCCAGGTCGTTGAGCGAAGTTGAAACGACCCAGGCTAAACCACCGCGTGGTCCAGGGCGTTGAGCGAAGTCGAAACGCCTATTCTTCGCTCAACCACTGTCATTACCGTTCGCTGAGTTGGGCTTGCTGAGCGGAGTCGAAGCAAGCCTCTTGTTCTTGTAATGACTTTCATTCATACATTCTGCAAAATCATGTAATTTTTTATTTTCTCCGTTTATCAACGCTTCCTTTTTCTTTCTGCTCCAACCCTGAACCTGTTTTTCACGAAAGAATGCTTTGTCGATCCTATCATATTCCTCATAATAAACCAGTTTTACCGGAGGATATTTTTTTGTAAAGTTGGCTCCATTTCCGCTCAGATGTTCCTGCCAGCGTTTTTCAAGGTCTTTGGTACTTCCGGTATAATATTTTCCGTTTGAACAAAGCAAAATGTACATGTATCCTTTCATTTTTCATTTATTAGTTACGGTGGTTTCGGCTACGCTCAACCACCGTCCTCCCCCCGGGCGTTGAGCGCAGTCGAAACGCCCGATTCTAAGCAGCCAAAACTTCATTTAATTCATTAATAATTTCTTCTGTTTTGTCTCCAAATAACTGCCACATCTTGCCCAGGCCGCCCTGTGCATTAAAAGGACTAAGGTCAAAATCATCCTTTGCAATATGAAAAGATGTGGCCACATAATCTTTTATCATTCTCAGCCAGTGCATCTGCTCTTCATTAAATTTCTCTCCGGCGCCGGAATGTTTTTTCCATACCCAGTCCTGGAAATTCTTATCCACAGTTTTATCATAAGGTGTCAGCGTGCTGTCGAGTTCGCACATCCTGCGAACCAGCGATACCAATGCAACCAGTTCGTTTTTTGGGGAACTGTTGGTTTGTTCAATTGCGGCATAAGCATGCCAGACTTTCATCGGCGCCATGGCCGGTATGTCTGCCTTTATTTGTTCCAGCAGTTCTTTGATCATCTTATAGGTCAGCTCACGGCGGCGGTAGGGCTGTCCGTAAAAAATCTGCAAGGCCGTAATTTCTTCTTTGTTGGCTTCGATATATGCTTTAAAATCGCTGATAATTTTATTGGCATATTCGGCTGATTGTTCTTCCCATCCGGCAAATTCAAGTTTGTCGGGATTGATGATATCTATAACCTGTTCGTGTGCTTTGCGGACGTTTTCAATATAGTTATTCAATTCGCCATGAAAGGTAGCGGCTGCTTTTTCGATAAGTTCATCCTGTGCCTGTTTCAGGGCGGTGTCAATTTCGGCAGTTGTGGCCGATGGCTTGTTTTTAACAATATGTGCGCCTATTTCATCCAGTGTGTCGGGGTTGTATGCAACAAGTAATTCTTTAGCAACCTCGGTTATGGTTTTGCCCCCGGCTTTTTCTGCAAATTTTGCCCTTTCTGTTTCGCTGACCTGCCGGTCGAGCCGTATCAGGCGGTTGGCAAGTGAGGTAAACAATGCTTCATCACGTGCCCCCACAGTTATGGCCATCAGCAAGTCCTTCAGCGGCACACCGGGTTTTTTCTCCAGCGGCCGGCTGTCTGTTTTCAGCGATTTTGTTACGCCAACGGCATCCACAATTACAAAATGGTCTTTGGAGTATTGTGCCGAAGGGGTTACTTTTTTCAGGTCGTCCAGTTCAATCACACGTGTTCCGCGGCCTTTCATCTGTTCAAAATAATTGCGGCTTTTTACGTCACGCATAAACAGCAATATCTCTAACGGCTTTACATCGGTGCCGGTAGCAATCATATCCACGGTAACTGCTATACGCGGGTAATAATCATTGCGGAACTGTGCCAGCACCGATTTGGGATCATCGGCATTATAGGTAATTTTTTTGCAAAAACGGTTTTCTTCGGCAAATTCTTCACGCACAATTTGAATGATATCATCGGCATGGCTGTCGGTTTTAGCAAAGATGAGTGTTTTTGGCACTTCTTCACGGTGGGGAAATATTTCGGGCAGTTGCTCTTTAAAGGTACGGATGATTTCACGGATCTGGTTGGGGTTTACCACGGTATCGTCCAGCTTTTTGGCAGAATATTCCAAGTCTTCATCCAGTTGTTCCCAGCGTTTTTTTCTGCTTAATTTCTCGCGAAAATCCACATATTCCCCTTTCCATATAACGCCACCTCGTTTTGATATGACTGTTTCAATAAGGTAAACATTGAACCCGACATTCACACCATCAATCACAGCCTGCTCGTGGGTATATTCGCTTACGATATTCTGATTAAAAAAACCAAAGGTTCGGTTATCGGGAGTGGCTGTAAGTCCAATGAGAAAAGCATCAAAATATTCAAGCACCTGTTTCCACAGGTTGTAGATGCTGCGGTGGCATTCATCTATCACTACAAAATCAAAAAACTCTATGGGAACTTTTGCATTATATCCCACGGGAACAGGCTCCCGTTTTTCCCATAGAAATTCTCCCGGATTAGTTTCTTCTGCGGTTTCGTCAAGTTCTTCTTCTTTTAAAATAGAATACAAACGCTGTATGGTGCTGATGCAAACCTGGCTGTCGGTAGCTACATAAGAGGAACGCAGGCGCTGAACATTATAAAGTTCGGTAAACTTCCTGTTATCGTCGGGTGGGAGAAAGCTCATAAATTCCTGCTCTGCCTGTTCCCCAAGGTTTTTCGTGTCAACCAAAAACAGCACTCGTTTTGCATCGCAGAATTTTAGCAAACGGTAAATAAATGTTATAGCGGTAAAAGTTTTTCCCGAGCCGGTAGCCATCTGGATCAGCGCTTTGGGCTTATTTTCTTTAAATGAGCTGTCCAGTTTTTTTATTGCTAAAATTTGACATTCGCGGAGACCATTAGTAGGTAATGCCGGTAGGTTAAGCAGCCTTTTACGCAACGACGCTGTTTTTCGCTGCCACTCGCGGAATGTTTCTGGTTTGAAAAACGTAAATACAGGGCGTGACCTGGGTTTGGGGTCGGTATAATCCGTAAAACGTGTCAGTTCTCCGGTGCTTTCATAAACGTAAGGCAGCGGGTCGTTATTCAGGTGTTTAAGTTTGCTTCTGGCATAATCTGATGACTGATCTTCAACGGTTGTCAGCCTTACGCCTTCTTCTTCTCGTTTGGCCTCAATAATTCCGACCGGCTTACGATCAACAAAAAGCACATAATCAGCCGGGCCAACATCGGTAAGATATTCCCGGACAGCTACACCAATTCCGGAACCAAGATTTATTTGTTCTTTATTCTGAACATTCCACCCGCAGGTAATAAGCTGTTTGTCAATATTGTCGCGGGCTTTCTGTTCCGGGTTCTGGTTAATTTCCTGACTCATTTTTTATTAATCAGACCCCTAAAATACAAAAATTGTCAATGTGTGTAAATATTATCAGGAATAATAAACGATTTGTGTTCATAAAAGCAGGGTGTGGTTTATCGACTCAAAAGCAGCACCTCTCAATCCATTCTAATGAAGAATAATACCAATTGGAATAATAATATAATCCAAACTTCGCTTCATACTTTTGCACTATATTATTATTTTAACCATTGGCATAACCCTGTCAGACTGTCGCAGACAGGCAGGCATATGAGAAATATCAAAAGTACCGTATAACTCAAATAGGCCGGAATCCTTTCTGTTACCAGGCTCGTACACCACCTTGCATCCCGGTTGGTATTACTTTTATAACGCTTTCACAAACAATAAAACCCTGTTTATTAATCCCCGGCTTTGTATTTTATCAAAGTTCCAGAGTATTTTTTGTCTCAAATCGAGTCGGATCAGTTGCGGGGTCATTTCAATGTATCATCTTCATTAACCTGCAATCTGAAACTTTATCTCCGGAAAACTCCATCTTAAAAGTATATAATCCATGCGGTAATTGGGCTGTTGGAATCTCTAAAATATGCTTGCCGCTCATTTCTTCACCGTCCGCAATTTTCCTCACCAATTCACCTAAAGAATTATATACATTGATTTTTACAGTCCCGTTTTCCGGCAAAGTATAAATCAGGTTTACTGTGTTACCGAAAGGATTGGGATACCCTGACAAAGTTAGTAAGGCATCCATTTTGTCATCCTGCATAAAAACCCTGGGCATCGTAAGATAGGCGCCATCATATTCTTTTCCGTACTGGTCGGCCATAATTCCGGTTCCATTCAAGGTAAAATCCACCTCTCCCCTTTCTGTTTTCTCAACCATCAAAAAGCCCAGCCTGATTATTTCTTCACCGGCGGCCACATCAAAATAATCAGTTGTGGCATACACCACCCTGATAACCCCGTCCAGGTCGGTTACCAGCAGGTCTTTGTTGTCGGCAATGATTTCCTGCAATGGCGGATTTATTTTTGCTTCACCTTCTTTAACGGAAGCTTTTGGCATGGAAGCGCTTACTAATTTGAATTTTTTATTCGGATAACTCAATTCCAGACCCAAAGCAGATAACTCATACATTTTGGAGCTTGCCTTCAGCGGAACCTCAAAATACCCGGGACCACTGATACTCATAGTTTCTTCGGAAAGCTGAATGATGTTATCCTCCGGTTCTGATTTTGCCATACTCCAGGTAAGTGTCGAATCCCTGTATTTGGTACTCGACGCATCGTAATCGCCATAACAGATGGTTTTCAGTATAACATTCAAATTGGCGCCTGCTACAGTTACCACCGTGTCAAAGGCCACCCAGTTTCCCTTGGGAAAATTCGCAACAGGAAGGTATGGCTGGCCAACCTTTGCTTTGAGCCTTCCGGCATCTACCGCGTTGATAGATGCATTGTTATCGATATTTATTGCTTTTTTATGTTTCATGGAAAAGTTTCTCGACGGGTCAAACAACGTGTCGTGGCCTATAAAATATTTGAGCATGGCAATATCTACCGCATTAATCTCATTTCCAGTCTGCATGGTGTCTGCCGTGTATTTATCGTATGAAATTTTGTAGGTCCCATCAAGAACGTCGTTAAACTCATAGTCGCCGGTAGTGTTGCTGGTATCCCTTGCCAGCTCTACTCCTGCCGGGTAACTTTTCAGTATCACAATGACTTTGCCAATGTCGTACTTAACCGAATTATAGGTGGGAAGATTCGGGGCAGGATTTCCCTGGAAGGCTTTTGCCAAATAATGTGTTTTACCAGAGATTTTATGTCCAAATCCCCCGAAATACACGGTAACCGTGTCTGTTTTCACACAACCATTATTGTTAACGGTTATTGTATATGTGGTATTCACTGTCGGTGATGCTTCGGGTTGCGCGATAGACGTATTATTCAAACCTTCCGGTGGCGACCAGGTAATGGTTCCCGGGCCGTTGGCGGCATTTCCGATTATTATTGGTGAGCCATAATAATAAGTTGATGTTGGTCCGGCGTCGGCGGCTACTATCATATTTGCATTGATAACCACATTGGCGGAAGCAGCAGAAGTGCAGCCTGAGGCATTGGTAACGGTAAAGTTATAGGTTCCCGGCGCAAGAGCCGAAATAGTGGTACTGTTTCCTGAGCCGTTTACATTACCCGGATTTATTATCCAGTTTCCGTTGGGCAAACCGCTCAGGACCACACTCCCTGATTGCACATCGCATGTGGGCTGCGTAATCGTTCCGACAGCCGGGGCTGCCGGGGTTGTAGGCTGCACGTTAATAACCACATTGGTCGATGCAGGGGATGTACAACTGCCATTATTTACAGTAAAATTATAAGTGCCCGCCACCAGGTCCGAAATAGTAGTGGATGTGCCTGTCCCGGTAATATTTCCCGGATTGATTGTCCAGCTTCCTGCAGGCAAACCGCCAAGTACGACACTTCCTGTTGCTAATGTACATGTTGGATGAGTGATAGTTCCCACAGTTGGCGCCGTTGGGGTTACAGGCTGCGCATTAATAACCACGTTGGCTGATGCAGCAGAGGTACATCCCGCGGTATTGGTAACCGTAAAATTATAAGTCCCCGCCACAAGCCCGGCAATGGTTGTGCTGGTGCCAGAACTGCTGATATTGCCTGGGTTGATTGTCCAGTTGCCTGATGGCAGTCCGTTCAGCACCACACTACCGGTGGAAACGGCGCATGTCGGGTGGGTTATGGTTCCCACGGAAGGAGCCGCAGGTGTTACCGGCTGGGCATTAATAACCACATTGGCTGATGCAGCAGAGGTACATCCTGAGAAATTGGTAACGGTAAAGTTGTGTGTTCCTGTTGTAAGACCTGAGATGGTTGTACTGGTACCCGATCCGGAAATATTACCGGGGTTGATAGTCCAGTTGCCTGTTGGCAAGCCGTTCAGCACAACGCTTCCCGTTGAGACGGTACACGTTGGATGCGTAATGGTTCCAACGCCCGGTGCGGCGGGTGTTACAGGTTGTGCATTAATGACAACATTCGCTGATACAGCAGAGGTACATCCTGAGGCATTGGTAACGGTAAAGTTGTGTGTTCCTGTTGTCAAACCTGAGATGGTTGTACTTGTCCCCGATCCGGAAATATTACCGGGATTGATCGTCCAGTTGCCTGATGGCAAGCCGTTCAGCACAACGCTTCCCGTTGAGACGGTACAAGTTGGGTGGGTAATGGTTCCAACAATTGGGGCTACCGGTGTTACCGGTTGTGGGTTAATTACCGCATTGGCCGAGGCTACCGAGGTACATCCCGAAGTATTGGTAACGGTAAAGTTATACGTGCCCGCCACAAGGTTTGTAATCGTAGTGCTTGTTCCCGATCCGGCTATATTGCCGGGGTTTATGATCCAGTTACCAACAGGCAAGCCGTTCAGGGCGACATTCCCGGTTGACACGGTACATGTGGGATGCGTAATGGTGCCAATAAGGGGAGCGGCGGGAATTGGCTGTGGATTGATAACCACTGTAGGGGTGGCTTGCGACGGACATCCAGATGAATTAGTCACGGTAAGATAATACGTTCCTGCGGTAAGGTAAATGGTCTCATTGGTCCCTGACCCGCTAATATTTCCGGGATTGATTACCCAATTATCCGCAGGCAGGCCGCTAAGGTCAACGGCTCCTGTTGCCTGTGTGCAGGTGGGCTGAACGATATTACCAACGACTGGAGTCGATGGCCTGGACATCCCGCTTATGGCCGCCCAGCCTTCGGTGTAAGGCAAAGGAACACCTTCGTTCAACAGCACATTATGTAAGTTCAAATTAGTATTAGTTCCAACCATAAAGGCAGGTTTCACTGTGAATATAACATACAAAAATGTGCCTGAAGCGGTAAAAGGTGAAGATCCTGACACTGCAAAAACAACCCTGCCCGGGGATAGATTTCTGGCACTGGTCCAACCTTGTGTAGGCAACCCTGTGGTCGAAAAATCCACAAAAGAAAAATAGGTGGTGTCATAATCTAAAACAGCCTCTATTGATTGGACTGATTCTCCGGCGGGAAGATGGCCAATCCGAAGCGGATAATAAAAGGCAGAAGCTTCCAGACATACCATGGTGTCAGGAGTTATGATCCTGGTATCATAGATTTGAAAAGCCCCGGTCGTGGCAGTGGCTCCCAAAAAATCAACGACACTCACATACACGGTGCCGCTTCGGTGTGCAGTCATTAATCCCGACTGATTAAGCGAAACCACATTGGTATCGCTTACAGACCATGTAAATGGCGGAGTCCCTCCACCATCTACAGTAAACTGTTGTGTTTCGCCGGCAACGAGATACCCTGTGTTTGGCTGAATAGTCAATGCAGGCAAAATCATCGGCGAAAACAGACCATTGGTAAAAGCCGGCAACAAGGTTTCGCCGAACATCCCGGTGGTAAAAACAAGATCGGAGGTGGACGTTGATTGGGTGGAAACATGAAATTTCACATAAACGAGTGTACCGCTTCCGGTCAATGGGGCAGTCCCTGCAAATGCCAGAGAAAAGTATCCGGGAATACTGCTGTTGAATACCGGTGCCGGGTATGATGCCAGCATCGTCCCCGCCTGGGAGATACCGACCGGTGTCAGGATGTTCTGGTTATAGGTAAATGCGAAATTTCCCGACATGATGTTTAATCCGGTCAGGTCGGTAATATTTACCGGGATATCAATATCCGCACCCTGCCACTGACTGAGATTGTCGGGAATACTTAACCGTATCGCCCTTATCTCAATGTTGCTGGTGGTATCCCTGAGTCCGTTATTATCCACGGCAATCACCCTGGTGCTGCCTGCCTGAGTTGTTGTAAGCAAACCTGCTGCATCCACTGTGGCTACCGCCGAATTTGTTACTGACCACTGATAGGGCGGTGTGCCGTCATTGACGCTGAATTGCAGTTGTTCTCCCCTGGCAAGGACACCGTTATCAGGATTGACGGTTATTGTCGGGGGTGCTGAAATATTTGCGTACCCGTCGTCAAAGGACATTTCCGGAGTTCCTTCATTAAAATAATTTCCGACAGGCCCTGTAAAACCGACACTCGTGCCACCGGACTTCAAAGCCAAAAATCTGACATAAATGAATACTCCCGAACCCGTAAGGGGCGATGTGCCTGCCGATGCAATGGTAACGGTTCCCGGCACAGAAGTATTTATGGCGGGAGTGCCGAATGGTGCGCTAAGAGTACCTGTATAAATAACCCCTGCCGGTTGAAAATATTCAGCATTGAAGGTTATTTGCAGCATATACGACATGATATTTTGACCTGTCAGAGTATTATCAGCATATACGGGAATATCAACAGTATTGCCCGCTTCGACCGTCGTATCGGGAATGCGCATGGCGATGGTCTGGGCCTGTAACCATCCGCTAATTAATATCAGCAACAATAGAAAAAATAAGGTTTTATTTTTTTTCATTGTCTTAGTTTTAAAGTAAATGATTCCTGTTTTCCTCAAAAAAGCATTCCGTCTCTTTATTATAAAAAGACGGAGATGCTACTTATTTTATGATCTGAATCAATTGTGTCTGCTGATACCCGTCCACCGTCATCCTGATCAAATAAGAACCACGTGC
>Ga0208459_1003100_pt1 | contig 13311 bp, 17 predicted proteins | sample AD_UKC087_MetaG_FD_184433 | JGI IMG/M metagenome (GOLD analysis project Ga0208459, IMG submission 184433) | Active sludge microbial communities of municipal wastewater-treating anaerobic digesters from USA - AD_UKC087_MetaG (SPAdes) (version 2) | ecosystem: Engineered > Bioreactor > Anaerobic >... | reverse complement strand
AGGAAAATTCAATTGGGATAGTGCTGAAGGAAGGTTCCAGATAAAAGAAGCTAAATTATCAGGAGGAAAAATTTCCCAATTAGATATTGTTGACTGCGAAATACAATCTGTTGTTGAGGACTGTGGAGTATGGAATAGTACTTTAAAAAATTCTAGGATTATTCTTTCAACTCTTGTTGAACATAATAAAATTGAAGATTGTGTTCTCGAAAGAGTTAGAGCAGATAGGAATAATACTATAAAAAAGAGTTCAATTTATAATGCAGGAGAAATCATTAATTGTAATGTTAGTGAAAGTATCATAAAAGACGCAGGTATCGGAAAGGAAGCCAAGCTTGATGAAGAATGTGTTGTGATTGAGCCAAAAAGAAAAATTGAAAAACAAGCAAAACCCCTTGCCGTTGAGGAAGTTAGAGATTATAAATGGTTAAAAGATTTAAACAAAGAACGAAAAGACAAGGGATTTCAAAATGAATATAAACCTAAGTGGTAAAAAATGAATAAAACCGAGTTTATCGAAAGAATAAATGGAGAGATAACAGCATCCTGCTCTCTTCCATATAGTTTGCCTCAGAAAGAGATCGAACGTATTATTGATAAGGAAATGAGATGGCTCTATAGAGAATATAGAGAACTTCTCCATGATAGGATCTATATAATTAATAAATCCTATTATCAAACTCAGCAATGGAGGGATACTAGAACATTCCAGCTAAATACTTGCACTGAAGGTATAAAAGCCGTAAAGGAAATGACTGGAGGATCCAGGATATTTGGTATAAACGACCCGGATCTAAACTTTGATAGATTAATGGCGTCAGATCTTTATCTAACCCCTCTTTCGTCAGACCAGATTACTTATAGAACTATTCAATGGAGTTTCTGGGATCTTGCACGAGCATTTAATCTTGTAGATATAAATCATGATTTTAATCCAAATACACATCGATTAGCAATAACCGGTAGAACGCCAAATGAAAGTTTATTTGTTTTAGCAATGGATCATATACCAGAAGAAGATGCTTATGAAGACACTATTGTATTGGAATGGATGATAGCTAAATGTAAGCTTTCTCTCGCTCGTATACTCGGGACTTTTAATTATCAACTCTTGGGTAATGTACAAATCAATTATGATAACTGGAGAACTGAAGGTAATGAAGAATTAGAAAGATTAAGGGAAAAAATTAAAGGGGATAATCCACCAGATTTTTTCCTAATGTTCCCATAAACAATTATGTATAAAGGATTTATATATTTAGCTACTAGCCCGAAAGGTAAAAAATATTACGGGCAAACAACTTCCTCTTTAGAAAGAAGGAAAAAATGTCATCGGGAGGATGCTTTTATTCGAAATTTACAAGGATCATTTCAGAGAGCTTTACGAAAATATGGATTTGAAAATTTCGAATGGAAAATTATTGAAGAATATCAGCTAGAAGAAAAAACAGATTTAATTAAAATTTTAAATTTGAGAGAATTATTTTGGATACAAAAAGATAAAACGTATTTGCCAAAATTTGGGTATAATATGAAAATCGGTCCTAGCTGCGGTTTTCATAATGATGAATGTAAAGAAAAAATCAGAAATTCCTTATTGGGGGTTAAACATACATCTGAACGTCGAAAAAACCAATCATTATCTCATATTGGACAAATACCTTGGAACAAAAATAAAAAATGCAGTCAATTTGCTGGATCCAATAACCCATCATATAAAATAATTCCTATCGAGGATGAAGAAAAAATTTTGGATCTTTATTCTAAAGGATTTGGATCCAGAGTTATAGAAAGAGAATTAGAAAATAAATATAGTTTTATAAAAATACTTAAATTTTTAAGATCGAAGGGGGTTTGGTATCCTCATAAATTCGATAGAAATGTAAATAAAAATAAAATTGTTAAGGAAGAGTTGACCTTAAAATTTAACTAAATCTTAACATGAAATAAAAAACTAACTCTAAAATGCTCATACAATGAGTGTCCAAGAGAGAAAGAAAGAATATATCTTAAATAGAAATAAAAATAAATTATAAAAATGAAAGATTACCTTAAACACTTTTTTGCAGGAGCTCTTATATCATTTATAACTCTTCTGTTTTTTGTAATATTTATACACGTTCCTGTCTATGGATGGGATGCTGGCGTAGCAGCAATTCTTACTGTTCTTGCAGGAGCTTCAAAAGAAGTGATTTATGACAAATTATTAGGAAAAGGAACTCCAGATTATTATGATTTCTTCTACACAGTGTGCGGAGGTTGGGGTATGATATTTCTTTGGAAAATAGGTGAATTATTTTTTATATGATAGTTAGGGAAAATATCAATTTTGAAAGGGGATTAGATCCGAAAGAAGCCATAGGTATCGGAAAAGCTAAATTAATTCAGGACTGGCTTGATGAGGTTCATATCGGGGTAAGAAATTATAAGCTTAATTCGGATTTTACTATAGATACGGATTTGGATGTCATTGCAGTTGAAAGACCGGAATTATTTCCAAATGGAAGATTTCCTGATTATATTAGATTTAATTCTTCAGGTTCTTTTGATATTGATGATTGCGGAATAGTTTCCTTGGTTGGATGCCCCAAAAAAGTAAAAGGATATTTTTCTTGCCAAATGAATAAAATTACAGATTTAAAGGGGTTTCCAAAAGAGGTCCGTGAGTGTGTTTATTGTTTTGGAAATAAAGCAGAATTTACCGAAGCTGAAATAAGAAAAGTTTGTTTTGCCCCAAACATTCAAGTAGATGATAGCGAATGAAAATTGTAAAGGAACATATTAATTTTGAAAGGGGAATAGATCCAAAGTCTTCCATGAAAATTGGGATGCCTTCATGGAATAATCTTCATGAGGGAGATTTGCTAAAAGTTATAAAAAATATTCCTCTGGACACTAATAATGAAATATCATACGGCGCTTTCCCGGTTTCTGATTTACCAATAGGTGTTATATTACAGATGGAAGAATTTGATAATGCCTCCTCCAAGGAATGGATTATTTGGTTTAAATATTTTGAGGATTTAGAAGATTTTAAGGCAAATAAAAATGATAATGTTCGTCAAAGACATGGATTTATAAAAGGAACGCCAAAACAATTGAAGAGCGGATTATTTGAATTTCTTCCCAGAAGTATGAATGAAGCTCAAGAATTTCACAGAGGAGGGGATCCAATGGTTTCCATGAATATAGGTAAAAGGGCATTAATTGAAAAATGGTTAAATGAACATGATCTATTAGAGGATACTGTTATTTCGAAAGATCTTATTATAAATACAGCTCCTGAGGTTCAATTAGTTATACGATTAAGAAATATAGGAGAAGTCCTTCCAGAATATATTCAATTTGGAACTGTTATCGGAGGATTTGATATTTCTGATAACCAATTAAAAACTTTACGGGGGTGCCCCAAAAAGGTTGTAGGAACTGAAAATCTAAAAGGTAATTTTAAATGCTCTAACAATAAATTAATGACATTAGAGGATGGGCCAAGACATGTAGATGGAAATTATGTTTGCCATAATAATCCAGGGTTATTTTCTCAAAAAGATATACGAAAGGTCTGTAGAGTAAAAGGATCTGCTTGGGGTGATGAACCACAAGAAATAGTTGATGTACCAATAAAAGAGAATATGGAATTTCACAGAAATATTAATCCAAAATCCTCTTTAGATATAGGATACCATGCTCAGATAAAAAATTGGTTTAAAGAATGTGGTATTTCTGAAGATCCAAATGATGATAAGTATGTAGAATATAGGATAAATAAAGATGGAACCATCGATGTTTTAGATGACTTAAATTTAGTTGATTGCAATATAAATAATTTTCCATATTTTATTAAATTTAAGATAATATATGGAAGTTTTTATGTAGCTCAAAATATTTTTACAAAACTTGATGGGTTTCCAAAAGAAGTTAAAGGAGATCTTTCAATCTATTCAAGCTATCCGGGATCAAAAAAATGGAAGGAGGATGAGATCCGAAAGAAAATAAAAGTCCTCGGAACAGTATGGAATTAAAAAAATAAATGAATATGAAACTATTAAATCCAAGATTTTATCCTCAAATAAACGATTTTTTGTATGAAGCTAAAGAAGGAATGGATATTCCTAAATCAGCGAAGATCGAAGATTATGGATATGTTTTCGCTAAAGATGGAACCAAAATTGACATGAGGCATCTTAAAAATGAAATGGAAAGTGCTAAAACAGCTATTGTTTCTCAATCTCCTTTATTTGCCCCTTATGTTCATAAATTTACCCCAATCTACACTTGGATTGTTCCTACAATGGCAACCGATGGAACAAGATTATTTGTAAATCCATTATTTGCTGATAAGCTTTCATGGGAGCAGAAGATTTTTGTTATTATTCATGAGATCATGCACTGCGTTCTCCTTCACATGGAACGTATGAAATCTAGAAATGCAACAGTCATGACTTCCGAAGGAAAACCAGCTTCATTGTTTAATATTGCTGGGGACTATGAAATTAATACCATTATAGTAGATACTTTAAGTGACTTCAATAAGGAATTTGTAGAAAAAATTGGTGGTCTTTATGATGAAAAATATTTAAATGTTCCCGTTGAACAGATTTATGATGATCTAAAGAAAACTATTCCAAAAATGCCACCTAACCCATTTAAAAAGAATAATCAGGGGCAAAATCAGGGACAAGATCAGCAAGGTGGCGGTCAAGGACAAGGACAGGGTCAAGGTCAGCAGGGCGGTGGAAAAGGTCAACCCCAACCTCTTCAAGTAGGTAGTAAAGTTAAGATTAAAGCTACAGGGGAAAAAGGAGTTGTTACTGCAGTTAATCCTGATGGAACTTATGAGGTAGGTCCTCTTAATGAAAGTCTTTTAGTCACCTATCTTTTTGAAAGTTATAAAAAAGATGAATTAATTCCTCTTGATTCAGGTCAGGGGCAAGGGCAAGGCCAAGGACAGGGACAAGGAGAAGAAGGAGAAGGCGAAGATAAAGGTGTTGGTGGATCCGGAAGTGATGGATACGAAGAAAGTTTCGATCAAGCTGAGGAATATGACCCTGCTGGAACAGGAGGTATTATTACTCCAGAAATGGGAAAGAAAATTGCTAAAGCAAGCGGATATGGAGAAGGGGAAATGGGGCCAGACGAAAGTCCGACAGATAAATGGCGTGTTGAGGGGGCAAAAATGCTCGATCGTGCTTTAAAAGGATCAAAGGGAAGAGGTACTGGAAAAGGAGGTGCTCTTGTTACAGCACTTTCAAGATTACATAGAGGAGATGTTAACTGGCAAAATATGTTCAGAAGATATGTTGCAACTGCTCTATCCCCTGAAACATATCAGAAAATTGGAAATAAAAAACACTTAAGCGGGGAATTTCTACGTTATGGAGAGAAACATAAGATGGATGCTATGGAACATATTGTAGTATTAGTCGACGTTTCTGGTTCTATGGGTAGGGAAGCTCTAGAAAAAATATTAAATGAAATTAACCAAATTATTTTCTCAAAAAGAGTTAATAAAATTACCGTAGCTTTCTTTGATGATGGTGTTGATGAGGGAAGTGTTCAGACCATTAAGAAAATGGGAAAACCATATATTCCTAAAAATGTTAGGGGTGGCGGCGGAACTAGCTTCCAAAAAGCTCTTGATTGGGTACATGATAAACTAAAAGATAGAGTTTCCCTTTGCGTATTCTTTACTGACGGGGGAGCTCCCAATCCAAAGAAACCACCTTATGCTCACAAATTTATTTGGATGGTTTATGATAATCCTCAATGGCAGCAGCCATTTGGCAAACAAATTAATATTAGTTAATGATTGTTAAGGAAGCCATATCTTTTACTAGAAATATAGACCCTAAAGAAGGAATGGCTATTGGAAAAGCTGCGCTTTTTCCAGAGATGATGGAAGATTTAGCCCATGATCAATCTTGGGCTTTAAAATCAGAGGCACCAAAATCACTTAATGATTTTACGGAAAAAAAGATCTATCATATTGATACTCGAAAAATTGCTAGTTTTTATTCAATGAATCAGAGCCGACCTGCTATGATGCAAGTTTTTAATGAATTATTGGACAAAATAAAAACCTTTAATCCAAATAATTTGGAAAATTATGCTTCTGGTTGGGTTCAAGCATTTTATTTATTAGGAAGAGAAGATGATCTTTGGAATGCTCCTAAATCATGGATAACTGAATATACTTTCAATGACTTTATGAGATATGAACCCCAGAGAACTATAGATGGCATCAAAAAATTAGGACCAAATAAAGCATTTTCTTTATCGTATTCTCATTGGACTCCAGAACTTTTATTATGGGCTATTGAAAATGGGGCGACAAATTTAAATATAGATTCTGATGGCCCTATTCAAAAAGCTTGTGAAAGAGGGGATCTAGAGGTTGCCAGAGCTCTTTTATCTAGTCCTATTGTAGATCCAGCAGCTCAAACCCGGGATGGCAAAAGATATGGAAATGATGAAACCAATTATTGCATTAGAAGAGCTGCAAAAAATGGATATGTAGATATTGTTAAACTTCTCTTAAAAGATAAAAGAGTAGATCCCACAAGCAGGGATAATTGGGCTCTAGCAGCGGCTTTAAATAATGGGGATAGGGAAATGGTAAGTCTTTTATTATCAGATCCTAGAGTTAAAAAAGAAGTTCCCTATATGAAGGAGCTTTCTCAGAAAAGACTTAGAAAAATGATGGAAAATAATCCTGTGAGGGAATCTTTAGGATTTACCAGAGGTGGGGATGCTAAAGCTAATATAGGTATAGGAAGGGAGAAGCTTCTTGGGGATTTTATTGAAGAAGTTAATAATGAAATAGCTAAATATCCATCATTAAAGAATTTTCCTTTAAAAATGGAAGATAAAAATGGGATTTTAACAAGAGCTGCTATGAAGGGAAATGTAGATATTGTTAGACTCCTCCTTTCGGATCCTGCTGCAAACCCAGCTTTTAGAAAAAATTCTATAATTGCATCAGCTGCTATGGGAGGTAATCCAGATGTGATTGAATTACTATTAAAAGATGAAAGAGTAAATCCAGCTGATAATCATAATGAAGCATTATATCAAGCAGCAAAAAATAATAATGTTGATGCCGTAAAAAAATTAATGGAAGATCCCAGGGTTAATCCTGCCGATGCAAAAGAATCTTTGGATAAAAATTATAATATTGTCTATGAAGATAATTATATAATTTATGAAGCTGCTGCTAATCAAGCTTTTGCTGCTGTTGAGGAGCTTTTAAAAGACCCAAGAGTAAAAGTAAAGAAAACACTTCAAATGCTTATTTCTAAGATAAGTAAGGTAGGAACTTCAGAAAAGGCAAAGGAGAATTGGTTAAAGATGATTGAAATTATTTTGTCAAAACCAAAGATCCACGAGGAATTATCGGATAAAGAAATTGATAAGATAAAAGCTAAGATAAATAAAATATAAAATAAAACTAGAACTGCAATGAAAAAACAATTAGTATTTGAATCTCTCCAGGATTTTCAGATTGCTAGAGGAGAACTAAATGAAGCGATCTTCAGCAAAATAGGACAAGCTATTAAAAAATTCTTCCAGAAAGTTGGAAAGCTTTTTTTCTTCATTTTCCAGGGGCAACCTGTTACAGAAGCTATGGCTCCTGTTAATATTGGGATATTAGATAAGGATGGTGCTTTACCAAAATCTATTTCTTATGTAGCTTCCCAGGGTGATGTTGAATTAAGCCCTGAACTAAAATCCCTTACCGCTGAAAAAGTTATTCAGAAAAGAGGACCGGATCTTAAAGAGGGAACTATTAATGAAGCTAGAATAAAACTTGAACACCCTGATAAAAACGTTCCTAATGTAGGAAAGAAAGAATTATATAGAAGAATTCGTATGGTTTTAAAGAACCCACAGGGGAAACCTCTTATGATTTGGGGAGCTCCTGGTATTGGAAAAACCGCAATTGTTAAAGCAGTTCTTGCACAGAATACAAAAGGAAGATTGATCGATGTCCAAACTTCTAAAATGGCCCCAGATGACTGGTCACTTCCAGCAACTTATAAAGTTGATGATGAATTAAAAGCTAGGGATATTCCTAAATCTTGGCTTCCTGTTTATATTAAGAGCGGCGATGCAGAAGAAGATAAAAGAAGAGATGGCATAGCTAATATGGGTGAAGGAGGTATTTTATTCTTGGATGAACTTTCACGTGCATCCGGTTCTGTTCAGAATACTTGCTTAAAACTTATTGATGAAAGAATTATTGGGGACGCAGTTCTAGGTTCTAAATGGACGATTGTTTCAGCATCCAACAGAGCAGGAGATGACCCTGAAGGTGTTCAGAACTTCTCAACAGCTCTCGGAAACAGATTCTCGCAGGTTAACTATATTCCTGATTTTGCTGGTTGGAAAGAATGGGCACAGAATAAAGTTGACCAAAGAATACTTGACTTCCTAGAATTTAACCAAGAATATTTCTATACTCTTGACGATGATCCAGAAAAGAGCATCTTTGCTAGCCCTCGTTCATGGGAAGCAGCTTCTAAGAATATTGCTCTTCTAATGCAGGATGCTGCTGATGAAGGTTATAAGCCTTCTATTCAGGATATAACAAACGTAGTTGGTTCAGACGTTGGTATGGATATTGCAACAGAGTTCCAAACATTCCTAAGACTTCTTGAATCCTTCAAAAAAGAAGATATTAAAGAGGTTCTTGCCCATCCTGAAAAAGCTCGTATGCCTAAGAAAGCTGGATCCGGATATGATCAGTCAGAAGCTAACGCTCTTCTATCTCTCGTTTGTACATCAACCAGGGGAAGAGATATTACTCCTGAAGAATTTGATAATTTTGTAACCTATCTTATCCGTCTTGACAATGGTTCTCTTGCAACCAGAGCTATTAAGATGATGATTGACCTTCATCCTTATATCCACGATGAACTTGGAGAAGTTGAGGGAAGAGACAAATATCAGAAGGGCGTAGATAGATTTATTGAAAAATATAAAGATATATTCTAAAATGAAGGATATTTTTTATCCAAGGCTTAATGAGTTCGAGAGGAGTGAAGACCCTTCTCGAACTTTAGATTTAGGAAGGAAACGAAAAGTCGAAGAATGGATAAACAAATATACCAAATATACCAAATATAAAATCAATTCAGATTGGACAATTGATGTAAGGGAATTAGTTATTCCTTCTCAAAGATATTGGGATCTTAAAGAAATACCAGAATATGTTGATTTCGGTATTTGTCATGGCAGTGTTATTATAAGAGATCAAAATTTAATGTCTATGAAAGGTCTTCCTAAAGTTGTTAAAGGAGATTTCTTCGTAGATAATAATAAAATAGAGGATCTTGAAGGATGTCCAAAACAGGTCGATGGGGATTTTTATATTCGAGGAAATAAGGAAAAATTTACTGTCGATGAAATTAAAAAGATCTGTACCGTTGGCGGACGTATTGTTGTATGATAGTAAAAGAATCCATAAATTTTGAACGTGGTTTAGATCCTAAACAAGCCATCGATATTGGAATTTTCCCAAGAATTATAAATTATGCTCGAAAAAAAATGTCTGAAGGCGATTCATCTTGGTCCTCTCCGACTGGTTGGATGTGGGAAATACAAGAGGATAAAAATCTTGATGATAAGACAAAAGAATCATGGCTTTTATTTTTAGTTGACCATAAGGAATATTTAGGATCAAAAGAACTTTTAGATAAGCTTTTTCTTGGTTTTGGAGAGGATACTTTCAGAAGCATGTCGGAGGCTCAGAATTTCGAAAGAGGATTAGACCCAAAGAAAGCAATGAATGTTGGTTTGGAACAAAAAATATCTAATTTTTTAAGAGAAAGAACTAGTGATAGTCCTGCCATGTGGATCTCCTATTTACTTACAGAAGAAGATGCCGAACTTGATCACGAAACAAGGAAACAATGGATTGAGTTTCTGATTAAAAATCCAGAATATAATAATAGTCTTGATGAAAATGACTTTTATGAATTAAAGAAATGGGGTATTCAATGGATTCCTTATGTTAAGCTTCCTAGTGATGAAATTCAATATGAATTTAAAAATGGGAAATACTTTCTTTCATTTGATGGATGGCAAAGTTTCTCAGATTTATTTGATAACGATATTTATTCTCAGGATTATTTAAGTAAAGATTTCGTTGAAGCTGTTTTATCGGGGGAAAATGTTGAAGAGTACTTTGAATATGATAGCGTTAATTTCGGCGATATTACTGAAATGACTTGGTTTCTTAAAAGGCTTTTGGCAAAAGGAAAAATACCTGCTTTAGACGATCTTAAAGAAAAATTTATCGAAAGAGGCGGGGATCCAGAAACAGCAAATAATCTTGAAGAACTATTTGATGAAATAGAATCAAATGATGAGTATGAAGATCTTCATGATGCTATTAGATTTGCTTGGACAGATTCCCAAGAAATGGCAGATCAGGATGAAGCTTTTAAAGATTTGAAAAATGCTATTAAAAAGCATTTTGATATTAATGATGAAGAAATAAAATGGGTGGAAAAACCAAATAATTATTCCCATTTTTATGCGCCAATTTCTTTAGAAGGAGTAGAAAAATTATTCGGGTGCTTATCATTAAATGATAGCGATTATAAAATCAAATATTACCCGCCACAATATAGTTATAATGGGGATATAACTGCTGAAGTTTTCAACGATTCCCTTTCAAATAGATTAGACGAGATATGAAAATAGTTAAAGAATCGTTAAAAATATTTGAAAGTCCTGATGAAATTTCCATGCCTCATCTTACTTATAATAAGTATGGGGAGCCTTTGGAAAATGATATTTTTAAATCCCCTCATTTTAGCGATGAAGATGCCCATGCTTTTTGGTATGATGATGGGGTTTTTCATATTGGTCCAGCTGGGGAAACTCATCCTGAAGGAACCAGAAATACATTATCAGGAAGATTATGGACCGATAAAAAATTAATAAGTTTTTGGAAATATCCAGATAAAGAAACTTTTTTCGAAACTATAGATCTTCTTTCTGACAAATTAGGAGAAGATCTATTAACTTGGAAAGTAGAGGTTCTTGATAAAAATTCATGGAGACAGGAGGATAATTATCAATCCAGACTAATTCCTGTTATCAAATATAAAGGAAGCGAAGAAAGACCTGAATCTGAAATGGGAAAAGAACATATAAAATCCCCTCTATTAAAAACTAAAAATGTTCCTTATGGATATGGCTCAAGAAATCCAAAATATCTTGACCAAAGGAAATGGCAAATGGCTTCTTTAACAAGCGAGTCCGCCAATCAAAAAAATCGTTAAAATATTTTTTACTTTAGATTCTTTTTTGTATATTTGCAAAAAAGATTAAAATGAACTTCGAAAGAGGAATTGATCCCAAACAATCTTTAGATATTGGCCTAAATCACAAAGGTCGTATACCTGAAGAAGGAAGATCTTTCATAGTTAAATTTCTATTGAGAAAATCTTGTCCAGAATTTTATCCTCTTCAGGAAAAGCAGAGAAAGGGGGAACCAATAGTTGCTATTTGTATTGGTCATCCTAGATTAATTTATGATCCTTTTGATTTTAAGCCTCATAAATTTATTAAGTGCCGTATAGGGGAGGAAGAATTTATTTCATCTATGAACGAGAACGGAGATTGGGAAATTAATGATAAAATCTAAAATGGAATTTAAAAGAGGAAAAGACCCCAAAGAAGCTATGAGCATAGGGCGAAAAGAATATGCTCTTCAAATGGCGGGTTTGTTAGCAAAAAGAGTTAAACTCAATCTAACAAATTCTAATTCTTATCCGAATAATCCTGAAATAATTTTTACCTGGTCAAGTTCAGTTGATGGTAGTTATATAAAGTTAATTGAAAGGGGACAGGAATATTCCATATCTTACGATCTAGGCATGTTTAATTATGGCGGTGCTTCTATCCCAGATGTCGTGGAAATGCTTAAAAAAGACGGAGTATTATGAATTTTGTCAGGGGAGCAGACCCAAAACAAGCATTAGACATAGGATTAGGTCCTAAGATTAAAAATTGGATGAGTCATTCCAGGGATTTTTCCTATGATGATATTTTTGAAGTCTGGACATGGGCTTTGAGAAGAAAAAAGGATATTGTTTTCCCCTATCTTGTTAGTTTAAATGGGAAAAAATGGGTTAATGGAGAAAAAATTGATTTCTCGGATCCAGATTTTTTATGGGATTCTGTATCAGAGGGTAATGTAGCAGCTGTAAAAGCTCTTTTAACTATTCCTAATTTATTCCCGAAAGAAGCTTTTAATTTAGATCAAGGGACTTCGGAAATAAAATGGCAATATGTAGAACGAGGGGATACAAAAAGTTCTATGCGAGCTACAAATTTCGGGGCTTATGTGAATCTTGCTTCGAGATATATGCATGAAAATCGACCAAATCCAGAAGTTAAACAATTACTCATGGATTATTATAATAAGTATCATGGACTTTGAAAGGGGATTGGATCCTAAGAGATCCCTAAATATAGGGGAAATATCAAAATCTTTATATATTGAATCTCTTATTAAGATAGGAGGATTCGATCATGAATCCGATTATATTATTAAGCGAACCCATGAATTTATAGAGGATCCGAAAGAAGTCATAGACATATTACAAATGATAGAGGATGGGAAGCTTAGCTCAGATCTTTTTAAAGTTGTTATCAAAGAACAAGAAATGATTGAGGATCTTTCTCAATACAAAGGAAAATATTTAAAATATATTTTTTATCCAAGAATAATGGCCCAGATTTGGAGCGATGTTATTAAGCCACAAGAATTTACATTTAAAATACCGAAATGAATTTCGAAAGAGGATTAGACCCTAAGTCTGCTATGGATATAGGGGTTCATAAGAAAATAAAGGACACTGCTCAAAAAATAGTCAATTCAAATAGATTTTAAAATACGATGAAATTTACAAGAGAAGGAGAAATATTTGATCGAATTGGAATAGGGAGAAGTCAAAATCCTATTGAAATCTCTGGGGTTTATCATTTTATACCTCGTGCAGATTTAGATAGCGAAGGGGAAGGATATTTTCAAAAAACGGTTTTTGACAAAAAATCTGCTAAAAGGATTCTTGAATTTATAAATTCTAAGGGATTAACTCCTTTTTTAAAAGAATATTATGGAGTGGGAAAAATTATAAATGAAACGGATAAAGGAAAATTTATTATTATGGATGGAATTATTAAAGGGGTAGAATCCATTCGTTTTTCAGAAATATTTGGCTCTTATGTTTTATATGAAGGCAAAAAATATTTCATAAGATGAATTTTGAAAGAGGACAGAATCCGAAAAAAATA
>Ga0208459_1003090_pt1 | contig 13332 bp, 9 predicted proteins | sample AD_UKC087_MetaG_FD_184433 | JGI IMG/M metagenome (GOLD analysis project Ga0208459, IMG submission 184433) | Active sludge microbial communities of municipal wastewater-treating anaerobic digesters from USA - AD_UKC087_MetaG (SPAdes) (version 2) | ecosystem: Engineered > Bioreactor > Anaerobic >... | reverse complement strand
CATGGGCGGTGATCATGGACATCACCTCGCTCGTTCCGGTCCAGATGGAGGCCAACCGCACGTCACGGTGGATGCGTTCGATGGGCAGAATATTCGTGTAGCCGATTCCGCCGCAGACCTGCATGGAATTGTGAACGACCTTCTGGCAGGACTCGGTGATGAATTTCTTGGATTCCGACACCATGCGCCGAATGCGGTTCATGTTGACGCCGCCGTCCACCGCACGCGCCGTTACGTAGGCCATCGAACGGGCGGCGTCCAAAAGCATGATCGCCTCGGCCACCTGAAAACTGACGCCCTCGAACTGGGCGATGACCTGGCCGAACGCTTTTCTCCGGGTGGTGTAGTTTGTGGCCACTTCCAGGGCCGGGCGCGCCGCGCCGATGGTCATGGCCGCCGTGCCGAGCCGCTCCGGAATCATCATGGTGTTGAAGACGTCGTAGGCGCCGTTGACCTTGCCGACGACATTGGCTTTCGGCACTTTGGCGTCCTTGAAGACCAGACGCGCCGTTCCCCCTCCCCGGCAGCCCATCAGGCCGTAAAGATATTTCGTCTCCACGCCCGGACCGCGGTCCACGATAAACGCGGTAATCGATTTTTGCGGCTTGGTTTTGGGGTCGAAGTCCGTCTTGGCGTAGAGCAGAAAGAAATCCGCCCCCTCGCCGCCGACGATAAAGCGCTTTTGCCCATTGATGAGGAAGTAATCTCCCCTGTCTTCGGCTTTGGTGGTTGCTCCGAAAAAGTCGGAGCCGCCCCGGGGTTCCGTCAGGCATTCCGCGGCAAAAAGATCGCCCCTCAAAAGCGGCCGGACATATTTTTCCTTCTGTTCATCCGTTCCGTGAAGGATAATCGCATCGCAGACCAGCTCCGCCCCTACGCCGAAGACGCAGGCCATTTCGTAGCCGAGGGTCCCGATTTCCTCCATGAGCATGCAGGTGGTGACCCAGTCCAGATCCCGTCCGCCCCATTGTTTCGGGTAGCGGCATCCCAGCAGATTCCTTTTTCCGGCTTCGCTTAAGAACTCCTTGGGAAACTTGATTTTATCCGCGTCCATGTCGAGGATCGTCTGACGGGGGATCGACTTGACGAATTCCCTCGCCTCATCGCGGATTTTAAGCTGTTCTTTTGACAAAAGATAATCAAACATAATCGGTGGTTCCTTTCTATTCGTGTTTTTATTGATACTCTTCCCTGAGTTTGTATTTCATGATTTTCCCTGAAGGGGTATGCGGCAGCGATTCCACAAAACGAAACGCGCGCGGAATCTTGAATTTGGCCAGTTTGTCGGCCAGAAACGCCGAAAGGGATTCACTCGTCAGGGTTTTCCCCTTGGCCGGAACGATGATGGCGGCAACGGTTTCCCCCCATTCCGGATGGGGCACGGCGATCACGGCGGATTCCATCACATCCGGATGGCCGGCGATGGCGTCTTCCACTTCTTTGGAGTAAACGTTTTCACCGCCCGTGACGATCATATCTTTTGTCCGGTCAACGATGAAGAGGTAACCGTCCTCATCCAGACGGGCCACATCGCCGGTTCTGTACCAGGGGCCGGTAAACGCTTCCGCCGTGGCCTCGGGATTTTTGAAATACCCTTTCATCATGCTGTCGGCCTTCAGCCAGATTTCGCCGGTTTCACCGGGTTTTGCAGCCTCCTTGTCCGATTTCATGACCATCACATCGCATCCGGGAAGTCCGCTGTGGCCGATGGAGCCGGCTTTGCGCACCTGATCTTTCGGCAGAAGCGTCGTGCCGGTCGGTCCCGATTCCGTCATGCCGTAAACCTGGTAGAAGAGACTGGACTTGTATTTCGACATCAGCATTCCGACGGTATCCGCGGCGATGGGGCCGCCGCCGTAGATCCAGGCCCGCATGGAGGAAAGATCAAACGTGTCGAAATTGGGGATCATCTGAACGGGCATGACGTACGAGATCGGAGCGCCGAAATAAATCGTGCATTTTTCGCTCTGAATCGCCTGCAGAAAATGAAGGGGATGATATTCCCGGATCATCACGGTGGTGCATCCCACGTACTGAGCCGCCATGAACCAGTTGTTCAGCGGGGAGGAATGCCAGATGGGCATCGCCATCAAGAGCCGGTCGTCCTCATCGAATTTCATTGTCAGCGCGCCGGTGATGCCGCTCATGATGACGCTGCGATGGGTATGGAGACAGCCCTTCGGCTTTCCGGTCGTTCCCGACGTGTACAGAATTTCCGCAAAATCGTTTTCGGAAATTGGGACGGGACGGAAGGAAGGAGCATTGGCCAGCAGGGGGTCGAATGGCTCAAATCCCTCCGCGGGACTGTCCAGGGAAAGACAGCGAACCGACCCTCCCGTGAGTTTTGAGGCGACGGCGGCCAGGGCGCCGTCGAAAAGAAAGATCTTCGCCTCGCTGTGCTCCAGAATGTACTGGACTTCCGGACCCATGAGCTTGTGGTTGACGGGGACGACAACGCCGCCGGCCTTCAGAACGCCGTAGAAGGCGATGACAAAGCTTGGCGTATTGAGACTCATGATGGCGACTTTGTCGTCTTTTTTCAATCCCCATTGCTGAAATAATCCTGCCGCCTTCTCCGCCGCCTCGAGAATGGAAGCATAGGTGTAGCCCTTTCCCATGTAGCGGATACAATCACGATTCGGATTTTTTCTTGCCGTACTGTCCAACAATTCAACCAGATTCATAACGCTCCTCCTGAAATGGTTTCATGGGTCAAACCCTCCTGGAACGGGATCGAAGAGGGCAGGCATTGCGCCTTGTTCCGGACTTTCTTCATCCGCTTCCTTGCAGTCATGATATTTCCTGTCATAATAAATTATGACGGATTGTTATGATGAAGAGCAAAAAAAGATCGCCACAGGGGCGGGATCCATTTTTCACAATACTTTGCGATCCCTAAATATCACAGGACGTCATTTTATCAAGAATTATTTTCTCCGCGGGCTTTGCGACTACAACTGTCCGGAAATAATGAGTTTTTGCACATGGCTGGTTCCTTCGGCGATGCGGAAGGCCTGGGCGTCCCGATGCAGTTTGTCCATCAGGGAGGGCCGCTTGTAGCCGCTCTGACCGAGAATCAGCAGGCCTTCCGTGGTGGCGCGCACCGCCAGTTCGCTGGCATAGAGTTTCGCCATCGAGGAAGCAACGGTGTGATCTTTTCCTAAATCAATGAGACGGCAGGCCCGCCAGACAAGGGCGCGTGCCGCCTCCAATTCCGTGACGAGGTCGGCCAGAAGAAAAGCGATGCTCTGATTCCGAATGATGGGTCTTTTCAGAATGACGCGCTGCTTGGCGAAGCGAATGGCTTCTTCGATGGCCGTGCGGGCAAGACCGACGGCAATGGCGGCGCCGAGAGCGCGGCCCCAATCCAGAATCTGCATGAGAAGAAGGTATCCGCTTCCCGCGGGACCGATCATGTTTCCTTCAGGAATTCGAACGTTTCTGAAGTGGACGGCGGCCGTCGGCGCCGCGCGGAAACCGGGTTTGTCGTGGTAGGGTCCGAAACCGAGGCCTGTGGTCCTGGCGGGGATCAGAAACGTGCTGATTCCGGCGCGGTTTCTCGTGCCTTCTTCATTGGCCCACACCACATAAAAGCGGCTCTGTCCCGCATTGATAATGGGTTCTTTATCGCCGTTCAAAAGGAAGGATTTCCCCTTTCGGCTGAAAACCGTAGAGAAGGATGAAGTGTTGGAGCCGCTCTTTTCTTCCGTGACGCAGAAGCTGGCCACGTGGCCTCCCGGCGGAAACAGAAGGGGGAAAAAACGTTTTTTCTGCTCTTCGGAACCGCCGATGAGCAATGCGGCGACGCTGTGAAAGGTCTGGGCATAGACGGCGGCGAAACCGGCGCATCCCGCGCCCAGCTCCTCAAAAAGGATGGCCAGACTCATCCAGTCCAGCGGCTTACCTCCGTATTCTTCCGGAATCAGAAAGGCATTGAGGTTTTCCTCGGCGATCACCGCCGAATAATCCGGATCAACGCCGGCCGGTTCGGCGGCATCGACGAGGATGGATCGCGGCTGCAGGCGTTTGACGGCCAGCCGTCGAAAATGTTCTTGCAGGGCTAGCTGCTTCTCCGTCGGTTCCAGGGAAATCATTTGGCGCCTCCCATTTTGCTTTTTTGCCAAAGGATGTAGTCCAGAACAGCTTTGCGCTGTGCGGGTTTCAAATCGCGGGATGCTTGGAGAATGTCCTTGAGATAGGGTCCCCGCAGGATCGTTTCCAGATCGGAGAGATCCACGGCTTCTTCGGTCGCGTCATCCAGAAAATACGTGATGGGCTTCCCCAGGATCTGACCAATCCGCTGAAGATCCGTGAAATACAGGCGCCTTTTGCCCAGTTCGTAATTGGACAGCGAGGATTGGGTATAGCCCAGGACGTTGGCCAGCTGTTCCTGGCTCATTCCTGCTTCCTCACGGGCCTGCTGGAGCCGGCGTCCGATTTGTTCGTAGGCTTTCATAACGGATATGCCTTACGGTAATTATTCGTTATGCCGAAAGGTTTTGACCGGAGCGAGCGTAACCATAAATCGACGTTTGGCAGCTACCACATTTTAAGTAAAAATGCATTACAGGAAATTGCAAATGAAGAAAGTTGAAGAATTTTGATCGACTTCTAAATTTTTTGGTCTATGCCCTGCTTAAAAAGTTTTGCAGGGTAAAGATTTTACGCCTTCGAAAGAAAACAGGGCTTTCCACAATTGCGATTGCCTTCAGGTTTTCAATGCCGGTGACAAACCAGGGATCTTTCAGACCGGGAACATCCATAATCCAGTCAGGAGCTTTCACCCGCAATTCCGCGCATAAGGCTTCCACGGTGGAAGCCAATAATGCATCAAAGCGGGGATGGTTTAATGCAAGCGGCCGGGGAAGAAGGATTGTTGCATCGCCGCGGCAACGCCGGAAATCATCCACAAAATCAAAATAAGGGATTGCCCAGTTGTCTTTATACTTGAGCATTTTCCTTTTTGTCTGGTTGATCGTAGATGGCACGTAGCTCATTCAAAGAATTCCTCGATCAGTAATTTTGTGGCCGGCTTGATCATGTTTTTCGGATAGTATTTTTGAATGATCTCCAATACAGAGGCGGAGTCTTTCAATCGCAGTTCCTGAAGGAGAAAGTTCATATCGTCAATGTCCTGTTTATGCCTGGCTGATATTGCTTTCATCGCCAGGAGGTACTCTGCGTCTGCATGATAAACCGCAAGATTTGGCCAATTAAAAAAGATTTTATCTTTGTGATGCTTTTTGCTCAAATATGCCTTCACGCCATCATTAAGCCAATCGGGAGGCAGATCGTTTTCTTTGGCAATTCTCAGGGCTGCTAAGTGTATCTTTTGCTCAGGTTTAAAAACAGCATCAATATCTTTTGTAGCCGGTCGTGCATTAAAAACGATGCACATCATCGCGCCCCCGTATAGGCAAATTTCTCCTTTGACGCCCATTCCGGCAAGCTGATCATTCAACATTTTGAGGTATTTTTTAATCTGTTGCTTGGTCATGCAAAGTTCTCCGATTCCTTTCAAAAGGCAAAGAATTATGATTTACCTTCAACCAACCGCTGTTCCTCCGGTGTCAGGCCGTAAATCTGATAGACTAACTGGTCTATTTCTTTTTCCAATGCGCTGGTGTCAGCATCGGGATCTTGCTTTTTGGCGGCAAGGATTTGAGTAACAAGATTAATGAAAGGTATTTGCTCATTTGGTGAAATATTTTTTATTGGTATCTTTTTCCAATCATCTGGATAAAAGTCAATATTGCCTTTGCTATTGAACTTTATGAAATGTGCTATCAAATTAGAATTAATTAAAGCCAGAATGTATTTAAGATTAAAACGCGATGAGTTGTCTTCAATATTTTTTCTATTTGCTTTTAGATTCGTATAATATTTTCGAATATTAGCATTTTCAACAGTCCTTAAATCTGTCGCAAGAATTGCCATGATGATAGTATTATCACAAATTATTTTTTCGTTAGAATATGCGGCTATACGTTTTTGTCGTGAAAATAATAGCTTTTCAGGGTTGTATAGTTCAGGGAATGTTGGTCTAACCAACCTTGATGGACATCTCGCTGTGCCCCATTCCACATATAAATTTCTTTTAACAACATAACGGTCTATATATTTACCTTCAGTATAAAGACGATTATTTATTGGTGTTTCAACATCAGAAACAAGGTCATTTTTCTTAAATTTGAATTGTTTATCATTCTTGTCGCTATTTAACCTTAATCCATAACTAACTAAACAAATTTCCGATAAAGGAAGCGTGTTTTTTTCTGGAAAAATGAAGTTGGATATTTCTGGCAAATACTTCTTTTTTGACAAAATATTAGGCAATATTATTTCATCTTTGGGGTTGGGTGCATGCAGGATGCGCTTGGTGGGCAAATTATCGTTAGTCTTATTCAAAAATATAATTTTGCTTCTAACGCCAACACCATCAAATATAAAGTGGTTTGGATAAAAATCTATTTGACTTAGCTGGTAACGACTTTCAATGATTTCCACTATTTTATTTGTATAATCTGCAAGCCCTATTGTATCAGGTATTATGTATGTCATTCTTCCTGCTTGATTCATTACCCGTATACCTTGTTCTATAAACGGGATGTAAATGTCCCACATTTTTATTGCAGCTTCAAAATTTGATTCAATGGCCGTTCTGAAATCACGATTTTCATAATCTCTTGCTTTTATGTAAGGCGGATTCCCGATTACCACATCAAACCCGACAAATTCACCGTCGTCATTGAGCACTTCAGGAAATTCAAACCGCCATTCAAAAGCATTTTCATAAATTTTGTTATTCTTGACTTCTTCAAGGGTGGTTTCCAGCTTCTTGATTTCTGCAGTCAACTTTTTGAGCCTTGCCTCCCATGCCGCTTTGTCGGCTTTGGAAAGTTCAAAAATATGTGTCTGCATGGCATGAGTTTTTAATTCATCTTTTAAATTTTTAAGCCGGACAACACGCTTGTCACCGGCGGCAACTTCAGTTTCAAAGTTGCTCTTAATCTCCTCAATGAGTTTTTCCATGGCCTTTTTATCATCTTTGCTCTTGGCGTTTCGATAGGCCATGACCGCCAGACGATAACCTTCAATAGTCCATTTACCACTGCGCCTTAGAGCTTCTTTAATGTCGGCATCCAGCGGATAACGGCTGATCAGAGAGTTGCCGCATTTGATGTTAATGTCGATATTCGGCAAGGTTTCCAGCTCGTTAAAATCCGGGGCTTTGTAATAGGCGTTCTTGAGCAGTTCAATCCATAACCGAAGACGACAAATATTGACGGAATTGGGGTTGATGTCCACGCCAAACAGACAGTTTTCGATGATGGTCTGCTTTTCGTGAAACATTGTTTTTTGAATGCGGCGGCTTTCATTTTTCAGCGGGTTGTATTCGAATATCTTCCCGTTTTCGTCTGTTACAATCAATTCGTCGTTCTCAATGGTGACTTCATAATCCGATAGTCGTGCGCCCTGGTCGTCAACCAGCAGCCCCAATTCATACTTGATCAAAATAATTTCGTTCAGCGCCGAAACTAAAAAATGTCCGCTTCCAACGGCGGGATCGCAAATGCGCAGGGAGTTAATGACTGCGTTAAACTCCAACTTTTCCTGACTGCTGTTTCTATCGGCCAGGTAATTTTTCAGCTCTCCGATATTGGCGGCTTTCCAGTTATATTTCGCATTGAACTTCTGAACAACCGCCCGGCGCATTGCTTCGCGGGACATATACATAGTGATAAAGCCGGGAGTAAAAACAGACCCGTCTTTGTAACCGTTGATTTTCTCAAAAATCAACCCCAGGACGGAAGCATTGATCAGGGTTTTCTTATCTTCCCTGACCTCTTCTGCACCGTCGTCCGCGAAATCATAAGCGTCAAGAAACTCAAACAAATATTCCAGTGTGCCGCGCTGAGCGGTCTGTTTCCTACCTGCCTGATCTTTTAAGACGGTGGAATTGAGAACAGGCAGCGGTGCATCTTTCAGCATGCTGATGAATAAACCATTGTGCTCGCTTTCCGTTGGTTCAAAAAGTGAACTGTTCAGATAGGGAACGTTGGCGAACATTTTTTTAACCTGTTCGCTTCGTTCTTCCGGCTTACGCGCCAACACCTGAAAGAAAAGGCTGTTGAGTTCATCAAAATTCGGTATTTTTTCGATGTTCAGGAATGCAAATGATTTATCTCCCTTGTGGTACTTGATGAGTTGCGCCTCCAGGAGTTTTAAAAAAAGGAGACGGTTGATCCAGGTAATGGAAAGTTCCAGTGCCAGATTAAACAGCCGCTCGCTATCTGTTTCGCCATAGCGTTGCGGTTTTTCCATTCGCGAAATTCTATCCAAACTATCCAGTTGGGTAATGGCATTTTCCATGAGAGAGCCTTGTTCACGACTGCCCGCCGCTTTCCGACCGATCAGTCTTTTGCCCCCTTCTTTTGTTTCTTCAAGGCCGATAATATGCAGCAACTCGGTATAAAAGCTTTTATCCAGACTATTGCTGTCATTCGCAAAAGACAATTTTAACAGGTGTTGGGGTGAGAGAAGTTTGTAAAGCGCAATCAGGCTGTTGTCGTCTCGCCTGTCCGCGTTACGCAGGGGCTTTTCAAAGTCACTGATATCGAACCAGGTAAAAGTTATTTCCGCTTCAATGTTATTGACAAAGGGCTTGGCAATCTCCTCATAAAACGCAACGGTTCGGTTATCGGATAAACGCTTGCCCTCAATATTCTGAAATTGTTCAACGAAGATTTTATTTTGAGCAAAGAGCTTGTCAAATATCTGGGCATCGAAGATAAACCATTGATAAATATTGGTGGCAATCAGATATTTTATTTGCAGATTTTTCTGGGTAATTCTTTCACGCAGGTAGTATAAAATCAATTCATGAAAAGCTTTGACGTTGATATTATCTTTGGTCAGCATTTCGGATTTGTTGGACGGACGCTTGGCCTCAATAATAACACCGACTTCACTATCAGTGGTTTTACCTAAATGAATAACTAAATCTTTTTTATCCTTGGTGTTGATGGCGTTACTGTCACGGTAGTAAGTGTCGCGCAGGAAATCTCGCAGATCGTTTTTTAAGTGTTCTTCGCTTTCGTCCTTGGGTTGGCTTTCGATGACGCTGATTTTGTCGAGCAATAACACAAGATTTGTCTTGAATGATTCAATTTCGCTTCTGACGGGTTTAATTTTTAGAAAAGCCTTATTAAGCGATTGCCTGGGATTACGTTCCGTCAATTTCATTTATATTACTCCAGCAGCCATCTGTCTTTTGCCTTTTCGTGTCGATGGACAGCATCAGCAATCTATTGACCGCACAGATATTTCTTTATTGCCTTCAAATCCTGCTTCCGTTTTCCCGTTTGTGTAAGCGTTCCCTCTTGGAAAGTCAATCGATCAAATCTATATGACCGGCATTGTGTTCCATCTTCCGAAACGCCGTCTTCATGCTTTCCCGCGGCAATTCGTTTCTTGGCATGGGGTGCTCCGCCCGCCAGTTTTGTTCGCCGATGGCGCGGAAACGGCGTATGGCGTCTTCAATGGAGGTCCTGTTGATTTCCACCGCGTGGACGACCATGCTCAAACCGATGCCATAGCGATAAGAGCGGTCCAGGGTAAACGATTCAAAGATGGCCGGCGGCTCATTTTTAATGATTTCCTCGTTGATTTTTTCCTGATAGTCGCGAAAGGTCAGACCACCAAACTTATCATAGGTGAGCACCGGCCTTTCCAGCATTCGGTACATGCGTTTGCCATGATACCAGATGGGTTCAAATTTCATTTCCGCTTCCGCCTGCTGCTCTTCCGGGGTAAGCATTTCCCAGGCACGGCTGTGCGCCATCTCCTCGACGGTTTCCCAAAATTCGTGAGTAGCCGTAACGATGGATGTGTTCCAGATGGTCAAGCCGTTGCCGCCCAAAAAATATACATCGGCCCATTGATTGAAGATGGCTGGGCGGCCCGGTTCGTCAAGGATGTGGCGGCTTAAAAATTGCCCGCCGTCAACCGCAATGCGGTTTCGTATTTTTTGACGAAGCCGGATAAAGCTGTCGCGCTGTTTGCGGCGCGGAAGGTGGCAGTATGGCGTCCATTGATTACGTTTCATAGGCGTTTGATTTCATACAACGATTTTCAAAAGGCGGCAATCAGAACATTGGTGTCCAATACCGCTCCCATCCTGCAACTCCTGCGCTACAATGCACTACAACACCAAGCGAATCAAGTTTAAAAAAATAGATTTGAGGCAATTCGGCCCAAAATCACGCCTCGACAATTTGTCAACATCGTCAACAGATGATTCGGAATTCCAATAGGGAGCGGTTGCGTCCGCGAGCGACCGCCCAATATATTGCGGCAGGACTCTTTGAGGACATACAACTTGTTGACAACTTTTTAAATTTGTTTACAATAAAGTCGTAAACCATCCTTCAGGGCGAACGCTATGGACATGAAAAAACTGATATTTCAATTGCTGGAGAAAAAGGGGCGTGTTGCAACGGCTGACCTCGTGAACAAAACGGGGCTTTCCAGAGCCTATGCGCAAAGATTTCTCAAAGAGCTGGCGGATGAGGGCGTGATACTTCTGATCGGCAAGGCAAACCAGGCGCATTATGTTCTCACCCCTGAAAAGGGAATCCCGTTGCCTTCGAGGGTTCGAAAAGTGTTGCTCAACAAGGGGTTGTCCGAGGACAAGGTGCTGGACGCCGTCAAAAGTGAAAGTTCCGTTTTTCAAGGAATCTCCGGCAATGTGTCATCCATTGTCAACTACGCATTTACCGAAATGCTGAACAATGCCATCGAACATTCCGCGTCGGACAAGATTGACCTGGTGGTGCTGAAAACCTCCACGCATATCCGCTTTACGGTGACGGACCGGGGGGTTGGTATTTTTAACAACATTATGAATCAAAATAAACTGGCTTCGACGATGGATGCCATTCATGATCTGCTCAAGGGGAAAGAAACCACTGCGCCGCAGGCGCACAGCGGCGAAGGAATATTCTTTACATCAAAAATAGCCGACCAGTTGACGATTGCGAGCTTTGAAAAAAAGATCGTTTTCGACAATGTCGGCCGGGATGTTTATATCAGAGACATTAAGAGCGCTCGGGGGACAAGAGTTGATTTTGCCCTGAGCCTTACATCGGAAAACACGCTCTCCGATCTTTTCCATCAATATACCGATGAGTCATTCCAGTTCAGTAAAACCGGCGTCAGGGTAAAGCTGTATCACCGGGGGGTTGAATATGTTTCCCGGTCGCAAGCCCGCAGAATAGTAGCGGGGCTGGAAAAATTCAAAATGATTGAACTTGACTTCGATGGCGTGGAAACCGTAGGACAGGCCTTTGCCGATGAAATCTTCCGCGTCTGGCAGAATGCGCACAAAGACATCAAGGTAATTATAAAAAACACCAATGAAAACATATTGTTCATGATACGCCACGCACAACATTCGTTGACAACTGGTTGACAACTTTTATAATGGATTTTCAGAAAAGTTGTCAACCGCACGGAAATGGAACTCCGGAATATGGACATCAAGACGCTCCGGACGCTGAAAAGGCAGGGAACGGTCGCGACCGTTCCCTGCAAAACAGGAATCAGCATCATTTTCCCTTGAAATCCGGCGGGCGTCTTTCCAGAAAAGACATCATGGCTTCTCTCAAGTCTTCCGACATGAGCAGGATGGCATTTTTCTGGACGGCCAGCGCCATACCTTCGTAAACATTCACATAACGGCTGAAGTTGAGGACCTCTTTGGTGTATTTGATGCCCAGCGGCGCGTTGGCGGCAATCTGCGCGGCCAGTTTCTCAGCTGCGGCCATGAGGCTTGCCTGATCCGCATAAATGCCGTTTAGGAGACCCGTTTTCTCGACGTCCCGCGCCGTGTAGTTGGCCGCGGTGTAGGCCATTTCGCGGGCAAAGCCCTGGCCGACGATTTTCGGCAGTCTCTGCAATACGCCCATGTCCGCAACCAGGCCGATGGCGGCTTCCTTCAGGCAGAAGACCGCATCTTCCGTGGCCAGGCGGATGTCGCAGGCGGAGATCATATCCAGGCCGCCCCCGATGCATTTGCCGTGAACGGCGGCAATGACCGGTTTGGGACATTCTTCAATAAAATTGCAGCAGTCAAACAAGGGCTGAGATTGTCGAATCACATCCAGCACAACCTTGGCCTGCTGGCTTGCGCCGGCAGCCGCTTCCTTTAAATCAAGACCGGCGCAGAAAATGCGCGCCTTGCTGCAGAAGATGATCGCGCGGACGTCGTCGTTGGCGCCCAGTTCACGAAATACGGATGCGATTTCCGAGGCAAACTCAAGGCTCAGGGCGTTTAGCGCATCCACGCGCGCCATGGCCACCGTGGCCACATAATTTTCGATTTTCAGATCAATGTACTTATACGACATATATTTTCTATCCTCCTTTAGGAATATTTCGCTTATGCGGACGATAAAATACGACAAATGTGCTCTTTTGTCTATTTCATTTTCTTTTCTTCAGATACCTCTCCAGGCGGTTCAGTCCCTCTTTGATATTCTCCAGAGACGTGGCGTAGGAGAAGCGCAAAAATCCTTCGCCGCCGCTGCCGAAATCGATGCCGGGGGTTACACCGACTTTCGCTTTTTCCGTGATCCGGAAAGCTTCCTTGTAAGAGTCGGTAAAAAATTTACGGCCGTCGGCAAACACATAAAACGCGCCGGTGGGTTCGACATGAATGACAAAACCCATCTCCGTCAGGCGCGCCAGCATATAGCGGCGGCGCTCGTCGTAGGTTCGAATCATAGCCTTGACGTCCGTTTTGGTTTTCGTCAGCGCCGCGATTCCCGCCCACTGAATGAAGCCGTTGGCCGAGATCATGAAGTTCTGATGAATGCGCTGCATGACGGCGCTGAATTTTTTGGGAAAGATCAGGTAGCCCAGCCGCCAGCCGGTCATCGCGTAGAGTTTGGAAAAGCCGTTGATGACAAAGGCCCGGTCGGTAAATTCCAGAATGGAGTGCGCCTTGTCCCCATAGACCAGACCGTGGTAAATTTCATCGGAAATAATATACGGCGCGTCAAAGCGGGCAATGTCCTGTAAGTGCTCCTTGCTCATGACAATGCCGGTCGGATTGCACGGGGAATTGATGATGATGCCTTTCGTCCTTCGGCTGATTTTTTTGGCAATGTCTTTGTGCCGGTATTGGAATCCTTCTTCCGGGTAGGTTTGAATTTCCTTGAGCTTGCCGCCCGCCGCCCCGATGAAATTCTGATAACAGGGATAGCGCGGGTTGGAGACAATCACTTCGTTTCCGGGATCCAGAAGGGCCAGCATGGCAAACAGCAGGAC
>Ga0208459_1003084_pt1 | contig 13339 bp, 13 predicted proteins | sample AD_UKC087_MetaG_FD_184433 | JGI IMG/M metagenome (GOLD analysis project Ga0208459, IMG submission 184433) | Active sludge microbial communities of municipal wastewater-treating anaerobic digesters from USA - AD_UKC087_MetaG (SPAdes) (version 2) | ecosystem: Engineered > Bioreactor > Anaerobic >... | reverse complement strand
GACCCTGATTTCCTGGCCGGACAAGACCTTGTCCTTGGGATCCTTGAGCTTGCCCCAGGACATGTCGGTGATGTGCAGCAGGCCGTCTATGCCACCGATATCCACGAAAGCGCCATAGCTCATGATGTTCTTGACCCTGCCGGTTACCACGTCACCCTTTGCCAGCGTCGCGAGCAGGTGCTTCTTGTTCTCCTCCCGCTCCTTTTCAAGAACCTCCCTGTGGCTGACCACCACATTGTTCTTCTTCCGGTTGAACTTGATGACGGATACGTCGATCTCCTGGCCGATCATGTTCTCGAGATCGGATTCGCTCACGGGACTGACCGTGGTCTGGGAACTCGGCAGGAATGCAGGAAGACCGATGTCCACGATGAGCCCGCCCTTGATCCTTTCCGTGACCTTGCCCCTGAGATAGGTGTTTTCCTGAGATGCCTTGACGATGTCGTCCCAGATCTTGAGTTTCTTCGCCTTTTCCTTGCTGAGCCTGATGATACCCTTGGAGGTGTTCATGCTCTCGACCAGGACCTCGACCTCCTGGCCTACCGCACAGGTAATGGCACCGTCTTCGCCGATGAACTCACCGATGGGGGCTTGCCCGTCTATCTTTCTTCCGATGTCGATCATGATGTAGTCGGTTCCGATCTGGACGACCGTGCCTGACACCAGCGAACCGGATGTTATGCGCTTGTCGAACGTGCCCTCGTAGAGGGCCTCAAAGTTGGTGCTCTCGGTCTCTGAATTCTCCGCCTTGGTTTCGACGAGATCCACCTTCTCTTCAGTGGTGCTCTCGTGCTCGTTTTTGGTTTCGTCTACGCTATACATGGTTTCCTTCCCCCCATCCGTCGTTCCACATTCCTTGATAAGATGCGTTCCTATACAATAGAGGCCAGTAAAACACAAGACCTTAATGGCCGAGAAAAAACGCTGGCAGCACAAGGGGTTCCGGAACTATCAACCCCTTGATATCCGATATGAAATATCAGGCTCGAAACCTCACCGGCAGGCGCACGATCGCATCGCCTGCAAAGACGATCCCGGCCCGGATAAAAAATAGGGAGTCAGGTCTTCCTAGTCCAGCGGATTTTTCTTCTTCATCAGGGAGGGATCCTTCAGGGCCTTTTCCAGTTCGCTGTATATGCTTTTCTTTTCTCCCTTCCGTGCCAGCGACTCCTCGATGTCCCTGAGGCGCGTTTCCTGCCTGGTCTTGAACTGGGTTATCTCCTCTTGCATCATGGGCGCTTCGACGGATCGGGGGATTTCTTCGATCCTTGCATGGTCCCTGACCGTAAACCGGTGGCCTCCGCCGCTCGTGATGACACCGATGATACCCTGATCCTCCAGCCTCCTGGAGATCAGCGAGAGTTCCTCTTCGGATACCTCGAGGAGCTCGGACAACCCTCTCAGGGAGGGGGGCTGGAGGTGCAGGTGCTCGAAGACACGAACCGCCGCGACAAAAAGGTGTGCCTGGGAGTACGCGTCACCCGGTAACATAATAGTTACTGTAGTCCAAAGACCATGTCGTTGCAACTAAGATTCAAGAATATCCTTGACTTCTCCGATACAAGGAAACAATGATACGTTGTCTTAACCGACGAACCGAAGGAGGACCCGCTTTGAAAAAGCCTATCATTTTCTTAATGGGCCTTTTTGTTCTTTTTACCTTCACCGTGCCATCCCATGCCGAGGAGACAATACACACCGTGGTACCGGGCGACACCCTGTGGGACATCTCCATCAAGTACCTCAGCACCCCCTGGCAGTGGCCGCTGGTGTGGGCCAATAACCAGGACATCACCAACCCGCACCTCATCTATCCCGGGGATATCGTGGTCATAACAAAAGACGGCGAGAAGACCATCATCAAGATCATACCTTCTCCGGACCGTGGCGGCGAGAGCCAGATGACCATCTACACCCCTGAAGAGGCCGCCGCCGTGAAGCAGAAATCCATCATGGTGGCACCGCAGTACTCAACCTTCATCTACAGCCCCAACATCCTGACCGGTTCAGGAAAGATCTTCAAGAAAATCGAAGGCGGAGACCTCATCTCAGAGAATGACCACATCATCCTGCAGACCACGTCCGCCCTGAAGAAAGACCAGGTCATCACGATAGTGTCCAAGGTACAGGACATCACCAAGGACGGAGAATCTGCGGGATACCTCTACCGTATTACCGGGACCGCCCGGGTACAGGAAGTCCAGGGTGATGTCGTCAAGGCCCTGGTAACCTATTCTCTCCAGGAGGCTCGGGTGGGCAGCGTCATCTTCGACGACATCGCACCCATCAAGCCTCTCGCATTGACCCTGTCGGAGCCGGGGAGCATCTTGGCCTCAATCATCGATTATCACGGCGGGATTCAGGGCAGCAGCACGAACGACCTGATCTTTCTCGATGCAGGCAGAAACCAGGGAATCGACAAGGGCTCCCTCCTGAATGTGGCCGTCAAGACGCAGCTCGATGGTGCGGGGACGGCGGGTTCACCGGCAGTGTTCTATGAGCCCATCGGCATCGTGGTCGTGCTGCAGTCACTCGACAATGCGTCCATGGCCCTGGTCGTCGAGTCCAAGGCACTTATCGAGAAGGGAGCGGTCATCAAGGGCAAGGATTAGGGCGCATCCCTTTCCGCCCTGTCAGAAAGGCGCACCACGATAGGACAACAGATTGCCCAGACCTTTCTCGTCGGTGCGGGTGAACGATACACCCATCCCCCTGTGGGTTTTCCGGACTACGCGCCCCTGCACGTAGATGACCTTGCCGAACTCCTCCGCATCGAGGCTCGCCATCACAAACCCGTCGACTTCCGGGTCATACCCGGTGTCCACGTACATGCCGCCCCTGCTGAGATCATTCACCCTGCCCATCCTGCGGGTATTGTCTCTGTCGCGATAGGCGACCTTCATGTTGACCCTGACCCTTTTGTGCGCTCTCTGTTCCTTCATAATCCTGGGGGCCCTCCGCATTGAAGATTCCATAACCATGGCACGTCGCACCACCGGTCGAGCGACAAGGAAAATTCTTTTTTCCTCATACCACTTTTTTATTATAACCGAACAGATACCAGAAGTCTATATCGTTTCCCGAGCAGTATCAGCACGTTGACACCCCAGAAACGATACGTTATAGAGCAGACCATGGAGAGGCTCTATACCGCGAGCGAGATTGCCCGGAAGGTGACCGAACTGGGCAACGAGATCTCGCAGGTTTACAAGGGTCAGGAGCTCTTTGTGATCGGCATCCTCAAAGGGGGGTTCATGTTCATGGCGGACCTCGTCCGCAGCATTAGGCTCCCCATGAAGATCGAGTTTGCACGGCTGTCCAGCTATGGAGATGGAGACAGCCCCGTGGGTGATGTGAGCATCATCGATGACATCCATGAGGACATCGCCGGCAGGCACGTCCTTATCGTGGATGATATCATGGACACGGGACACAGCCTGTGCGCCTTCAAGAAACACCTCGAGAATAAGGGACCGGCTTCCGTAAGGATCTGCACGATGATCGACAAGACGGTACGGAGGGAGGCCTCCATAGCACCCGATTATTACGGTTTCCGCATCACGGATGGGTTCGTCGTCGGCTATGGTCTCGATTTCGCTGAAGAGTATCGAACTCTTCCGGAGCTCTACGTGCTCGAGCCTTCAGAGACAGGAGGATCACAGAAGTGATGATCATACAGTGTCCCAACTGCCATTCCAAGTTCAGATTCTCCCGGGATGATTCGGGCAGGACAACCTACAGGATGCGCTGCAGCGTCTGCCACCATGTCTTTGAGCACTCCATCGAACCCGAGGCCATCCTGGACCGGGAGTTCGAAATGCTCCTGAGCTCCAGGGCCGCCCCAGAACCGGCACCCGAACCGGAGGCCCCCCTGGGGGAGGGACACCAGGAGATCGTCGAGACACCGAGCGAGGAGCCTCCTCCCGAAGAAGTTCCGGCCGAAGAGCAGGCCGCCACTGAAACCGTCATACGGGAGATCGACTCACTCCTCGGGTCGGCATCTAAAGAGGAGTTGGAGGTCGAGGGGGCAGTTCCCGAAGAAGCCGAGGAAAAAAGAAGCCACCTGAAGGTCGCCGTCCTCGTCATATGCCTGCTCGTGATTGCCATGGCTTCGCTGTGGCTCTTCAAGGACAAGCTTCTCTTCTTCCAGGGAACCACGCAGGAGCAGCCCCTGGCCCCGGTGGGAAAGGGCCCCTTCTTTGTCATCGACGAGGGCACGCTGTCCCACGAGATCCTCGCCCACGAACAGGAGGGTAACGTGCTGGTGATCAAAGGCAGTCTGAGGAAGACAACCCCCAAACCGGTGGAGTCCGTCATGGTGGAGGCCAGGGTCTATGACCAGGCAGGAACACTCATCGAGTCACGTCTTGCCTATGCGGGCATCATCCCTGACACCAGCGAATTCACCAGGCAGCCCCAGAGGGACATCGATGCCCTTCTCACCTCGGATCCTGCATCTCCGGGAACGGTACTGCCGGCCGGCGAGATCCCCTTTGCCATTGCCTTCTACGGGAAATCCGCCCAAGAAGGAGTCTCCTTCAAGGTTGAGGTAAAGGAGCTTCGTTGGAGATAACCCCCCCGGCAGGTATGTCGACTCCATGCGCATCCTGGGTGTAGATTACGGCAACAAAAGGATCGGCATCGCCGTGAGCGATCCGGGGCAGAGCATGGCGCACCCCATAGAGACGATCCATGTGAAACCCGATGATTCTCACTTTCTGGAGATCATCCAGATCGCCAGGTCATTCCAGGTGGAAAGGGTGGTGGTGGGTCTCCCGTACAACATGGATGGAAGCCTCGGCTTCAAGGGTGAGGAGACCATGGCCTGGGGAAGGGAACTCGAGCTCAGGATCGGCCTTCCCGTAATCTTCTGGGACGAACGGCTCTCCACATCGGAAGCCCATGACGTGCTCATGAACCTCAATGTCAGGGGGAGAAAACGCAAGGGCATCGTGGACAAGATAGCCGCCAGCATCATCCTCCAGGGCTACCTCGACTCGGTGCGTGCATGAGCCTGTCGTCTGCCCGCCTCGTCATCACCGTAACCTCCCTGGCCGTCCTGGCGCTCTTTATACACACCTGTTCCTTCCTCACTACGGCCGTCACCCCCCCCAGGGCGGTCCTCGCGGATATCGAACCGGGGCAGAGCGCCTGGGAGATATCCCGGGAGCTCCAGGAGGGGGGCGTCATCGCCGATGCGCATACCTTCATGGTCATCGCGACGCTCACCGGAAAGGCCCGGCGGCTTCAGGCAGGCTCCTATGTCTTCGAGGGCAACCATTATCCTCTCGATATCATGAACATCCTCTTCAGGGGCATGACCCAGCGCTACAGGATAACCGTCCCGGAGGGATACACGCTCTTCCAGATCGGCACCCTCGTAGAGAAGACCGGCCTCCTTTCCCGGCAGTCCTTCATCAGGAGCGCCATGGACCCTGCCAGCACCACATTCTTCAAAATCGAGGCACCGTCCATGGAGGGCTTCCTCTATCCGGACACCTATTTCCTCGTCCCCCATATCACCCCGCTGGAGATCATCGCCAAGATGATCGACCGCTTCAACAAGATCTACACACCCGAGATGGAGCAGCGGGCAAAAGAACTCGGTTTATCGATGACCGAAGTAATCACGCTGGCCTCCATCATCGAAAAGGAGGCTGTCGTTCAGACCGAGAAGCCCGTCATCTCATCGGTGTTTCACAACAGACTGAAAAGGAACATGCGCCTCCAGTCAGACCCCACTGCAATCTACGGCATCGAGGGGTTCAGCCGGAAGATAAGCCCTAAGGATCTTCTCAGGGAAAGCCCGTACAATACCTATCGCCATCATGGCCTCCCACCCGGCCCCATATGCAGCCCTGGGATCGAGTCTATCAGGGCCGCCCTGTGGCCTGCCAGGACGGACTACCTCTACTTCGTGGCCCGTGGGAACGGGACCCATGCCTTCTCGAGATCCCTGCAGGAGCATAACCAATCGATTTCAGGGCACATTCAGTAGCATTCCTCCTTCTGAATCTTCTAAAGTTACAGCACTGCGTGTTCGATAAGGGAGAGCATGGCGAGAGAGAGTGCTGCCATCGTAGACGACGAAGACGAAATACTCGACCTCATCGAACAGATCCTCAAGGAGGAGGGTCTCAGGACACGAAGGTTCCACACTGCCGAAGAAGTCCTTGACGTCATAGATGCTGAGCCATACGACATCATCATCTCCGACCTCATGCTTCCCGGCATGACAGGCCTCGAACTCCTGGACTCCCTTCACAGGAAGGGGTTCGGTATTCCGTTCGTCATCATCACCGGGTATGCTTCCCTGGACACGGCCATCGAGGCGGTGAACCGGGGAGCCTTCTCGTTTATAAAAAAACCCTTCAACATCGAAGAGATCCGTATCGTGGTGAACAGGCTCAGGCAGAGACAGGATCTCATCGAGGAGATCAAGGAGCTCAAGAGACAGGTGGAACAGCTCCAGGCGGCGATAACGAGGAACTCGGCCGAGGACTATTCCTTCGCAGGGCTCCCCCCCATCATGCCGCCGCTTCAGGGTGCATCCGACATGAGCAAGGCCTTTTCAGCCATCGAGTATCTCGGCCGGCTCAAGTCCGATGGGCTCATTACGGAAAAGGAATTCGTCGAATACAAGGGAAGGATACTCAAGAGGATCGTCTGATGGACAACCGTGTGCTCATCGTCGACGATGATCCCGGTATACGGGAGACCATAGCGCAGCTCATAGAAGACCTGGGATACGGCTGCGACACGGCACCCGACGGGCCCGAAGCCCTTGTCATGCTGGACTCCAAGACCTATCTCTGTGTCTTCACGGACATCATGATGCCCAAGATGACGGGTCTCGAGCTCATCAAGAAGATCAAGGCGAGGGACGTCTCCCTGCCCATCATCGTGATCACGGGCTATGCATCACTGGAGATCGCCATCGACGCCATGAAGTGCGGTGCATCGGACTTTCTTTCCAAGCCCTTCAAGGTGAATCAGATCCAGCTCCTGCTGGGCAAGATGAAACGCGAGAAGCTCCTGCTGGAACAAAACAGGAAATTTTCCGATACGCTGCAGCTCCACCGCATCATCGACAACCTCAAGGGTGAACTGGAGGACAAGAACAAGGAGATCACCTCGCTCCAGACCATATCCGAGAAGATCATCAGCCTGAAGGGCATCAGGGACCTGGTGAGCGCCATAGTGGACGTGTCCAAGCAGATCCTGGGGAACGCACAGGTGAAGTTCTACCCCGTGAACCGCAGGACCGAGACCCTCATAGACGCCAACGGCGTCCACGACAAGATCATTCACGGCGATCTCATAGACGGCAAGATCGTGAGGACGGATGTCTCCGAGCTGCAGGATGACCGCCGATTCCAGACATTGTTCCCCCTCATGATAGAAGGCCAGGTGTTCGGAACCCTCGATGTCCGGACGGACTCCGTGCTCGGCGACGAGAAAGAGGGCAAGATCCTCTACCTCCTCCACCGCTCCGCCGAGCGTATGGAGAATGTGGCCCTGTACGAAGGCCTCTATGAGAACATGCTCTCGACCCTGAAGAGCATGGCCAAGATCCTCGATGCACGCGACCCGCACACCTCGCAGCATTCGACACGGGTGACCAATTTCTCCATGGCCCTTGCCAGCGTCATCGGGCTGTCGGATGAAGAGAAGGATGTCCTCTACATCGCCGCGTCTCTCCACGACATCGGCAAGGTCGGCATCCCTGACAGCATACTCCTGAAACCGGACATGCTCTCGGGCGAGGAACTCACCATCATCAAGAGGCACCCGGATATCGGGGCCGACATCCTGAAGCAGCTGCCGCCCATGGCCCGGGAGACGGAGATCATACGGTACCATCACGAGCGGTTCGACGGAAAAGGATATCCTGCCGGGATCTCGGGGGAAGCCATTCCGCTGCTGTCCCGCATCATAACCCTGGCAGACTCATACGATGCCATGACCTCGGACAGGCCGTACCGGAAGGGGCTGCCCATTGACAGGGCCATTGAAGAAATCATGCGGTGCGCAGGGAGCCAGTTCGACCCCCGGCTAGCCCAGATCTTCATCGAAAAGGTGATCGGTGCCTGAGACAGCTCAATACCCGGAAGCCCCGGGACCCTGCTGGGCATCGGGGACAGCGGGCGACCTCAAGGTATTCAGTTCTTCGATGAGGGTCTGGACCCTCTGCCGGAGCTGCTGGTTTTCCTGGACAAGGCCCTCCTTCTCCGCCACAGAGGCCTTCAGGTCCGCATTCTCCTTTTCGATGACGGCAAGCCTTTCGGTGAGATTCGCCACCTGGGTCTCCACAGGGGCGCTCTGCTGTTTCTGCAGAGAGGCGACCTCATTCTCCAGGGCACCAATCTTGGAGGTCAGTTCCTGGTTTTTCTCTTCCAGTGTCGAGATATAGCTGATGGTCTGCCTGAGCATCTCCTTGTAGTCGGGGTGCTGCTGCTTACGATAGCCCCAGAAATAGTACCCCACGAACAATCCGCCAAGGAATATGATTACGAGGACTACCGCTATTGCGCGAACATTGGTTCTTTCATCTTCCACTATAACCTCCCTTTGGGTCTTTATAGGGTGATCATGGGTGGATATCCCTGACCATTCACTCGTGCATTTGTATCTATCTAGATATTTGATAGAGCTCCATTATAGGAGTGCCTTCTCAACCTTAATCTCTCTTGTGCATGATGTCACCCTGACGTTATTTATACCCTTTGATCATGGATATCCATCAACCGATGCATTTCTTCACGATCTGGCAATGGAGCATATTCCTTATCTCCGGCAGATCCTGCCATTGGTCAAGAAATGCCAGGAGTTCAGGCGGCGTATCAGGGCCCTTAATCAATTGATTTCTATTGATATTCTCTAATCCGAGAAAGATCACGCGATCTCTGGAAACGAGTATGTCCTCTGAAGAAATCCGCCTGAAGCCGACCCCCACGAGGCTTAAAAGAAAGAATGCATCTGCAAGCAGGCCGGCTGTGCGTTCTTTCTGTGTATTGGAGGTAGATGGTGAGGTAAGGAAATCCCTCAGTGTTATTCCTTCAAATTGTCTGAAAATCACTGCGCAGTTCCACCTCAGGAAACCTGTCCTGCAGGCTACAAGCCCTACGGGACAGGGTGAACCCAATCCAAGCCTCTCAAGCATAAGGGCGTTTCTCCATACCCTCGTTGCTTCCCACCATGGACACATCGTCAAGAACCCCCATGCAGGCGATGTCCACAGCACCATATCATTACCAGAGAAGGAAACAGTTTCATATCGCATCCTTGCTCTGATTGCCCCTGAAGAAGCATCACGGAAGGCGTCGATGATTTCCTGCAGGTTCAGATCGGCCTGTCTCTTGTAGACTGAAAAGAAACCCCGGGATGAATTCCGGACGAAAGGATCCTTGGATTTCAGCGCCTTGCTGAGAAAGGAAAAGAGATTCTTTTTCCTCGTGGAAAAGACACCTTGTCTGAGCCTCATGACCTCCTCCTGGCTGAAATCCCACCCCCGGCACTGAGCATAGGCATTGATCAGGGGTTCGAAGGATGATCCCAAGGCAGTCGGGAGCTTGGCAAGGAACCTGGTAAGATGTTCAAGAGAGCGTTGCCTTGAAAGAGATGCGCCAAGATACTTCACTTGATCCCCATCAAGAGAATATATGGTTTCACCCCTGACCATGAAGTTGCCTAGGTGGAGATCGTTTTGCAGGATCCCTGCCTCATGCTGAGCAGCAATGACTGGTATTAAAGGGGTCACTACCTCATCCTGAAGATGGCCGTCAAACGCTGAATTAATTGCCATGTCGAGACTTACTCCGTCTTCAAGATATTCAAGGACAAGAACATAGAATGCATATTGCGGGAGATATCCAGAAAATAGAATTGCCGGGGCAGGAATATGCGTGGCATGGAAGGCCTTATATCCATATGCACTGCGTTTCCACCGTCTCCAATTTCTTAATGCATTGTACTTTGAAAAATAGATCTTCACGAGGACTCTCGTGGCCCCCACATATCCTTCGCACGCTATACGCTTGTCCGGTATAGCTCTCAGTACTTTCTTGCAGCATACTTCCCCGAGCCCCGGCACGTTGAACGATAGTGATAGATCGAGACCCTTACGTGCGAAATCCTGTGTGACAACAGACAACCTGTCGTATACGGCTTTGTTTTTTAATCGAGGGATCATCATGCTGTCAGAGATACATTCTCATTCGCTCAGGATATGCACGCAGAGTTCTGGTGACAAATACTCACTGGTTTGCTCTCAATCTACTTTCATGGACGATCTGTACGACCTTTGCTGCCATGACCAGCTCTGCAAAAGCATTCATGGAGGATATAAGAAAACCTCTCCATCCGTCCAGGATACCCAAACGCAAGATATAATCCCTGAAGAAACTGATGAAGGGTCTCATGATCATATGCACAACAGGCAGCACCATACCACCTTCATACTTGTCCTGGGCCTTCCAGGTTGTATATCGGTCGATCTTCTGCATCCATTCATGCAATGATGGCATGGTATAGTGTTCGAGATAACCCTGAAGAGAACCCGTGCGATCAAGTTCGACCTCGGCATGGACACGCTTCTTCTGGTACCTTCCGACGTCCCTCCTGAAGAGGCGGAGCACACTGTCCGTACCCCAGCCAGCATGTTTGACCTCTTTGCCGAAGAGAAAATTCTTTCTCCTGATCCAGTATCCATCCTTAACGGGATTATTTCTCAAAAGAACCAAGATCTCATCCCTGAGCCCCTCCTGCACCCTTTCATCGCAATCCACGACAAGGACCCACTCATGCCGTGCCTGGGGTATGATCCAGTTCTTCTGTGCAGCGGAATTGATATACTCGTGCTGGACTATTCTGTCGGTATACCTTCTCACGATATCCAATGTCCCATCAGTGCTGAAGGAATCAACCACAAGTATCTCATCGGCCCACACAACGCTTCTCAGGCATGCTTCAATGTTCTCTTCTTCATTGAAGCAGGGTATTATAACAGTGATCATGTGAGACACGGTGTCGCCCATGTGCATCTATCCTCGGGAATAATGGCCAATAAATTTTCACATAATGGAATTTTCTTACACACTGATGGGGTTCTGTCAACAAAGGCATTGCATATGCCTGTCATGTCTGCGTGAACAGCGCAATGGGTTTCCTGGTGGTGACGTATCGTGATGAGGTTATACTGTAATGCCCTGTATGCCGTCCTTAATGACACCTCTTCCCCATGCGCATCACCGTGACCTCTTGGATTCTCTGTTCGAGCCAAGGCCTTTTTGCAGTGAGGACTGGGTTGCCCTTAATGTACTCGTCAAGAAAGAATTGCCTCTTCTCCAAGGGCATGTCCATGCAGAAGGATGCATTAAGGCCGCCCAGATCTCTTGCTATGGCCTCGGGACGTGCAAAGGCTTTCAGCGAGAGCCTACTCAGGTCCAGGAGCGTAATGCCATCCTCCCCGCAGAAGAGGTCGTCCCTATCGATGTCGAGGATGAAGCCCATCTCATGGAGCCTCCTGAAGTAGCGTGCTGCTGAACGAATGAACCGATCTTGGCATTCCCGTGTTTCGGCGCATCCCACCAGGTCCATGGCGTTCGGATGCTCTGTCGCGATATATGAGTCCACAAGGATACCAAGTATCCTCTTCTCGCATGCGAAAACCACGCTCGGGGAGGCCATGCCGCACTGGCGAAACATGAGGGCACCCTCAAAAGATCTTTGTGCCCTGCCTTTGCAGAAAAGTCCTTTGAATGAGTCTCTGACACCACTTGATCTATATCGCTTGATCAAGATCCTCCTGCCCTTGATGATGCCTGACTTAACACAGGTGGTTCCCGGTCGTTTCACTCCTTCATCGTTGAAGATTCCCTTGAACTGCCCAGGATGGGGTATCTCTTCCGGGTTGATGGCAGGATAATCGAAAAACCAGGTATATCCGTCCTTCCTCACTTTTCTGTATGCAGGAAATGGTTTTTCAATCCCCCTACCCATGGGCATGCCTGATAGATGCCAAAACAGAAGGGCACATGACCTCTTCAGTCGGAGCCTTCCCTTTGAGGATATCGATGCAGCAATTCCCCACATGATCTCTGTGACAAGTTTCAGGAGGCTTAATATGAAGAGCAGGGTTATCCCTCTCCTGTGCTTGACAAAGAATCGGTTCATGGACCGCCGATACTCGATCTTTCTTGATATATCGGCCTGGTGAGCGTTCACTCCCTGGTAGTGCACAATCTTCAGGTGTGGGAGGTGCCAGATCTCGAAGCCTGCATCAGAGGTTCTCTTGCAGAAGTCCGTCTCTTCGAGATAGAGGAAATATCCTTCATCAAGGAGTCCAATGACATCGATCACCTTTCTTCTGATCAGCATGCAGGCGCCGATTATCGAGGGCACTCTTACAGGAGACCTGAATTCGGAACGCTTGCTGGGGTATGACTTTGGGAAGAGTATCTTCAAAAGCGACTTGTTGATAAATTCTGTTGCAAGGTTAGGGATGATATCAATGGAGTTCTGGAGAGTGCCGTCGGGAAAAATCAGCTGAGGCCCAACGATGCCAGCTTGGGGGTGTGTATCCATAAACACGACCATGTCCGATAAAATGTCCGACACGAAATAGGTGTCGGGATTGAGAAGGAGGATCATCTCACCTGATGCGGCTTCAATGCCCCGGTTCACCCCTCGAGCAAACCCCAGGTTTCTCCCCATCTCAAGGCAGATAATGCCAGTTTCCTCCCCATGGGGAAGTTTGGCTTCCGAATTGTTCACGATGATGATCTCGTGGGCCAATCGAACGTATTTGCGAAGGGAGTCGATGCACTCCCTGAGGATGCTGCTATCACCCATGGCCACAATGATTATGCTCAACATATCCAATACATACTCCAGGATCGAACCCATGTAAACGACAGTGAGTCTCCCTCTACCAGGTCATCGGGTATCTCAGTGACACTCGAGAACCGGCAGGTGGAATCCCTCTCCCCCTGATGCACAGTTCCTTCCTCTATCTACACATGAGTCATGCCCGCCAAACAGTTATGCACGTCCCAAGATCTAGGATAAGAATGGTATCACGTGCTTGCGTTCCATGAGTATCACAGGTAATTTGGAGCATGATCAGAATCCATCTCCGAAAGGATGGAAATCATTCTCTATTCAACTTGGTGATATATGGCGAGATATATTCAAATCATTCATGACGGGATACTTGAAGAGGTTTTCGAGTCGGTGACCGCAGTCAAGTCTCCAAAGTTCTGTAATTTAGGTACTCCGATATAGGCATCATGCAGCCAGAAGATCCTCCTCTGTCTTCCTGCCCGATACCTCATCTTCG